>Ga0116226_10004992_pt1 | contig 11808 bp, 11 predicted proteins | sample S1TSphfallax_FD_89692 | JGI IMG/M metagenome (GOLD analysis project Ga0116226, IMG submission 89692) | Host-associated microbial communities from peat moss isolated from Minnesota, USA - S1T2_Fa - Sphagnum fallax MG | ecosystem: Host-associated > Plants > Peat moss > Unclassified | place: USA... | reverse complement strand
TCCGCCGCCACCACAGCAAAACCACGCCCTTGCTCACCGGCACGCGCAGCTTCCACCGCTGCGTTCAGCGCGAGGATATTGGTTTGGAAGGCGATACCGTCGATCACGCCAATGATGTCGACAATCTTGCGCGAGCTTTCCTTGATCGAACCCATTGTGGTGACAACCTGTCCGACCACCTGGCCGCCCTTTGCGGCGAATTCCGATGTAGACACCACCAATTGATTAGCCTGACGTGCATTCTCCGCATTCTGGCGCACAGTGTCTGTCAACTCCTCCATCGACGAAGCAGTCTCTTCCAGAGAACTGGCTTGCGATTCTGTACGCGATGACAGATCAGCGTTACCCGTTGCAATCTCAGCCGACGCAGTAGCAATGGCATCCGTACCCTGGCGTACATCACCAACGATGCGACAAAGGCTGTCATCCATTTCCTTCAGCGCTTGCAGCAACTCGCCAATTTCATCCTTGCTGCGCACCTGTACATTCGATGCCAATTGGCCTGCTGCGACCCGCTGCGCCACCACCACCGCATCACGCAAGGGCGCAGTAATCGTGACAGTCAAACGCCACGCAAACAATGCACCCAATACCGATATCACTGCACCGATCAGGTATAGCACCATCGTTTCACGCTTTGCTTTGCCAACCACGTCGTCCTGCACTTGTTGTGCGACAGATTGTTCAAGTGCCAGCAATTTATCGATTTGTGAAAAAGCCTGCTTATTGAGGGGATCGATTTTCTCTGCGATGACCTTCACCGCGCCTTCGCTATTGAAAGCCAGCGCCTGCGCCATTGCATCCTTGAAGGGTTTGGCCAGATCGGCGTCCGTTGCAGCCAGGTCTGCAAGAATCTTACTTTCTGCATCGCTCAAGCCGGTTGCAGTCAGCTTCTCACGCGCTTCTGCATAATCCTTCTGCTTGGCTTTGACCTTGGCTTCTTCCTTCTGCATCGCAGACACGTCCGACAGGATACCAATGTTGCGCATTGCAATGCCGCCTTCGAGCAGGTCTGACTTCATCTTGTTGGCCAACGACACCTTCGCATTGGCAGCACCCAGCCCATCGATCAGCTTATTGCGATTACTCGTGCTCAATGAACTACTACCAACCAGCGTCAGCACGAGGATCACCAGAATTACGCCGAACCCGACCCCCAGGCGAACCCCGATGCGCAAGCTCCTTAAGTCCATAACCCCTCCTCATTCAAACCAAAATAATCGATCAGGCAGGTTTCTATTTGACGAACCAGATCGGCAACTCTCCCGACTCTGCAAAGTCTCGCTTGAAACACGGACTCTGTCTCGTTTTGCATGTTTTTGGCGCGTTATGGTTTTTATGCAGCCACTTTTTCAATCAAGCCCATATCCGGGCTGGACATCAATTTATCGATATCGATCAGGATCAACATACGCTCATCCAGCGTTCCCAAACCAATCAGGTAATTGCTGTTCATCGCCCCCATGTCCGGCGCAGGTTTCAGGTGCTCCTGCGACAAGGTAATCACATCAGACACGCTATCAACAACAATGCCTACTACGCGCCCTGATATGTTCAAGATGATGACAACGGTGAACTGATCATAAGTCGGCTCACCCAACTTGAATTTGATACGCATATCGACGATAGGCACAATAATGCCGCGTAGATTGATCACCCCCTTGACGAATTCCGGCGCATTGGCAACGCGCGTCACTGCTTCGTAACCGCGTATTTCCTGTACTTTCAGGATATCGATTCCGTACTCTTCCTTCCCCAGTTTGAATGCCAGATATTCATGACCGGAAGACTCACTACCGCTTTTGTCTTCGTTGCTGGCACCGCTACTAATGGTTTGTGACATAAGTTGCCTCTATCAGGAAAAAATGGATTCATCGTTCAGTTGCCGACTGGATCGCAGCAATGCCGCAACATCGACAATCAAGGAAACCCCGCCATCGCCGAGTATCGTGGCACCGGAGATGCCTGCGACCTTGCAGTAGTTCGATTCAAGATTTTTCACCACAACCTGTTGCTGCCCAACCAGATCATCGACGAACAACGCCGCCTTGCGTCCGTCAGATTCGAGGATCACGACAATACCTTCACATGGATCAGTGAATATCGGGGTAATGCCAAACATCTGATATAGCGGTATCAATGGCAGATAATCGCCACGTACCTTGATGACTCGTCCCTGGCCGGTGATCTCCTTTACGTCCGCCGGTTCAGGTTGCAAGGATTCCACCACATAACCCAATGGCAGAATATAGACTTCATCGCCGACCTTGATGGACATACCATCCAGAATCGCGAGCGTCAGAGGCAGGGAAATCGAAATCGTAGTGCCGAAACCTTTGGCGGAACGGATATCAACCACGCCGCCCATCGACGTAATATTGCGCTTGACGACATCCATACCGACACCGCGACCAGACACATCCGTCACCACCTCGGCGGTAGAAAAACCAGGCGCGAAAATCAATTGCCACACATCGGCATCAGCCATGTTGTCGCCGACAGGAACACCGTTTTGCTTGGCCTTTGCCAGAATACGTTCACGGTTCAAACCGCCACCATCGTCACTAACTTCGATGATGATATTGCCACCTTGATGCGCTGCTGATAGAGACAGGCGTCCGGTTTCACTCTTGCCCGCTGCAGCACGCACACTTGGCGTTTCAATGCCGTGATCAATACTGTTACGTACAAGGTGCGTCAACGGATCGACAATGCGCTCGATCAAGCCCTTGTCCAGCTCAGTGGCTGCACCATGGGTGACGAACTCCACCTTCTTGCCGAGCTTGCTGGCCAAATCCCGCACCATGCGCGGAAAACGTGAGAACACGTAGTCCATCGGCATCATGCGGATCGACATCACAGCCTCCTGCAGGTCGCGTGTGCTGCGCGTCAGTTGGCTCACGCTATTCAATAAGCGCTCGTGCTGCATCGGATCAAGCGCCAAAGTACGCTGCTCAATCATCGCCTGGGTGATCACCAATTCGCCGACCAGATTAATCAGTTGATCGACTTTTTCGATACCAACCCGAATAGAGGATTCCTGCCCTACCTGATTGCGATCCGTCTCGCGACGACCATTGTGTCGCCTGTCAGGTTGCGCAGGTGCGCTTGCAGTTGCCACCGGTTCAGGCGTTGGTGCAGCCTGTGCTTTGTTCTCGACCTGTTCTGAATCCGAACCTTGTGCGATGAATGCACGTAAGTCTTCCAGCGGCTCGAAGAAGCCATACCCCAACTCTTCTTCGGTCTTTGCAGAAGAGGCACTCGCCACAACACTGACGGGCATGTCCACTTCCGTGATCTTCAAATCGTCCGGGTTCAGGATGAACGAGCAAATGGCGATAATGTCGTCAACCGTTTCGTCGGTTGCCAAGGTGAAAACGTGCCGTTTGTCGCTTAGCACCTCTGTAGATAAACGCCCCAGCAATGCTAGTTCACCAGAAAGCGCAGTAACATCACGCTCGCCCAGTTGCGGCAACTCAATGCGGAAGCACAGTTTGACGTGTGCGAATTTATCGGTGTCGTCTTCTTTGACCATCACCGCTTCCGGCGGTGGCGGCGGTGGTGCAATCGGCATCTCTTGCGATAGCGATTGCAGCATCATGCGCACGTCAGCAACGGCCTCCTGATCGACATGCGTATGCAAGCGATGGCCGTCGAGTTGCATCTTCAAAATGTCTTTTGCGGCTAGAAAAGCATCGACATGTTCTGCAGTCAATGCCATTTCGCCTTTGCGAATGCGGTCCAACAGATTTTCCAGCACATGCGTCACATCGGTGAGATCGGTCAAACCAAATGTGGAGGCACCGCCCTTGATCGAATGCGCGGCACGGAAAATTGCATTGAGATCTTCAATGTCGGGAGACGACACATCTACGGCGAGAAGCAATTTTTCCATTTCGGCGAGCAGCTCTTCTGCCTCGTCGAAAAATACCTGGAAGAACTGATTCATATCAATGGTCATTGCGGAAGCTCCATTGTCTTTTCATTCATCACGCCATATTCTCGAATGCGCGTCATCCAATCACTTTCTTGACCACTTCCGTCAGTCGCTGCGGATCGAATGGTTTGACCAACCAACCATTCGCGCCAGCAGCACGCCCTTTCGCTTTCATGTCATCGCTCGATTCTGTTGTCAGCATCAAGATGGGAACACGCTGGTAACTGGGGATGGCACGCAAGGAGCGAATCAAAGTCAAACCATCCATGCGCGGCATGTTCTGGTCTGTGAGCACCAGATCAAATGTCTGCATCTTCGCCTTTTCCAATCCATCCTGTCCGTCAACGGCTTCGGTCACCTGGTAGCCTGCTGCGCGCAAACTGAATACCACCATTTGCCGCAATGACCCCGAATCGTCCACTGCCAAAATTGATTTTGCCATCTTAACTCCCGCTATCTTATTTATTCCAAAATACGCATGGCACTCGCGATTGTCGCAAGTGCTAAACTAAAACAGTTCAATATCTCCGCTCTCCATATGCGTCTGGCTCACAGCCTTCCATAAGACGCTTTCGAGCTTGTTGCTCTGATCTTCCATCGCTTTATTGATATCGTGCAGCATCGCCACCATCTCGTCGCCTTGGGTCTCCGGTGCCATGACTGCGCTGCTTGAACTGACTGCAGTCAACACATCACGCAGACCTGCGATACGGCGCACGGTCCTGCCGATCAGCTGACTGGTCATGTCCTGAAATTGCAGTCCAGTAACCGCTGCATTGATGTTTTGTGCAATCTCTCCCTGCAAGACCTGTAGCTGTGATTCGATTTCCGGCGTCAACTCCGCGCCACCCTGCAGTTGATTCATGATCTCTTGCTGCGCCGTCACTCCTTGATGCACCTTCATGAAACTCGCACTCAACTTGTCAATGGCCTCGCTGAGCAAATACGTAGTCTGCACCAGATCCGTCTCGACTTCGGTCAAATGCTGATTGCCGTGGTCGGACAAGCTGGTCAACAGGCGTTTCACCTGCGAGCCTAATAAGTTTTTACTTGCCATGAAAAATTCCTGTCCCGTCGTCGGCACTTACAAAGCACAGGTCAACTGCGATTACTTCGGCGCAGGCGTAACTGGCGTTGAGGCTGAGGGAGCAGCCGAAGGCGCACTCGCCGCTGGTTCTGCGCCACCGCCACCCAACTCCTCTTTCGCCTCTTCACCGCTGGTGACATCTACCGATGATCCCTCCTTGGTGATCGCTTCTTCCGCCTTCTTGTTCATGACGATGATGCTGATGCGCCGATTTACAGGGTCCATCGGATCTTCTTTGTTAAACGGCACCGCAGATCCCAGCCCAACCACACGCAACACTTTAGCTTCATCCATACCGCCAGCGACCAGCGCACGTCGCGAAGCATTGGCACGATCCGCGGACAATTCCCAGTTGCTATAACCTTTCTCCCCGCTTGAGTATTGCGACGCATCGGTGTGACCAGACAAGCTGACCTTATTCGGTATGTCATTCAACAGCTTGCCGATGTCATGCAATATTTCCATAGTGTAAGGCTGGAGATCAGCTTTCGCCAAGGCAAACATCGGCCTATTTTGCTCATCGACAATTTGGATACGCAAACCATCCGACGTGATGTCGATTAACAACTGGTTCTTGTATTGCTTGAGTGTGGGATTGGTCTCGATCGCTTGATCAAGGCGCTGTTTCAAGTTCTTCAACTGTGCTTCTTCTGCCTTCGCCAGTTCTGCTTGCGCAGCTTTCAGATTGAAGGTCTTGCGTTTCGATGGTTGATCGCTCTTTTGAACTTGACCGTTGGAACGTGTGAGATCGCGGCCACCACCTTTGATGACGCTGGAACTGTCGCCACTACCAGAGCCACCCGCCATTGCTACCTTCAACGGCGTTTCAAAATAGTCGGCAATGCCTTGCAGATCACCTTTTGTGGTGGAGCCCAATAGCCACATCAACAGGAAGAAGGCCATCATCGCCGTGACGAAGTCCGCATACGCGATCTTCCAGGCGCCGCCATGAGCGCCATGGCCGCCTTTCTTGATGCGTTTGACTATGATGGGGCGAAGTCCGTCGTCAGCCATTGTTGTTTCCGCAGTGATTAGTTATCCGACCAGATAGATGCCTAAACGTTAACAGCGGTCACGAATGCTGCCAGTCCAACGCAAATTTCTGCAATTGCAATCCGTATCGAGTTGGACTGTGCATCGATACACCGTTCGCGCATTTGTCTGCACGGATATTGAATAGTATGCCCGTTTACTTCGATTTGGATTGCTTAATATGTTCTTCCAGTTCCGAGAACGAAGGCCGCTCAGTCGAAAACAACACCTTGCGTCCGAACTCGACAGCCAGTGCGGGAGCGTACCCATTCAAACTTGCCAACAGGGTCACTTTGACGCATTGAAAGACTTTGGACGATTCGTGCAGTTTCTGCTCCAGCAATGTAGAGAGTGGGCCGACGAAACCATAGGCAAGCAAAATACCAAGGAAGGTACCAACCAGCGCATCAGCAATCAAAAGCCCCAACTCCGCTGGTGGCAGACCGACCGATGCCATGGTATGCACCACCCCCATCACCGCAGCAACGATACCAAATGCAGGCATCGCATCCCCAAGCTTGGCGATACAGTGAACAGGAACCTCCGCTTCTGCGTGATGGGTATCGATTTCGTTATCCATCAGATTCTCGATCTGGAACGCATCCATATTCCCTGACACCATCAGACGCAGGTAATCGGTCATGAATTCGATAATATGATGATCCGACAGGACAGCCGGATATTTGGAGAAGATTGCGCTTTCTTCTGGTGATTCGATGTCCCCTTCAATCGACATCAAACCTTCTTTACGCACTTTGCTCAACACTTCAAACTGAAGCGTCATCAGCTCCATGTACAAGCCTTTATTGTACTTCGAGCCCTTGAGCAAACCAGGCAGTGCCTTCAAGGTTGCCTTGATCGCCTTGCCGTTATTACCGACAAAGAATGCGCCACACGCTGCGCCGCCGATCATCAGCAGCTCGATAGGCTGAACCAGCGCGGCCAGATGTCCGCCTTCCATAACGAAGCCACCGAAGACGGATCCCAGTACTACGGCATAACCAATTAAGACTAACAAGTGCGCAACTCCTTAGTAAAGGAAGCGTCGCGAATGCGACCCTTCACGTATCCAATCGGCGTCAGGCAGATCTCAATCATCATTCAGAACGTCAAATTTCACAAGCACAAGCGGAAACATCTGAATTCGATACGCTAGGCATCATCGATCAAGGTACATCCAAACACGACATCACACGGTTACGGCGCGCACAAAAATAACTTGAAGAAACTATCGACAAATGTATCACACGTGTGACCTGTATTACATACTCCACACGTAGAGATTTCGCCCATTGATTACCGATATGTTGGTGATTTGCGACTCTGCCCCTGGGATGGCAAATTCATAACTCATTAACATACTGCCTGGGCGCATCTCTGCGCGCGCCTTGTGCCACAAGGCTGGCATAGCCGCCGGTGAGAGATAGGCAAAGACCAGATCGAAATCGCCAAAATCGATTTGCTGATAATCGCCATGCAAAAATTTGCCCTTGCTACGCGTCAACCAAGCAATCACGCGACTGGTCAACCAGGGCAATGGAGCCAGTTCTATACCAACAATCTCGCAGTCATGCCGTACCTGTGCAAGATGCGTCACCATGCCGCCAAAGCCACTGCCAATATCGATTACGCGCAACGACCGCCCCTCTGGCAAGCTTTGCGCAACAGCTTTCCATGCGGTCTGCCCGGAGGGATAAAACGGTACCTGCGTGCGGAAAGTGCTCCAGTACAACAGCAGCAGAAACAGAAATACAACGAGATATATCGTCGATGGCAAATGCAATGCAATCATGGCAAATAGTGCTGGCAAAAAAATAACTTGCATGATTAACCACCACAGCGCCAGCCCTCGCCACCATGACAGCGCCGCAGCCAATACCCCCTGTAAACAGACTGCAACAGCAATCGGTATGCTGACTGAAAAATATGCTGCAAACGCAAACATTAATGCCAGCACAAGAAACAGGGACAGGAATTGCATCAATAACGCCTGGACAGCAGGTAACTGTACAAAGGTGTATTGATCATCGTCAGATGGATTCAAGGTCTTATTACCAGCCACATTCTCTCCGCGATCAAAATCGATCCTCATCGGTATAGATGATCCTGCAAAACGGGAGCAGTGGGAAGCAAATAAAAAGCTGCCTGCATTCGGACAAATGCAGGCAGTTTTTGGGACAGGAGTACAGATCGTTTTAAGCAGCCATCACGGCGGCTTCGCTGCGCGCCTTCTTGGTCTTGCCAGCGCGGGAAGGCATATGGCACAAACCGCAAGTGTAGTGATCGTGCAAGTCCTGGCAATGCACAACGAAGTGTCCACCACATTCGGTGCAAGGGATCGTTGTCAGCATCCTGCTTTCAAAGAAGCGCACCAGCGTCCAGGCACGTGTCAACGACAGAACAGGCTCGCCATTGGCATCCGGCTCGGTTTGCTCCAGATACAAACGATATGCCTTCATCACTGCTTCGATGCCGCTGATGTCTGCATGCTCAAGCAGATAGCGATAAATACCGATGAACAACGAAGAGTGGATATTCGGCTGCCAAGTGATGAACCAGTCGGTCGAGAATGGCAGCATCCCCTTGGGTGGCGATACGCCCTTAAGTTCCTTGTACAGCTTCAACAGACGTTCGCGCGACAGATTGGTCTCCGACTCCAGCAACTGCAAGCGCGCACCCAGCTTGATCAGATCCATCGCCAGGGTAATTTCCTGCGCTTCGCTCACCACACTCTTCTTGCTCATATCCGCGTCTCCTGCCTGTTGACCGAGGAACTTAAACCACTTCTTCGACGGATTGACCCGCCATCAGAATCGCAGCGTGCGAATGAGCCAAGCCGCGATCCTTGTTGTAGTTGGTCAACATACCGAGGATAGTGCCGTCCTCGAAACGAAATCGTGCGAGCATCATGTTGGTGCCAGCCAACTTCAGAATCTGCGCGTTATTCATGCCTTCAATCATGTCAGCGATATCACTGCTGATGCCAAGGCGGAAAATCGCAGTCGCTTTGTCAGCACGGATCATTTGTTGCGCAAGCATCAAGTAACCCAGGTTTGCGTCGCGGATTTCGGCAATCATGTCGTTGGTATTCATGGTGAAACTCCTGTCCGGTTAATGCTAGAGACAAACTTTTGTTTGCTCCTGTGATTGCATTCTGGACGGCAGACCAACGAGGCGGAAGAAGCAGTTTTCGGTATTTTCCGTAGGAAGCGCAGACACGCCGCCTGTAGGCGTTTGTCTTACAAACGTCAGGCAGCGCTTAATCCGAAACAGGCGCTCTGTCTCGGAAGCCGCTTGCAGCTTGGGTTTCCAGTCGGCGGCAACTTCGGCCCGATTCCAGAAACTGTCCACTCAGCAAGATTGAATGAGAGAATTTAGTTCAAATTTCTTAACGATATTTTTCAAATTTTCGTTGCGCACACACAACCAAAACATGTCGCTTTATCGACATCTATCCCTGTTACGGCAGACTTTAGTAAAACTTTAGGGATTTCAGAAAAAATTTTTAAACTTTTTTCTTTGTCATAAAGTCCACAAAAGACCCATTACCGCTTATCTAAATCTGGTTACGGCAGGGTTTTGAAGAACTTTAGGGGTTGAGAGAAAAATTTTTAAATATTTTTAAAAACTTTTCTTTGATGTCTAATTGCCATGTAACTTGGCAATTAGAAATGACTGCTGGCAAAAAACCTGGAGCGATACATTACAGAATGTATCCTTGTTAGCTAACGAACAACCCACTCGCCATTGGCATAGATACGCTCGTCATCGAGATAAACCGCTTCCGTGACAGCAAACACATCAACATGGAAACGTGCATCCTTACGTTTAATGATGGGCTTGCTGTAAACACCATGTTTTGCCCCCAATGACAAATGCACACCACACATGCGTTCATACGTACCAACATCGCGAACAATACGTGTTGCAGAAAATGCACGATTCATACCAAAGCCTAATTCACGCAACCACACTTCGCCTTCGTGCTCGCGGATGTTTGCCAGCACCTGATCAAACTCAGGCGTCGAATCAATCGCTTGTACCACGCGCCCTTTCTCGATGACCAACGTAATCGGCTGTGGTGGTTGATTCACGATAAAGGACGTGTCACCGAACATGGAGATACGAACCCGGCCACGCACCGCTTCCAGGTCTTGCGCCTCTGTGAACACTTCTCCAATGGGAAACTGCCCACCAACATTGGTCATGCCGGAATAATCACCAATATTCAATTTGGCAGGCTCGAACGGTGAGCCAAATACCAGTCGCGCCCCGCCGCTATCAACAACACCTTGCTGCGCAGTATCGATACGCGCCTTCAATGCATTCCCTACCCCACGATAATAGGCACGGTCATAGGCAAGCGACTCGATATAACAATGCGTTTCCTCATCAAGCAAGCGCGACAGATGCACATGCTCGATCACTTTCAAGCCACGCTTGAATAATTCGACACGCAAACGATAAGCATCTAGGCGAAACGCAGTCGATTGCACCAGCACCACCAGATCAGATGGCTTCAGCGCTGCAAAAGCCTGGTGCACATCATCGACAGACACAGCATCAAAATCGATGAAATTCGCGTCAGGGATATTGCGACGATATGCATGTGTTAATGTCTGCGCCAGGTCGCAACGCAGGTCGTAAACCACGACTGCCGCATGTGCGCTGGTGTGCTCTATCGCCTGAGCGAGAATGTCGCCAACATGTGTACATGCAGCATCAACCAGATCAGCAGGGATTTCGCCAAGGGCGCTATTTCTTTCAAGGGAAGACATCAGTAGATTCCAGTTACATGTGCAGCGGCCCCTGGGTGTTTCATGCCACGTATAGGGTGAACAGCCGCAGGGCAAGATGGTAGAGCAATAAGGTTCGAGTTTGCCGTAGATGCTCAACCAATCTTGATTCGTGACGAAATTGTACCAACAATTTCCAGCACGATTGAAATTGGCAGCACCAACAACATGCGCTCGTCAACTGTTGCTGATTGATCACTTCCCACATCACCGCCCGCATGAAGAAAATTCACGCATTTATGCTGAAAGTCAGCGGGTAATTTTCTGTTCCCGCAACTCTTCGAAAAGTAGGTTTATATAACAAAAAGAACGCCCTCCATTTCATGAATTATTTCCCCAATAATTGATCCAACAGTAAATCGCCAGTTATGCGCCATTTCCGTTCATTTCAATTATTAATGGAGAAAAGTCATGACCTTAGAAAAATCCGAAATTCTTTATCGCGGCTGGCATATAGAACCTTTTGCGATCCCAGGTGGTGATGGAACTTGGCAAGGGACGTGTGAAATCAGAAAACTCGACGGAACATCAAGTGACAGCGCACTGGCCGTGCTCGGGAGTGTGGTACGGAAAACAAAGAAAGATGCTATCTCGGATATTTGTGAACAAGCCCGACATGTCATCGACTCATCATGCGCGTTTCCCTATGTAACAGAAGAATCATTCCGAGAAATAAAGGATATGCAAGAGAATTAATTGCGCCCCGTTAATTCTCGCCTCCGAGTTTTTTCTGGATAGTATCAAGCACTTTTTGTGGGTGCATAGCTTTCCCCAAAACTTCTGCCTGGGGGTCATGACGGTTATCGACAACAGGCAAATCGCGACGCAGCTCTTCTAGAAGGGCAATTAATTTCGCCACCTTCTGCTCAGTCAAAATAATAAGTTGCAATTCCACGTGATCGCGGCGCCGGTCTCGACGTGCATTGCCACTTTGCTTAACCAACACCACAACCATA
>Ga0116226_10004991_pt1 | contig 11809 bp, 13 predicted proteins | sample S1TSphfallax_FD_89692 | JGI IMG/M metagenome (GOLD analysis project Ga0116226, IMG submission 89692) | Host-associated microbial communities from peat moss isolated from Minnesota, USA - S1T2_Fa - Sphagnum fallax MG | ecosystem: Host-associated > Plants > Peat moss > Unclassified | place: USA... | reverse complement strand
TCATCCCCTCCAGCGGGATCGCCGGCGTGCGCCCGGCGATCAGGTCTCGGGTCACCCGCGCCGCGCCGCAGGACATCGTCCAGCCGACATGGCCGTGGCCGGTGTTGAAGAACAGGTTCTTCAGCCGGCCCGTGCCCATCACCGGCGTCCCCTCCGGCGTCATCGGCCGCAGCCCGGCCCAGTAGTTCGGCCGCGTGTAGTCGCCGCCGCCGGGCAGGATGTCCTGGATCTTCCGGGTCATGACGCGGAAGTCGCCGGGCTGGTATCTGGCATTGTAGCCGGCGAAATCCGCCGTCGCGGTCACGCGCAGCCGGTCGCCGAGCCGCGAGTAGGCGATCAGGTTGTCCTCGTCCACAGCACCCACCGTCGGCGGCACATGGTTGCCGCCGATCGGCAGGGTCATCGAATAGCCCTTCACCGGATACACCGGCAGCCACTTGTCGAGGCCGCCCAGCAGCTTCGGGCTCCAGATGCCGAGCGCCAGCACGAATGCATCGGCTTGCAGCCGCCCCTTGTCGGTATCCACCGCGACGAGCCTCGCTCCGTCCGCCTCCAGCCGCGTGATCGTGGTGCCGGTGCGGACGGTCCCGCCCTTCGCCCGCACCACCTCGGCCAGCGCCCGCGTGAACATCGCGCAATCGCCGGTGGCGTCGGTGCTGGAGTAGATCCCGCCCGCGATCTTGTCCTTCACCGGCGAGAGGGCCGGGTCGAGGGCGGCGATCTCGTCGCGGGTCAGAATCTGCTGCGCCTGCCCGAGGTCGCGCAGGATTTTCATGTTGCGCACGCCGCGCTCGAACGTCTCCTGCGAGCGGTGGAAATACAGCAGGCCCTTCTGCGTGTGGTCGAAGGCGACGCCCGTTTGCGCCATCACCTCGCCGAGAACGGCCTGCGAATAGACGCACAGACGGTGCTTGCGCTGCGTGTTGATGCGCGCCCGCTCGGCCGTGCATTCGCGCAGGAACCGCAGCGACCAGCGCCAGAACGCGGGGTCGGCGTGGAAGCGGAAGCGCAGCGCCTGGTCGTCCCGCCACAGCGACCGCAGCAGCACCTTTGGCGCGCGGGGCGAGGCCCAGGCGAAGGCGTGGCCGGGCGAGACCATCCCGGCGTTGGCGAAACTGGTGCCGAGCGCCACGTCCGCCTCGCGCTCGATCAGCGTGACCTCGTGGCCATCCTGGAGCAGTTCATACGCTGTGGTGACGCCGATCACGCCGCCGCCCAGCACCATCACCCGCATCGCCGTCCCCCATTGGTCAATGGACGCTAGCCAGCGGGTCCGCGCCTGTCCATGTCACGCGACCAGCGCGGCCAGCAGTGAATCGAGCCGCTTGCGTCCCTCCGGTGTCGCGCGCAGCCGGCCGCCGTCGCGGCGCAGATAATCCTCCGCCAGCGCACGGCCGAGAATGTCCGGGTCCAGCGCAGCGCCGAGCCGGATGCCGGTGCGGGCGAAGAACCGGTCCTCGTCGATCCCCTCGGTCAGCCGCAGCCCCATCAGCAGCATTTCCCGGGCACGCTCGTTTGGGGTGACGGGCGTTTCCTCGACCGTGCCGTGGCCGTCGCGTTCGACGCGCTCGGCCCACGGTTCCGGGGCGCGATGGCGGCGGGTGGCGAGCAGGGCGCCGCCGACGCTGACCCGCCCATGCGCGCCAGGGCCGATGCCGGCATAGTCGGCGTAGCGCCAGTAGGCGAGGTTGTGGCGGCTTTCCGAGCCCGGACGGGCGTAGTTGGAGACCTCGTAGGGCAGCAGGCCGAATGCCGCGGCCTCCTCGGCCGTCGCGTCGTAGAGCGCCGCCGCCGTCTCGTCGTCAGGGAGCAGAATCTCGCCGCGCGCGTGCAACGTCGCAAACCCGGTGCCGGGTTCGATGGTCAGTTGGTAGAGCGACAGATGATCCGACGCGAGCGCCAGCGCCCGCCGCAGTTCGGCCCGCCACGCGGCCTCGGTCTGGCCGGGGCGGGCGTAGATCAGATCGAACGACACGCGCGGGAAGTTTTCTCGCGCTATTTCGAGGGCGGCGACAGCCTGACCCGCCGAATGCTGGCGGCCGAGCATCCGCAGCGCGTCGCCGTCCAGGCTTTGCACGCCGATCGACACCCGGTTCACGCCGGCCTGCCGGAACGCGGCGAGGCGCGCGGCCTCGACGCTGGTGGGGTTGGCTTCCAGCGTGATCTCGATGTCGGGCAGCGGGGCGAACAGCGTCCGCGCATCGGCGATGACGTCGAAAACCGTCTCGGGGGCCATCAGGCTCGGGGTGCCGCCGCCGAAGAAGATGCTCGCGAGCGGGCGGCGGCCGAGGCGGGCGGCTTCCCAGGCCAGTTCTGTCCGCAGCGCGGCGGCGAAGCGGGTCTGGTCGATCCGCTCGCGCACATGGCTGTTGAAGTCGCAGTACGGGCACTTGGACAGGCAGAACGGCCAGTGGATATAGAGCGCGAGCGGTTCCATCCGCCGGGATATAGGGGTGCGACGGGCGAATGGCCGAGAAAACCTCCGTCGAGCGGGTGCGCGCGGCGCTGCTGGCCGCCGGGCACGCGGACACCATCGCGACCTTCCCGGAGGGCACGCGTACCGCCGCCGATGCGGCCGCCGCGATCGGCTGCTCGGTCGCGCAGATCGCCAAATCCATCGTCTTCCGGGCGCGCGGCGAACATGGGGACCGCGCGGCGCTGGTGATCGCCTCCGGCGCCAACCGGGTGGACCCGGCCAAGGTGGCGGCGCTCCTCGGCGTGACGCTGAAGCGAGCGGATGCCGACTGGGTGCGCGAGACCACGGGGTTCGCGATCGGCGGCGTCTCCCCGCTCGGTCACATTTCCCCGCCGCTGCTGGTGTTCGACCGCGACCTGCTGGCGCTGCACCCGATCTGGGCCGCCGCCGGCTCGCCCGCTCACGTTTTCCGGACGGAGGCGGAGGTGCTGGCGCGGATCACCGGGGCGGTGGTGGGGGAGGTGCGGGAGGGGTGAGGCTCAGACCTTGCCGTCGCTTCCTGCGGCGGGAGGGGACAAAAAGCGCTCGATGGCCTGCTTGGGCGGATCGTTCAAGAATAGATCCTTGGAGTAGAGCCACCTTTTGGGGCTGTCCCCGAACGAGACTACGCCTTCCTGTTCTGACCAATTCTCGTTGACGACGATGGGAACCATTTTATGTAAGCGTATACCGGGCGTTTTTATCGGCTCTTCCCACTTCCGATCATCTTCGACAAAAAAACCCATGTTGTGGTATGTGACCAGCCAATTTTGCCGCGTCTCGCTAATGAAGAAAAGCATTGCGCGCAAGTCCGTTAGAGGACGCCGCTTCGTTTCATCCGCTTCCGTCTTGTAGCGCTTCCGTACAGCCGCGTCGTAGCTATCCCGAACATATTCCCTGATCCGCCTCTCGCCCCAGAAGGGGCGTTGCGTCACAGCTGCCAGAATGTCGCCAAGAATGCCGCTGAGCATATCATTAATCCCCTAGTCGTCGCTCGGCGCGCGCGACGACAAGGTTTGTAACTTCGCCAGCAGGGTCCGCCAAGTCAAGGACGCCAGCACGGCCGCGAGCGGCGTCGGCTCGAACACGCGGGCGAGCAACCCGAGGCTCGCGCCCAATGCCGAGCCGACCATCCAGAGCAACGCCGCCTTCGGAGTCGCGTGGCGCCCATGGGTCAGGTTGAGGGCCGAATCTCGTCCCAGCGCCACCGAGCAATAGTCGAGCAACACGATGGCAAGGCCGATCACGGCCGAAGCGATGACGAAGACCGCGAATGCCATCCAGTCATCGTGCCTGAGTTGAAAGTGGATGAAGTCGTCGAGTGCCGTCGCAACTCGCTCCATGCGGCTCCCCACCCGACGATCAGGGGCGTTTCGTCGTTTCCATCTTAATACGAGGCCGGTCGGGCACAAGTTGGGGGCTTCCTTGACACCCCGCCCGGCCAACGCTAACCGGCGCGCCGATGCCTACATCGGCGTCCGCGTCGCGTTCGACTGCGCCCTCCGCCCATCATGGGACCCCTCGCATGGCCGTCCACGCCTTCATCTTTCCGGGCCAGGGCAGTCAGGCCGTCGGCATGGGCCGTGACCTCGCCGCCGCGTTCGCGGCAGCGCGGGAGGTGTTCCAGGAAGTCGACGACACGCTCGGGCAGAAACTCAGCAAGCTGATGTTCGAGGGGCCGTCCGAAGACCTCACGCTGACCGAGAACACCCAGCCGGCGCTGATGGCGCATTCGCTCGCGGTGCTGCGGGTGCTGGAGCGCGAGGGCGGTTTCGTCCTCGCCGACAAGGCCGTGGTGGTTGCCGGGCATTCGCTCGGGGAATATTCGGCGCTCGCGGCGGCGGGCAGCTTCTCCGTCGCGCAGGCCGCGAAACTGCTGCGGTTGCGCGGGCAGGCGATGCAGCGGGCGGTCGCCCCCGGCCAGGGCGCGATGGCGGCGCTGCTCGGCGCGGAACTGGCGCTGGCGCAGGAGATCTGCGCGGCGGCGGCGGCAACGCCGGACGGCAGGCGGGAGGTGATCGAGCCGGCAAACGACAACGGCGGCGGGCAGGTGGTGATCTCCGGCGCGAAGGCGGCGGTCGAGCGGGCGATCGAGATCGCACGCGGCAAGGGCGTCAAGCGGGCGCTGCTGCTGCCCGTCTCCGCCCCGTTCCATTGCGCGCTGATGGCACCCGCCGCCGATGCGATGCAGCAGGCGCTGGAGAACAGCCGCCCGGCCGCGCCGGCGGTGCCGCTGATCGCCAACGTCTCCGCCGCGAAAGTCACCCAGCCGGACGAGATCGCCCGGCTGCTGGTGGCGCAGGTCACGGCGACCGTGCGCTGGCGGGAGAGCGTGGAGGCGATGGTCCGCCTCGGCATCGACAGTTTTGTGGAACTCGGCGCGGGCAAGGTGCTAGCGGGGCTGGTCCGCCGCATCGTGCCGGACGCGGCGGCGGCCTCGGTGGGCTCGCCCGCCGAAATCGAACAGTTTCTCAGGACGCTGTAGAATGTTCCGATTGGACGGCAAGACGGCGCTGGTGACAGGGGCGTCGGGCGGCATCGGCGCGGCCATCGCGCGGGCGCTCCATGCGCAGGGGGCGACGGTGGCGTTGTCCGGCACGCGACTCGACGCGCTCGGGGCGCTGGCTGCGGAACTGGGCGAGCGGGCGCATGTCTGCCCCGCCGATTTGCGTGACCCGGCGGCGACCGAGGGGCTGGTCGCGGCGGTCGAGGCGGCGGCAGGGCCGCTTGCCATCCTTGTCAACAATGCGGGGCTGACCCGCGACATGCTGGCGCTGCGGATGAAGGACGAGGACTGGGCGATGGTGCTGGAGGTCGACCTGACCGCGCCGTTCCGCCTCGCCCGGGCCGCTCTCAAGGGCATGTTGCGGCGCAAGGCCGGGCGGATCATTTCGATCGGCTCGGTGGTCGGCTCCACCGGCAACCCCGGCCAGGCCAACTACGCGGCGGCCAAGGCCGGGCTGGTGGGCATGACCAAGGCGCTGGCGCAGGAGGTCGGCAGCCGTGGGATCACCGTGAACCTGGTCGCCCCCGGCTTCATCGCCACGCCGATGACGGACAAGCTGACGGCCGAGCAGCGGGACGATCTGGCCGACTCGATTCCGCTCGGCCGGCTCGGGCAACCGACGGATATCGGCCCGGCCGTGGTGTATCTGGCCAGCGACGAGGCTGCCTGGGTGACCGGCGTGACCCTGCATGTGAACGGCGGGATGGCAATGCTATAGGCTGCCGCCGGGCCGGTCGCCGGGTTGGCCGCTGGGTTGGTCCCCGGGTTGGCCATGTGACAAAACCGTGCTAAGCGCCGCCCGCCTCGTCCGGGGAAGCGCGGCGCCGCTGGGGATTGCCCCGATACGTGCGGGCAATGCGGTGGCGGACGAGACGTTGAACCAGGGCAGGCAGGCAGGAGCAGGACTTACATGAGTGAGATCGCCGACAAGGTGAAGAAAATCGTCGTCGAGCATCTCGGCGTCGAGGAAAGCAAGGTGACGCCGGAGGCGTCCTTCATCGACGATCTCGGCGCCGACAGTCTCGACACGGTCGAGCTGGTCATGGCGTTCGAAGAAGCGTTCGGGGTGGAGATTCCCGAGGACGCGGCCGAGAAGATCAGCACCGTGCGCGACGCGGTCGACTATATCGAGAAGCAGAAGGCGGCCTGAGCCGCGCCTCACGCCCGATGTCCAGCAGTCGAACGACTCTTGGGGAACGGCCGGCAGGCCGGCAGGGCGTCAAACCCCCGCTGGCCGGCTTTCAGCCGATCGTGGCGAACAGCTTGGCGCGGGTTGCGGGTTAGACAAGGATGGCAGCGATGCGGCGGGTGGTGGTCACGGGCATGGGGATCGTCTCCCCCCTTGGCATCGGCGTGGAGCATGTCTGGAGACGGCTGATCGAAGGCCATTCCGGCATCGGCGCGATCCAGTCGTTCGACGTGGCGGATCTGCCGTGCCGGGTGGCCGGCACGATCCCGCGCGGCAGCAAGGCCGACGGCAAGCTCGACGTGGCCGAGTGGGTGCCGCCGAAAGACCACAAGAAGATGGACCGCTTCATCCAGTACGCGATGGCGGCGGGGTCCGAGGCGGTCGAGGATTCGGGCTGGCTGCCGACCGACGAGGAGGATCGCTGCGCCACCGGCGTGATGATCGGCTCCGGCATCGGCGGGGTCGAGACGATCTATGAGGCCTCGGCGCTGATCCTGTCCGGCAGGGGCAAGCGGCTGTCGCCGTTCTTCATCCCGTCGGCGCTGATCAACCTCGCGTCCGGCAATTTCTCGATCAAATACGGCTTCAAGGGGCCGAACCACTCGGCCGTCACCGCGTGCGCGACCGGCGTCCATGCGATCGGCGACGCGGCGCGGCTGATCTCGTTCGGCGATGCGGACGTGATGGTGGCGGGCGGCGCCGAGGCGCCGGTGAACCCGATCGGCATGTGGGGGTTCTGCGCCGCGCGGGCGATGTCGACCGGGTTCAACGACACGCCGGCGCTCGCTTCCCGCCCGTGGGACAAGGATCGCGACGGCTTCGTGATGGGCGAGGGCGCCGGCGTCGTCGTGCTGGAGGAATACGAGCACGCCCGCAAGCGCGGCGCCAAGATCTACGCGGAGATCGCCGGCTACGGCATGTCCGGCGACGCCTATCACATCACCGCGCCGGCCGAAGGGCATGAGGGCGCGTTCCGGGCGATGAAGGCGGCCTTGCGCAGCGGCGGCATGACGCCCTCCGACGTCCAGTACATCAACGCGCACGGTACCTCCACGCCGCTCGGCGACGACCTGGAACTCGATGCGGTGGAGCGGATGTTCGGCGACGCGGCGCGGCATGTCGCGATGTCGTCGACCAAGTCGGCGACCGGGCATCTGCTGGGCGCGGCCGGCGCGATCGAGGCGATCTTCTCGATCCTGGCGATCCGCGACGGCGTCGTGCCGCCGACGCTGAATTTGGAGGAGCCGAGCCGCCCGAGCGTGATCGACCGGGTGGCGCGCGTGGCGCAGGAGCGGCGGGTGAACGTGGCGCTGTCCAACAGCTTCGGCTTCGGCGGCACCAACGCGAGCATCGTCTTCAAGAAGGCGGCCTGAGACGGCACGCGCCGTGGGCCTCATCGGGCGCCTCGTCCTGCTGCTGCTGATCCTGGCACTCGCGGGGGGCGCCTGGCACGCGCGGAGCGTCTATGTGCGGCCCGGCCCGCTCGACGTGTCCCGCGCCGTGCTGGTGCCGCGCGGATCGCCGACGCAGGTGGGCGAGGTGCTGGAGAGCGCGGGCGTCATCGACAGCGCCCAGTCGTTCCGCATCGCCGCCTACCTGACGTCGTTCCGTGGCCCGCTGCACGCCGGCGAACTGGCGTTCCTGGAACATGCCTCGCTGCGCGAGGTGCTCGGGGTGCTGCGGACATCGCGGCCGGTGCAGCACAAGCTGACGATCCCCGAGGGGCTGACCGCGCAGCAGATCGGCCACCTGATGGCGCGGACCGACACGCTGACCGGCGACGTGCCGACACCGCCGGAAGGGGCGATGCTGCCGCAGACCTATGCGTTCGAATACGGTGCGACCCGCGAATCGATCGTCGAGCGTGCCTCCTCGGCGATGCAGCGCACGCTGGCGCAGGCATGGGCGAGCCGCGCGCCGGATCTGGCGCTGACCGGTGCGGCCCAGTTGCTGATCGTCGCCAGCATGGTCGAGCGCGAGACGGCGCGGCCGGAGGAACGCCCGCACATCGCCGCCGTCTTTCTCAACCGGCTGCGCAAGGGGATGCGGCTGCAATCCGACCCGACGGTGATCTACGCCGTCAGCAAGGGGCTGGGCGTGCTCGACCGCCCGCTCAGCAAGGCCGACCTCGACACGCCGAGCCCGTACAACACGTATCGGGTGGAAGGCCTGCCGCCCGGCCCGATCTGCAGCCCGGGCCTCGCCTCGATGGAGGCCGTGGCCCGGCCCGAGCCGACCGACGATCTGTATTTCGTCGCCGACGGCACCGGCGGCCACGCCTTCTCGGCGACGCTGGAGGAGCATCTGAAGAACGTCGCCAAATGGCGCGCCCTCAATCCGGCCGCGGCGGCGGCGGTGCCGTAGACGTTGAAAGACCCGCGGTAGAAAGAATGATACGGCACCTGGAACGTCGTCGCCGGACTTGATCCGGCGACCCAGGCCAGCGCTCTCAAAGTCGGTTACACGACATGGCAAATGAGCTGATCCGCCGCGAGCAACGCACACGGCTGACCGGGCACGGCTCCATGGGTCGCCGGGTCAAGCCCGGCGAAGACGTGTTGCTTGATTTGCGTTAGGGCGACCATCCCAGGAGCGGATAAAGGTCGTCCCATCCGGGATTGTCCCTCACGATCAATGCGATCTTCCAGTCCCGTGACCAGTGCTTGATGTTCTTCTCGCGCTGGATCGCCGCGAGGATGTCTTCGTGCCGCTCCAGGAACACGAGGCGCTTCAGGCCATAGCGATTGGTGAAACCGTCCACGACGGCTTCGCGATGTTCCCAGATGCGGCGGGCCAGATTGCTCGTGACGCCGGTGTAGAGCGTGCCGTATGGCCGGTTCGTCAGAATATAGACCCATCCGCCGTGTTCCATCGCACCGCCCAGGGGCACACAACGGCATTCCCTACGTCAGATGCGGCAGTTCCAGGTAGTCCTGGCTCTGCATTTCCTCGAGCCGCGAGGCGGTGCGCTGGAACGCCTTGGCGCCCTCGCCGCGTTCGTACAACTGGTCCGGCACTGCGTCCGCCGAGGCGACCAGTTTGACCCGGTGGTCGTACAAGGCGTCGATCAGCGTGATGAAGCGGCGCGCCTCGTCGTAGTTTGCGGGGCTCAGGCGGGGGACGGCGTCGAGGATCAGCGTGTGGAAATGCGTCGCGATGGCGAGATAGTCGCCGGCGCCGAGCGCGGTGCCGCAGAGGACGGAGAAGTCGAACCGTGCCACCCCTTCGGCGGCCAGCGGCACGCGCAGCACGCGGCCGGTGACGATCAGGCGTTCCTCGCGCGGCTGGGTCTCGCCGGCCAGTTCCTTGAAGGCGGCGTCGAGCGCTGCCTCCGCCCGGCGGTCCGGGGGCACGTGCCAGGTGCCCATGTTGCGCATCCGCGCGCGGCGGTAATCGCGCCCGTCCTCCAGCACCAGGATATCGAGCCGCTGCTTGATCAGCGCGATGAACGGCAGGAACGCATCCCGCCCCGGCTGCCCCGCGAACAGGTTGTCGGGCAGCGTGTTGGAGGTGGCGACCACGACGACGCCGCGCTCGAACAATGCCTGGAACAGCCGGCCGATGATCATCGCATCGACGATGTCGTTGATCTGGAACTCGTCGAAGCACAGCAGCGCCGCCTCGGTCGCGATCGCGTCGGCGAGCGGCGGGATCGGGTCGTCGCCGTCCGGGTTGTCGCGCTTCCAGCGGTGGAAGCCGGCGTGCGCCTCCTGCATGAAGCGGTGGAAGTGGATGCGCTTCTTGCGGGTCAGTTGGGCGGCGGCGAAGAACAGGTCCATCAGCATCGACTTGCCGCGCCCGACCTCGCCGACGAGATACAGGCCGTGCGGCCGCGCCTCGTCCGCCCAGTCGACCTGCTTGCGGCGGAGGAAGCGGGCGAACAGCGGGCCGCCGGGCGCGGGATGCAGCGGCGGGTCGTAGCCGCGCAGCTTGAGCCAGAGCTCCTGCAAAAGCTGCACCGCCATCCGCTGCGCCGGGTCGGAGAACAGCTTGCCTTCGGCCACCAGCGCCCGGTAGGCGGGCAGCGGGCCTTGCGACGGCGGATCGATAAGGGTCGGCGTTGCATCCATGCTGCACCGCGACATAGAGGGAAACCGGCTTGCCGACAACGCGGCAGCCCCGCCGGCGGGACATGGCGGGCGGGTGCGTCCCGTCTTATGCTCCGCAACCAGTTACCGGAGGCTCAGGATGATTCGGCTGGACTACGACGCGCTGCGTGCCACCCCGGCGGCGAGCGACCCGTTCCCGCACGTCGTGATCCCCAATTTCGTGCGCGCCGAGTCGCTCGGCCCGCTGGTCGGCGAGTTGCCGCCGCTGTCGCAGGGCGGCTCGTTCCCGATGGGCGGGCTGCGGCTCGGGCCGCTCGGGCGGGCGCTGGTCGACGAGATGGAGGGGCCGGCGTTCCGCGAGGCGGTGGCGCAAAAGTTCGGGCTGGACCTGGCCGGCGCGCCGACGATGCTGACGCTGCGCGGGCGCTCGCGGGAGAAGGACGGGCAGATCCATACCGATTCGACCGCCAAGCGCGTGACGGTGCTGCTGTATCTGAACCCGCAGACCGCCGCCTGGGCCAACCGGGAGGGCTGCCTGCGGCTGCTGCGCTCGGCCACCGACATCGAGGATTTTGCCGTCGAGATTCCGCCGGTGGACGGGACGCTGCTGGTGTTTCCGAACGGCCCGACGGCGTGGCACGGGCACAAGCGGCATGTCGGGCGGCGCTATGTCGTGCAACTGAACTACATGGCGCGCGACGGCGCCGCGCGGTCGGAATTGCGGCGGCACCGGATTTCGGCGTTCCTCAAGCGGCTGACGGTGGCGGCATGAGCGCGTCCGAGGATCTGGTCCGTGCCTACTACGCGGCCTTCAATGCCGGCGACGCGGAGGCGTTCCTGGCGCTGCTGACCGAGGACGTCGTCCACGGCATCAGCCAGGGCGGCGAGGAGGTCGGCAAGGACGCTTTCCGCCGCTTCATCGCCCACATGGACCGCTGCTACCGCGAGCAGATCACCGACCTCGTGGTGATGACCGAGCCGGGCGGGACGCGGGCGGCGGCGGAGTTCGTCGTCCATGGCACCTATATCGCGACCGACCCCGGCGTGCCGGCGGGCACGCCGCCGGCGAGCGGCCAGACCTACGTTCTGCCGGCCGGCGCCTTCTTCACGCTGCGCGACGGCAAGGTCGCCCGCATTTCCAACCATTATGATCTTGGCGAATGGGTGCGGCAGGTCGGGGGATGATTTTTCTCGGCCTTTCGTTATGATAACGTAACGAAACGGACGCACCAAGGCACCGGCTTTCTCAGGCCATTCTTTTTCGGGGTCGGCGGGACTTGCGGTGGTATAGGCTCGGGTCGAGCAGGTGCGGATTGATCGGCATGTCCCGCAGCCAGGCCGGCATGTCCGGATGGTACGGCGGCTTGTACGGCGGGAACGGGGCCGGTTTTTCCTTCTTCGGCCTCGGCCGGCGGGGACGCGGGGGCCGGGCCAGGATGGCCGGCGGATCGATCCCGAGCATCCAGCACAGCGAGCGGATCGGGCGGCCCATCGCGGCGGGTGCCGCCTCCAGCAGCGCCTTGATCTCGGGGTCGCCGAGCATTCGCTCGATCGCGTTGCGATGGTGGTTCGCGTCGTGCCGCGGGATCAGCAGCCGCATCAGCCAGCCC
>Ga0116226_10004990_pt1 | contig 11809 bp, 8 predicted proteins | sample S1TSphfallax_FD_89692 | JGI IMG/M metagenome (GOLD analysis project Ga0116226, IMG submission 89692) | Host-associated microbial communities from peat moss isolated from Minnesota, USA - S1T2_Fa - Sphagnum fallax MG | ecosystem: Host-associated > Plants > Peat moss > Unclassified | place: USA... | reverse complement strand
TCCTGCATCGACAAGGCGGCGACCGCGCTGCCACATCTCGCTGCACCACCTGCGCTCTGGTCACACGGTATGCACGCAGAGGCTTACCAACGTATCGACCACGCCATCCAGTCTTTCTACGGCGATTCTCTCGCGGCCCAGAATCTGCCTGTCACCATTCACGACCGAGCGCTTTACATCTACACATCGGGCACCACGGGCCTGCCGAAAGCTGCCAACGTCAGCCATGCACGCGTGCTGCAGTGGGGGCAATGGTTTGCGGGCATGATGGACGCCCAACCTGCTGACCGGATGTACAACTGCCTGCCGATGTATCACAGTGTCGGTGGCGTGCAGGCGCCGGGCGCGGTGCTCGCCGTCGGCGGCTCTGTTGTGCTGCGTGAGAAATTCTCTGCCAGCCAATTCTGGAGCGACATCACCCGCTGGGATTGCACGATCTTCCAATACATCGGCGAGCTTTGCCGTTACCTGCTACACACTGCCGCTTCGCCCGACGAGACCCGGCACCACATCCGCCTGGCATGTGGCAACGGTATGACGCCGGAGGTCTGGGCGGGATTTCAAGACAGGTTCCATATCCCGCAGGTGCTCGAGTTTTATGCTTCCACGGAAGGCGGCGTCTCGCTCTTCAATGTGCAGGGGAAGCGCGGCGCCATCGGCCATATTCCGCCTTACCTGGTCCATCGTTTTGCCCCGGCGCTGGTTCGCTTCGATGTCGACACTGGCGAGCCGGTCCGCGATGAGGACGGTCTTTGTATCCGCTGCGCTGCGAATGAACAGGGTGAGGCCCTGGGCAGGATAGTCGACGACCCCGGTAACGTCGGCAGCCGCTTTGAAGGCTATGTCAGCGAAACTGCGACCGAAAAGAAAATCCTCCGGAATGTCTTCAAGGCGGGCGATGCGTGGATCCGCACTGGCGACCTGATGCGCAAGGACGAGAAGGGCTTTTACTACTTCGTCGATCGCGTCGGCGATACCTTTCGCTGGAAGGGCGAGAATGTCGCGACCTCTGAAGTCTCGGAAGCGCTCGCGAGTTTCCCGGGGATCACCCATGCCATCGTCTACGGCGTCACTATTCCAGGGGCCGAAGGCCGCGCCGGCATGGCGACGCTGGTCACCGGCGGCACGTTTGACCTGCCGGGATTGCGGCGGCACCTCATCGAGCGTTTACCCGCTTACGCGCGTCCGCTCTTCCTGCGTGTCCGCACTGACTTCGACGTGACCGGAACCTTTAAGTACGCGAAATCCGATCTGGTCCGCGAGGGTTTTGACCCCTCTGCCGTTGGCGACGCACTCTACTTCGACCATCCTGGGGCGCAGGCTTTCGTACCGCTAGGCAACGATTTGTACGACCAGATACAAAACGGTTACGTCCGCCTGTAACCAGGTACCCGGTTGTCATGCCCGGCAATGCATTCCTGCTTGGGAAATGCCTGTGAAGACGGTACTTTAGCAGTACAAGCAGCAGAAGGGAGGGCCTGTGAACATCGACGCACTCGAGAGCGACTTCAACGCATTACTCCAGCAGATCGCGCTGGGCCCGATCGTCCCGCATGTGACCGCTGCTGAAGTCCGGACGCACCTTGCGACCCATTACGACTTCCAGCAGCCGATGCCGCTTGGCCGCCTGACCGCCGAGGTCGAGACCATGCTCCGGAACTGGCAGGTCCAGGTCACGCATCCTCGCTATTTCGGTTTGTTCAATCCCAGCGTCACCCTGGCTTCCGTCGTCGCGGACACATTGGTCGCAATGTACAATTCGCAGCTGGCCAACTGGCGCACCGCCCCTGCGCCGAATGAGATTGAGCGCCACACCCTGGGCTGGCTCGCCGCCAAGTTCGGCTTTCCCGGAGACGCCTGGGCAAACTTCACTACCGGCGGCTCGGAAGCAAATTTCTCCGCCGTCGTCGTCGCACTCACACGCGCCTTCCCGCGTTTTGGCGAAGATGGCCTGCGCGCCCTTCCTGCGCAGCCGACGATGTACCTGACCGCTGAAGCGCATCATTCGTATAACAAGATTGCGCACATGACCGGCATCGGTCGCCACGCCGTCCGCGTAGTCGCGACCGACGAGCAGTCGAAACTCGACATGGGCGACCTCGCGCGCCAGGTCGCCGAAGATCGCCGCAACGGCTTCGCACCCTTCATGGTGGTCGGTACGGGGGGAACGACCGCTGCCGGGATCATCGATCCGCTGCCGGAAATTGGCGCTTTCTGTCGCGAGCACGATCTCTGGTTCCACGTGGACGCGGCCTGGGGTGGGGGCGCAATCGTCTCTCCCCGGCTTGCTCCTTACCTCGCCGGCATCGAACTTGCCGATTCCGTCACCTGCGACGCGCACAAGTGGTTTTCTGTCTCCATGGCCAGCGGCATGTTCTTCTGCAAGCATCCGGAGAGCGTCGCCGAGGCCTTCCACGCCGAAGTCTCCTACATGCCCGGCCGCATTCCCGGCGCACCGGTTGATCCGTTTGAGACCACGAACCCGTTCACGACTTCCTTCCAGTGGTCGCGTCGCTTCATCGGCCTCAAACTCTTTATGACCATCGCGGAGCTGGGCGAAGCGGGCTGCATCGAGATGATTGAGCACCAGACACATATTGGCGACTATCTCCGCGAAGCCCTTGTGTCCACCGGCTGGCGCATCGTCAACGCGACACCATTCCCGCTGGTCTGCTTTACGCGGGACCGCATCGCCCCCTCGGCATTGCTCGCCGCCATGCGCGATGAGCAGACTGCGTGGATGTCTGAGACGGTCATCGACGGCGTTCCCGTTATCCGCGCCTGCATTACCAGCTTCCGCACCACCGAAGCAGAAATCGATTGGGTGGTCAGCGAAATGAACCGCCTCTTCGCACTCGGCGACAGCCTGGCTGTAGGCCGAAATATTGAAGCAGTGGTGGCCAGGTAAAAAGATGAAACGCGAAACCATCGCCATCCACAGCGGCTACGAAGTCGATCCGACGACCAAAGCTGTCGCTGTGCCTATCTATCAGACGGTCTCCTACGCCTTCGATAGCGCCGACCATGCCGCAGCGCTTTTCAACCTGGAAGAAGAGGGCTTTCGCTATACCCGCATCGCCAATCCTACGACTGCGGTGCTTGAACGTCGCGTTGCTGCGCTCGAAGGCGGGGTCGAGGCCTTGTGTGTGGCGAGCGGCCAGGCTGCGGTCACTTACGCTGTGTCAAATGTCGCGGGCATGGGCTGCAACATTCTCTCGACCCCGCAACTCTACGGCACTACGCACACACTCTTCGCGTATCTGCTGCCGAGCCAGGGCGTGACCGTCAGATTCGCGGAATCCGACAAGCCGGAAGCGATGGAAAAGCTGATCGACGAAAAAACTCGCGCTATTTTCTGCGAGAGCGTCGGCAACCCCGCCGGCAATATCTGCGATATCGAAGGGATGGCGCGTGTTGCCCACAAGCATGGTATCCCGCTCATCATCGACAATACGGTCGCCACGCCTATGCTGGTGCGGCCTATCGAATACGGCGCAGATGTGGTCGTCAACTCTCTTACCAAGTTTCTCGGCGGCCATGGAACGACGCTCGGCGGCGCGATTATTGACAGCGGCAACTTCCCCTGGGCTGACCATGCGGACAAATTTCCCATGTTCAACGAGCCGGACAAGTCGTACCACGGGCTTGTTTTTACCGAGCACTTCGGCAGGGCCGCCTATATCGCCCGCTGCCGCAGCTACTACATGCGGACCACCGGCGCTGTCCTTTCGCCCTTCAATTCCTTCCTGCTGCTGCAGGGGATTGAAACGGTCGCTCTGCGCATCGATCGCCATACAGAGAACGCACTGCGTGTCGCTGAATTTCTGCGCGACCACCCGCGGGTTGCCTGGGTCAACTATGCCGGCTTCCCGGAGAATCCTTACTATGCGCTCGTCGAGAAATATCTGGGAGGCCGCGCCTGTTCGCTGATGGCTGTCGGCATCCGCGGCGGGTACTCTGCTGCGGTTACGTTTCACGATGCGCTCAAACTGGTCACGCGCCTGGTCAATCTTGGCGATGCCAAGTCGCTTGCCTGTCACCCCGCTTCGACGACGCACCGACAGATGTCCCCGGAAGAGCAGCAGAAAGCCGGCGTGCAGCCGGAAATGATTCGACTCAGCATCGGTATCGAGCACGTCGACGATATTCTCGCCGATCTCGACCAGGCGCTTGCTGCCATCGATGCCTGAGACAGATGCTTAGGAAAGGCATCCGCCACTGAGAGGAGTACGGTCTTATGCCGGTTTACTGGGACACACCATCAGCCGACCATCACCATCCGCACCTCCCTGCAGATACGCATGGCTGTCTGAAGATCGGCCTGGTCAACAACATGCCCGACTCGGCGCTCCAGGCCACCGAGCGGCAGTTCTCCGCGCTCCTCGAAGCCGCTGCGCAGGATATACCGGTCCAGCTTTCGTTCTACGCGCTGCCGGAAGTCTCGCGAAAACCAGCGGCGAAGGCCCATCTCCGCAAGCTCTACACGAGCCTCGATTCTCTGTGGCCGCAGCAACTGGACGGCCTCATCGTGACGGGCGCCGAGCCGGTGAAACCGCATCTCGCTGACGAGCCCTACTGGAACTCGCTCACCCGCCTTCTCAATTGGGCCGGCGTCCATACCCACTCCACTGTCTGGTCCTGCCTGGCTGCTCATGCTGCTGTGCTTCACATGGACGACGTTGCACGCGTACGCAGCCAGGTGAAACACTTCGGGGTCCTTGACTGTGCCAATCTCCAGCATCATCCCCTGACAGCGGACCTGCCCAAGTCCTTTACGATCCCTCATTCGCGCTGGAACGGTCTTCCCGAAGCTGACCTGCTCGCCTGCGGCTATCGCGTGCTAACCCGCACTGCGGACGCCGGGGTCGATCTGTTCGTTAAGGAGCAGCAGGAGAGCCTCTTCGTATTCTTCCAGGGCCATCCCGAGTACGAGACCGATACGCTCCTGCGCGAATATCGCCGCGATGTCTCCCGATTCCTGCACCATGAGTCCGAAGTGAATCCACCGCTGCCGCGCAATTACTTCCCTGCGAAAGCATCCGACGCGCTTACGCAACTTCGCGAAAAAGCTGCGGTCGAGCGCAGTGAAGCTCTACTTCCCGATGTATCGAAAGTGTTGAGCCACGTTCATGTCGCGAATAGCTGGACATCAACGGCTACGAGCATCTACCGGAACTGGCTGCATTATCTGGTCGCGGAGAAGGATTCCTGTGTACCGCAGCACGCGCCGAAGTCGGTTCTGCCAGCATCGCCCGTCGGTTATCCCACAGCCCTCGAAGGCTGAGACTTTACTGCGTCTTGACTGTCGGACCTTTTGCCTTTGCAACTTCGGCGTTGAATCTTGGATCGCCATGCAACGAGGCCAGATCGCTGTCGTCCGCGATCAGCCCCGGGTCCAGAAATCCTTCCTGGATCGACCTGTCCAGATACCTGAACGCATCGTCTTTACGACCGGCAATCGCTGCGGCACACGCGAAGTTGTACCACGCACGCTGGGCGTAGCCAGTCTGGCCACTCGCTTCGGCCACATTCGTCACGTTTTGAAACAGCTTCTCCGCTTCCGGATACTTGCCGGAGCGGGCGAGGTTGCTGGCCTCGGCTGCTTCCGCATCGGTTGTGGCCGGATTAGCCGGCCCGAGTACGCGGAGATCGATCTCGATCACCTGCCGATACAGTTTATCTGCTTCCGCATATTGGCCGTCATGCATGTAGGCCACGGCCAGGTGGCTCATGGCGACCAGCGTTCCCGCGTGTTCGGGCCCGAGCACCCTGCGCTCGATATCCAGTGTGTCCGTCTCCAGCTTTTCGGCCTCTTTGTACTTGCCGTTGCGCATCATCGCATCGCCCAGGTTGCGCGCCGCGTAGAGGGTGTCCAGGTGCTCGGGACCCTGCACATGAAGCCGGCCCTGGTAAACCTCCTGCGCCAGCTTCTCGGCTTCCGGGAAGCGTCCCTCGATGGTCAGGCAGGTCGCGAGGTCTTCTTCTGAGCGCAGTGTCTGTGGATGCTCCGCGCCCAGCACACGCCTCCGCGTGTCGAAAGTTTCGCGATCGAGTTGTTCGGCCTCCTGCAATTGCCCTTCGTCTTCCAGCACCTCGGCCAGATTGCTCATCGCAAGTAGGGTCTGCGCACTCTCCGGCCCGGTGGCCTTCTTCAATCCCGCCACTGCTGTTCTATCGAGTTGTTCGGCTTCTACTGTCTTTCCTTCATCATCGAGGGTGGCAGCAAGGGCAGTCATGGCATCGAAATTTTCGGCATCGTCTTTTCCCATCACCTTGCGGCGCGTCGCGATGGTCGCGCGCTGCAGCTTCTCCGCCTCCGCAAGCTGCCCCTGGTCAGACATGACTGAAGCCAGGTGGCTCTGCGTCGTCAAGGTCTGCGGGTCTTGCGCTCCCAGGACGCGCTGCTGGATTTGAATCGCCCGGTCTAACAGCGTGTGGGCCCTGCTATAGAGGCCAAGGCCTGCGTAGGTCTGCGCCATTTCAAAAATCATCCGCGCCTGCAGCTCCGGATCGCGCGCCAGTTCGGTATCGATCTGGGTAGACGCCTGGTCGAGGATCTCGCGCGCGGTCACCTTGTTCCCCCGCGATTCGCTGGGGTCCGACACGCGAAACATGCCGGTCATGAACGTTGTGATCCGGTCTGCACGGTCGCGCTCCCTGCGAATGCGCCGCAATTCCACTGCCTGCGCGACTGCAAAGGCAATCAGGAGTAACAGCAGTGCGCCGGCCAGCCCCACTCCGAGCCGATGCCGTCGCACGTACTTGCCCAGCCGGTAGGTTGCGCTCGGCGCATGCGCCAGCACTGGCTCGTTGCGGAGATAGCGGCCGATGTCTGCTGCCAGGTCGGAGGGCGTGGCATAGCGTCGCCTGCGGTCTTTTTCGAGTGCCTTCAGCGCGATTGCATCCGGATCGCCGCGCAACTGCTTGAGAAGTGTCGTGGGATCGGACTGCCGGTTCAGGGCATAATCGGTCGACGCCTTGCCCTCCAGGGTGCGCAGCCGCGTGCTCGGCCGGGGCGCATCCTGCTCGCGCAGCCGCCGGAGCCCCTCGTCGAGCGCCAGCCTGCCGAGGTCGAGCGGCAAGGCCCCCACAAGTAGTTCGTATAGCACCACGCCGAGTGAATACACATCCGAGCGCGTGTCGATGTCCTCGCGATTCGGGTCTGAGCCAAAGGGCTCTGCCTGTTCCGGGCTCATATAGCCGAGCGTGCCGATGACCATGCCGATGCGCGTATACATCGTGTCCGCCGTCAGCCGTTGCGATGTCGCCTTGGCCACGCCAAAGTCGATGATGCGCGGCATCGGCTTGCCATTCACTTCCGTCACCAGGATGTTTGAAGGCTTCAGGTCGCGATGAATAATCGCCTTCTGGTGCGCATGCTGGACGCCCTCGCACACCAGCATGAACAACTCCAGCCGCTGCTTGAGAGTGAGCTTGTGTTGATCGCAGTAGCGCGTAATGGGGCTGCCCGCGACGAACTCCATGACGAAGAAGGGTCGGCCTTCCAGTGTTGAACCAGCGTCGAAGACCTTGGCAATGGCCGGGTGATCCATGAGCGCAAGCGCCTGCCGTTCCGATTCAAAGCGCGCCACGACTTCGCGCGTATCCATGCCCGCCTTGATCAGCTTGATGGCGACCCGGCGGCGCACCGGCTGCTTCTGTTCCGCAAGCCACACCTCGCCCATCCCGCCTTCACCGACCATCTGCAGGAGTCGATACGGGCCAATGACCATGCCTTCTGCCGATGCGCCGCCAGAAGCACCCGGCAACCTGGACCCCTCCATTGCGGATGTCAGCTCTTCCGGATCGACGGCACGCGTCTCCGCCTGGGAGCTGTCCTCTTTCTGTCGCCCATCCTCTTCGTTTCTTGCCATAGAAGATTCTGCCTTGACCGCCCTCCATCTCCGCGAAATCAGACTAAACGCTGCGTGGGCTTCCTACACATTCCGGATCAGTGAATAACCAATTCGGGCAATGAAACCCCGGAATCCGCCACAATTCGCCAGCCGTTCCTTTCTCATTCAGGCCGCAAGAGCACGGCCTTCTACTGCGAATCGAGATTGTCTTATGCGCCCTTGTTTGCGCCTCTGTTTGCGCCCTTGTTTGCGCCCTTGTTTGCGCCCCTGTTCCGCCGCAAAAAGAGCACGACCTCCGCTTCCTCTGCTAGCAAGCCGATGGGCCAGCCTTGCCCTCACTGTGTTGTGGCTGCTCCCAGGCCTTGGTAAGGCCCGCGGCCAGACCGTTGACGATCCCACTCTGGCGGAGATGCTCGCCGAGGCGCCGAGGCTTCTCGGCGCTGCCCCGGCGAAATACTCGACACCCTTCCTGGTCACGAGGGTCGTGCCCAAACCGGCAGACGGCGATACTTGTTACGTCGAAGTCGTGACCAACGGCACGAGTTATGACCTGTTTGCCGACGGGCTCGCTGCCTGCCGTCATCTTCCGGCGTTGCATGCCATCGTCTGGGGCGCCCGCGACAGCCGACTCTCGAAAGACTCCATCGAACTTGTTTTCACCAGCCAGGGCGAGCGCGTCAAAGCCGACACCTACTTTGTCCGGCGCTCCACACCCATCCCGCCGGACTGGAAAGAAGACCAATAAGCCACGCAACACCAAGTTCGATGCACGAGGCCTCGTGCGTCTTTCTTGAACGAAAATTGGAGAGTATTATGGAGGCTACGCCGACCGTGGCGTCGTGATTGCAGTGCTCTGCCTGCGGGAGTAGTTCAGTGGCAGAACGTCAGCTTCCCAAGCTGAATGTCGCCGGTTCGATCCCGGTCTCCCGCTCCAGCCGCACGCAGTAAGCCGCCTAAACGACGTTCAGCATCAGCAGCACAATCAGGATGAGTACGATTACGCCAATGCCGCCGGACGGTCCATAGCCCCAGTTACGGCTATGCGGCCACGCAGGGAAGGCGGCAATCAACATCAACACCAGCACGATCGTCAGAACGTCGATAATCATTTTGCTCCCCGCTCAAATACCAGTCGCATTCGGAAGGATGCTGACGCTTGTGTGCAAGATGCTCGTCAGTCGATCGCTGCCCGTGCCCGTATGAAAATCTCAAGAAACATTGCTCTCGTCAGCCGGCCCGTATTCGTGTTCTGTAACGATGGGTGATAGCTTCCAAGCAGAATCCGGTTATCGGGCAGAGTGTACTCCGCGCCATGGCTGAAGGGATAGCTGGTTCGTGCCACCGGGGATAAAGTTTGTAACCGAGTCCTCGCCAGGTGGGCGCGGAAACCATCCCAGGCAATCTTCCCCAGACAAACAATCACGCGAATTCCAGGCAGCAGCGCCAATTCGGCATCGAGCCACGCTGCACAGGTGCGCTGCTCTTCCGGCGTGGGCTTGTTATCCGGAGGTGCACACCGCACCACAGAAGTAATCCAGGCATCATGCAGCTTCATGCCGTCATCGAGGGAGGTACTCCGCGGCTGCGAGGCAAACCCCGCTTCATATAGCACCGGGTAGAGAAAATCCCCTGAGCCGTCCCCGGTAAACGGCCTGCCTGTGCGGTTCGATCCATGCGCTCCCGGCGCAAGACCAAGGATGAGCAGCCGCGCCTCAGGGTCGCCGAAGGACGGCACCGGGCGTCCCCAGTAGGTCTGGTCGCGATACGCGCGGCGACGCGTTTCTGCAATCGCCACGCAGTGGGCCCGCAGCCGCGGACACCGATCGCAGGCAATCAGTCTTTCCGTATGCGCTTTCAACGCAGCGATGTTGTTTGGTCTTTCAGCTTTCATCGATCTCCATCGTCACCGAAACCCAAGTCTAGCCGCTAGAGCCATGCGGGTCCGCCCGGCGCTGGAGCGACCCATCATCCACCCGGCGTAGAATGGTTTTCGCTTACAGGCAAGCCGCAGGACGCTCAGCCTGGACCCAATCTGGAAGGAATCGACCGAGACATGATGGAGCGCACGAGCAAACGTATTCCCCTTGCAGCCCTCGCCACCGCGTTGCTGTTGACCTCAGGGTGCAAGTCGACCCAACCGCCGGCTTCAACCGAAAGCGCCGACTCCAAGGCGCCGGCGCAACAGATTGGCGGCGAAGATGTTGTCGTCCTCAAGCGCGCCGCCACCAGCAATGGCACGAAGCCGGAGTTCCTTACGGCGACCATCCTCCCGGGGCATGGCATGGACTTTCTGCAGATCACGGCCAATATCCCGGGCAAAGGCGTCACCGAGATCCTGGTCGCTCCGACGGTGAGCGAAGCAGCAAGCAGGATCAATGCCGACCCCGCTAATCCGAAGAGCAATCCTCCCGCATTCGGGGGCGCCTTTCTGGTCCCTTACCCGAACCGGATCCGCGGTAAGGTCTCCGCGGATGGCAAGACCATTACAACGTCCTGGGACGGCAAGCCGATCACGCTGCCGGCGAATTGGGCGGGCACGAATCCCGGAGCAGAGAAGCACGCGATCCATGGCCTGATCACCACCAGTAAGGCCCAGGATGTCACCGTCGTAGATTCCGGCGATGGCCAGACCCTGACTGCGAGCATCCACGCCGGCAACTTTGGCGGCTACTGGCCCTCGCAAACCAATATTGACTTCACCATCGCGCTCCACGGCGACGCTGTCGATGCCACCATCGTCGCCCACAATATCGGGGAGACACCGGAGCCGATGGCCATCGGCTGGCACCCATATTTTGCGATTCCCAGTGGTGATCGCACGCAGGCGAGACTGGAAATCCCTGCGACCGAGCTGGCTGAAGTCAACAACTACGATGACGTCTTCCCCACCGGCAAGCTGAAGCCCGTCAAAGGGACCATTTACGACTACACTAGCCCCGACGGCGCCCCACTCGCGGACCACTTTCTGGACGACAACTTCTCCCATCTCACGCGCACGGACGGCAAAGTCGAAGTGAAGATTACCGACCCCAGGTCGAACTACGGCATCGACATTGAAGGCCTCTCACCCGAGATCAAGACGGTCCAGGTCTACGCACCGCCCACGAAGCAATTCGTAGCCGTTGAAGAGCAATATAACTTTGGGGACCCCTTCGGCAAGGAATGGCACGGTATGGACACGGGCATGGTCACACTCAAGCCCGGCCAGTCCACAGAGTGGCACGTCCGCCTGCAGTTGTTTACGCCGAAACCGTAGCCCGCTCAGGACCAGGGCAGGTGCAGCACCTGCTCCGCATTCTCATGGGCCAGTTTGCGCAGGCCATCCGCATCGAGCAGCGCCTCGGCGGCCCTCAGAAACTCCCGCCCTCGCGTATTGGGACTGAACGGATAATCGACAGAGAACATCAACCGCTCGATGCCGACGACATCGAGCGCACATTTGAGCGGCGGAAGACTGAAGTACCCGCTGGTCGTGATGTGGATATTGGTCTTGAAGTAGTCGGCGACCGGCTGGCGCAAATGCCGCGCTGCATTCGTCAGGATTCCGCTTGAGCGCGCCATGGCATACGGCAACCCCTCGCCCATGTGGCCAATGATCAGTTGCAGTTCCGGCAGCCGATCGAACAAGCCAGACACGATGAGCCGCAGCGTGTGCAGGCCGGTCTCCGCGTGCCAGCCCCAACCCGCAATCGACAGGACCATGCCCAAATCGCCTGGCAATCCGGAGAAGTAGGCATTCTTTACCGGCTCCGGCGGCAGGGCCGGATGCAGGTAGACCGGCACGCCCAGGTGCACGGCTGCCTCGAACATCGGCAGGAACCGTGGATCGTCGAGGAACAATCCATCTGTGGTCCCATCCACCAGTGCTCCATGAAACTTCAACTGCGTGATGCAGCGCTCCAGCTCCTTTGCGGCGTGTTCCGGGTCTTTCAACGCCAGTGCGGCCAACCCGC
>Ga0116226_10004989_pt1 | contig 11811 bp, 10 predicted proteins | sample S1TSphfallax_FD_89692 | JGI IMG/M metagenome (GOLD analysis project Ga0116226, IMG submission 89692) | Host-associated microbial communities from peat moss isolated from Minnesota, USA - S1T2_Fa - Sphagnum fallax MG | ecosystem: Host-associated > Plants > Peat moss > Unclassified | place: USA... | reverse complement strand
TCAACGAACGGTATGCGCTGGAGGAGCAACGCCAGCATCTCCTGAATGAGATGAACCACCGGATCACCAATAATCTCCAGATGGTGGCCAGCTTCCTGCACCTCCAGGCCGGCTCGGCCGCCCCTGGCGCGAAGGACCAGCTTCAGGCGGCGGAGGGGCGGGTTCAGGTTCTGGCGAAACTGCACTCCTTGCTCGCCTATACGGACAGCGATCGCGACATCGATGCGGGCGCCTATATCGTCGAGCTGTGCGCCCAGCTCGAAGCGATGATCGACAGGCCGGAGGACATCAAGCTCGACGCCGCCTGCGAGCCCCTGCACCTGCCCGCCGAACTGATCGTTCCGATCGGGTTCATCATCTGCGAGCTCGTGACCAACGCGGCCAAATACGCCTTCCCCAATGGCGCCAAGGGGACGATCAGCGTGCGCCTGGCGCGGCGAGACGAGGGTTGGGCGCTCTGCATAACCGACGACGGTCGGGGCCTCGACCTCACGGCCATGGCGGTATCCACCCCAGCTCGGCGCGGCGGGCTGGGCACGCGCCTGGTGCAAACCTTCGTCGCCCAGATCGGCGGAACCCTCGTCACCACGTCGGACGCGGGCGTCCAGCACGTGGTCACCTTCGTACCCTAACATAGAGCGTGGCGCGGTCCGCTTCATGTGCCCCAGTCATATGTCTATGCGCGCGGGCCGGCCTAACCCGGCGGGGTCTTGGCGCCTACATGAGCGGCGAGGCCGGCCAAGACGCTCGGCAGGAGAGTGTCCATGAAAAAACGCACATTGGGACCCGGCGGACTTGAGGTCTCGGCCATCGGCTTTGGCTGCATGGGCCTCAACTACGCCTACGGCGATGGGTTGAGCCGCAAGGATGGCGTCGCCCTGATCCGCCAAGCCGTCGAGCGCGGCGAGACCTTCTTCGACACCGCCGAGGTCTACGGTCCCTTCACCAATGAGGAGATCGTCGGCGAGGCGCTGAAGCCCGTTCGCGATCAGGTCGTGATCGCCACCAAGTTCGGCTTCGACATCAAAGACAATAAAATCGCAGGTGTGAACAGCCAGCCTGATCATATCCGTCAGGTGTGCGACGCCTCCCTGAAGCGGCTGGGCGTCGAGCAGATCGATCTCTTCTATCAGCACCGGGTCGATCCCGGCGTCCCGATCGAGGCGGTGGCGGGTGCGGTCAAGGATCTGATCGACGCGGGCAAGGTCAAGCATTTCGGTCTGTCGGAATGCGGCGCTCAAACGCTCCGCCGCGCCCATGCCGTGCATCCGGTGACGGCGGTACAGAGCGAATATTCGCTGTGGACACGGGGCCCGGAGACCAACGGCATCTTCGCCGCGTGCGAGGAGCTTGGGATCGGTTTTGTCGCCTTCAGCCCGCTGGGCCGGGGCTTTCTGACCGGCGCGATCGCCAAGAACGCCACCTTCGCCGAGCACGATTTTCGCAAGCATCAGCCGCGCTTTACGCCGGAGGCGATGGAGAAAAACCAGGCCCTGGTCGACCTCCTGAAGCAGATCGGCGCCGAAAAGCACGCCACCGCGGCCCAGGTCGCGCTCGCCTGGGTTCTGGCGCAACAGCCCTGGATCACGCCCATCCCCGGGACCACCAAGCTCAGCCGGTTTGAGGAAAACATCGCCGCCGCCGACCTGGGGCTAACCCGCTCCGACCTCGGCGATATCCAAACGGCCCTGGCCCACATCTCCGTCGAAGGCGATCGCTATTCGCCCGAGACGATGGGCACGGTGGGCCTTTGAGGCGCGTATTTTAAGGACAACGCATCATGACTGAGAACATCGAAGGCAAGGTCGTCGTCATCACCGGCGCCAGTAGCGGCCTCGGCGCCGCCGCGGCGCGACTCCTGGCGGCGCAGGGCGCGAAGGTCGTCCTCGGCGCCCGACGGCTCGACCGGCTGCAAAGCTTGGCCGCGGAGCTGGGATTGCCGCCCGAGGCCGCCGTCGAGACCGACGTCACCGACGCCGCCCAAGTCAAGGCTCTGGTCCAGGCGGCGGTCGAACGCCACGGGCGGATCGACGTGATTGTGAACAACGCCGGCCTGATGCCCCACTCGCCCCTGGAGCGGGGCAAGATCGAGGACTGGGATCGTATGATCGATGTGAACCTGAAAGGGGTTCTGTACGGGATCGCCGCCGCCCTGCCCCATATGACCCGGCAGAAGAGCGGCCAAATCATCAATGTCTCATCCGTCGCCGGCCACAAGGTCCGCGCCGGCAGCGCCGTCTACGCCGCCACCAAGGCGGCGGTGCGCATGCTCTCCGAAGGCCTGCGCCTGGAGGTGAAACCCTACAACATACGCACCACCATCATATCGCCCGGCGCGGTGGAGTCCGAACTGCCCCAAAGCCTCACCGAACCCGACATGGCCAAAAACGTCGCCGCCTTCTACGAAGCCTACGCCATCCCCGCCGACAGCTTCGCCCGCATGGTGTCGTTCGCGATCAGCCAGCCGGCGGACGTCGACATCAACGAAATCCTGTTTCGGCCGACGGCGCAGGAGTTATGACGACGTTACGAGTAGAAAAACGAGCCCCACTGAGATGATAAATCAACGCACAGGATAGAGACGGGCGGCCATGGCCCGACCTTCTTCTGTAACAACCCATATTGCACGATGAACAGCATGATCTTGGTCGTGGGGGCGAACACGCCCATGGTGAAGGCGACAACGCGCGCCGCTTGGGTCAGCGATAGCGCGACATTGATCGCGCCTGTGGCAAGCATAAGCGCGGCCCAGCAGAATTCCCAGCGCGCTATCGCCTCAACCGAGAGGTGCTCGGCAGCGATGGGCGGCACAAACCTTAGCATCCACCCTCGCCTGATCATCGCCAACCCCACAACGAAGTAGATGGCGCTGACCTTCCAGAACATGATGCGGGCGTCATTGGTTATGATCGTCAGTCCGCCGACGACCAGGACCAAAATGAAGCTGGCTTGCTGCATGGCGGAGACCCGTTGACGCCGCAAGACCATCCAGGTCAGCTGACCCAGACCCATGGCCGAGCCCAATGCGGTGGCGATCCTAACGTCCGCGCTAAGGATCAGCGAAACGTAAAAGACCATCGTCGAGGCGAAATCCATGACGATGGGGGTCAAAGCGAAGGCGACGGCTCTAAGCTCCGCGGCGCGACGTCTTGAAGGATGTGCCCTAAGCGACCTGAGCTCCTCCAAAGACATGTTTCGCCCCCAATATTCGAACGTCCGATCTCGCGATCCAACATTCCGAGGCGCCCAACGTGCGCTCTAAGTCACACGCCCGCAATCCATACAAGCGCCTGGCGACGCCCGCTCAACGATAAGCGTTCTTATGCGGTGGAACCGGACGATCAGGCCCCCGCGGGGCATTTGCGTCCGCATCACGCTCCGGATGCCGGCGCAGGCGGCCCCCGCTCAGACACCCCGCCACCTCGGCCAGGAACAGATCGACCGTCGGCGCCAAATGAGGTGGGTGGCCGGGGCTCCAGAAGGCGCCGCCGCCGGGCGGGCGGACGAAGAAGTGCACGCGGCCGTCTCGCACCGCCCAGACGCGGCGCTGTTGACGGTTGCGCGCCAGGAACACCGCGCCAGCCTCGACGCCGTCCGCGCCGGCGTGGCCCAGATGTAGGCCGTCCGGATCGAAGCCGGCGGGGTCGGGTATGGAGGCGTTTTGGACGTCGATCTGGCTCATCGATAGCTCCCCAGGACTTGATCCAGGCTCGGCCGGACTCCGGTTTGACGTATAACGCGCAGGCGCCCGGGTCGGCGCCACAGCTCTGGCCGTCAAACGATCATAAACTCTGGTGGCGGATCGAAATCTCAGTATCGTCGCCGCCCGTAACGCTTTGCGCTGGAGACGCCCATGACATCCGCCCGCCGCCTCGCCCTGATCGCGGGTCTTTCGCTATCGGCCTTGAGCCAAACCGTTATCGCTGGCGCTCAAGCGGCGGGGACGCCGGCGGCGCCGGGCATGATGGGTTTCAGCGCGGACGGCGCGGCGCGCGAGGCCGCGATCGAGGCCCGTTTCGACGGCGCTTTGAGCCCCGCCGATCAAAAGGCGTGGATGGAAAAGATGTCGGCGGAGCCCAATCAGGTGGGCTCGCCCCACGATCGCGCCAACGCCCTGTGGCAGCTCGCCCAGTTCAAGGCCTGGGGCTGGGACGCGCATATCGAGACCTTCCAGGTGCTCTATCCGACGCCGATTTCGGAGTCGCTGGAGATGGTCGGCCCCACGCCTTTCCGCGCCACGCTGCATGAGCCGGCGGTTCCGGGCGATCCGAGCTCTGCGGATATGGCGGGCGTCTTGCCGCCCTATGTCGCCTATCAGGGCGACGGCGACGTCGTCGCGCCGCTCGTCTACGTCAACTACGGCATGCCCGACGATTACAAGGCTTTGGCGCGCCAGGGTATCGACGTGAAAGGCAAGATCGTCATCGCCCGCTATGGTTCGGGCTGGCGCGGGCTCAAACCCAAACTGGCCCAAGAGCATGGGGCGATCGGCTGCATCATCTACTCCGATCCCAAGGAAGACGGCTATTTCACCGACGACGTGTACCCTAAGGGCGCCCAACGGCCGCCGGGCGGCGTTCAGCGCGGCTCCGTTCAGGACATCACCCACTTTTCCGGCGACCCCTTAACCCCGGGCTTAGCGGCCACGCCGGACGCTCACCGGCTGACGCGCGCGGAAGCCACCAACATCTTGAAGATTCCCACCCTGCCGATCTCCTACGCGGATGCGGAGCCGCTGCTGGCGGCGCTGGGCGGCCCTGTGGCTAACGCCGGGTTCCGCGGCGCTCTACCGATGACCTACCACGTTGGCCCGGGGCCGGCCATGGTGCATCTGGTGGTCAAGTCGGAGTGGAGCTTGAAGCCCATCTATGACGTCATCGCCGTGATGAAGGGATCCAAATATCCCGATCAGTGGGTCGTGCGCGGCAATCACCACGACGGCTGGGTGTTTGGCGCCGAGGACCCGCTTTCGGGCCAGGTCGCGCTGATGGACGAGGCCAGGGCCATCGGCGCCCTGGCCAAGACCGGCTGGCGGCCGGCGCGAACGCTGGTCTACGCCAGCTGGGACGGCGAGGAGCCGGGCCTTTTGGGCTCGACCGAGTGGGCCGAGGCCCACGCCGATGAGCTGAAGAAAAAGGCGGTGCTGTATCTGAACTCCGACGGCAACGGGCGCGGTTTCCTGTTCGCGGGCGGCAGCCACGACTATCAGGCCTTGGTCAACCAGGTCTCCGCCGGGGTGAAAGACCCTGAAACCGGCGTCAGCCTACAGGCGCGGCTGCGGGCGCGCGCCCTCGTCAACGGCGTCAATCCGCCCCCCGGCGGCGGCGAGGACGCGGCGGACCGCGTGAAGCGCCTGGCCAAGGCGGCCGAGGCCGGCGGTGAATTGCCGATCGAGGCCCTGGGCTCAGGCTCCGACTACACGCCGTTCCTGCAGCATCTAGGCCTCGCGGCGCTGGATCTGGCGTTTGGCGGGGAGAGCGAAGGCGGAGGCGTTTATCATTCCGCCTACGACACCTATACCCACTACGAGCGGTTCGGCGACCCCACCTTCCTCTATGGCGTCGCCTTGGCGCAGACGGCGGGCCATATCGTGCTGCGGACGGCTGACGCCGAAACCCCGCCGCTCCGCTTCACCGACTTCGCCGTCACCGTCGGCGAATACTTGAGCGAGGTGCACAGCCTCGTCGACAAAGCCCGGGAAAAGACCGCCAAGAACGACGCCCTGATCGCCCAGGGCGCGTACAAGCTTAGCGCCGACCCCACCAAGGTCCAGCTCCCGCCGCCGGCCCAAGACCCCGTGCCCGCCGTGGCGTTGGCGCCCCTCGACCACGCGGTCGCCCGGTTGAAGGCGAGCGCCAAGACCTTCGACCAGGCCTACGCCAGCGCCATGGCGTCCGGCGCCCTGTCCACTGCGCAAGCCGACAAGCTCGGCGAAACCTTGCAAGGCATAGACGAGACCCTGCTGTCGCCCGACGGCCTGCCCGGCCGCCCCTGGTATGCGAACCTGGTCTATGCGCCAGGCCTGGAGACCGGCTACGGCGTGAAGACCCTGCCCGGCGTGCGCGAAGGCATCGAGGGCCGCCGCTGGGCGGAAACGGACCGCTACGCGGTGCTGACTGCAGACGTCTTGAACGCCTACAGCGATCGTTTGGACCAGGCGACCGGGGTTTTGGGGGCTAAGTAGGGCGGGGTGAGCAGGATAAACGGGTGCAGCCGAAAGACTTTAGGCTCCGGGCCAAGAACCGCTGGCGCATCAGGACCCCCGGCGTCACTCTTGGCCCGCCTCACGCCCCTCGACGAGTTGCAGCCCCCAGCCGAGCTTCACATCCGCGCCCTGGCGTTTGAACCAGTCGATCCAGAAGGCGCGCTGGGAAGGCGTCTGGAGGGCGGCGAGCGCCGGGCGGCGGACGTAGTGGATGCGGACGGCGACGCCGTGCATGTCCCGCGATAGTTCGTCGCGGACGCCCGGGCTTGGGGTTAAGCCCGATCCCGGTCCCTTGTATTCGGAAAGCTCGGGGCTGTTTTGGGCCATGTCGGAGATGATCGCCAGCCGGCGGTTCTTCACGGTCGCCCCGAAGTCGGGCGCATCCAGGGCGGCGTCGACCGTCTCGATAATGGGTGAGCGAGGCGCGGTGGGCACATGGCGCAGGCTGTTCAGGTAGTCGTTCAGCGCGTCGCCGACGGTGTGGCGGAACTGAGCCTCGATCATGTCGGGATTGGCCGTGACGTCGGAAACATCGGCGCCGCGTCGCACCCGGCAGCGGGAGAAGTCGTGATCGTCTTGGCCGACGTCAGCGCGGATGGAGCTGATGGTCAACTTGCCCTCGGGCTTCAGGCGATCGTACTCCGCGAGGATCACGCTCTTGGCGTAGTCGATCTGGCGCGGCGTCAGGGGATCGGTCTGGTCGATCAGCACAACCGTGTGCTCGGGCGGAACGCGTTGGCCGACGGGGCAGCCGCTCGCCATGTCCAGCTGGGGAGTCCGGCTGAGATAGAGCGCAACGCCGACCCCCACGATGGCTAGGACGGCGACGGCCAGAATGATCACCGCGCGGCGAACCTCGGCGCGCCGTCGCACCTCGCCGGGACGAAGGCGGCGCTTGCGTGTCGGCGGGTTGCGCCCCATGGGCTTGCGGAGAGGTCGGCGGTCAGGCGCCAAAATGAGGCTCCACCCGGCCGGCCTCATCCCTCGCCGGCACGGCCCTATCGGGCGTGTAGCGCGACAGGTTGGCGCCGGCCTCGCGGTCGACGGCGGCGCGCAGGCTGTCGATGCGGGCGGAGAGACCGGCGATCGTCTCCACAACGTGGCTGCGCAGCGCCGTGAGCGCAGACGCGTTGCGGGCCTGCACGTCGACCGCGGTCTGAGCCGCCTCTTGAAGCTGCGCCTGGAGTTCCGTTAAGGCCCGCGCATCAGCCTCGCGTTGATCGACGCCGCCAGCGCCATCGACTCCGCGGCGATAGACGTCGGCGTCGGGATAGCGGGCGAAATAGGCCGGCGCCGGCTCGCTGCGGACATGCACATTCTCGTCGCGATAGGCCTTCAGCAAAGCCGCACCCTGGCGTAGCCACTCCGCGTCCGCATCGCGCCCCTCCGCTAGCCGCCGGGCGCCCAACTCCGCCAAGGCCGACAGCCGATCGCGCTGCATCCCTTGGGGGCTGAAGCGGTCTTCCAAATCGCTTAAGACCTCGCGCGCCTCCTCATCGGCGGCCGCCTTGGCCTCGGCCACGGCGTCCTCATAGTCCAGCCGCGCGATGCGGTACGCCCGATCATACCGGCGGTAATCCCAATAGCGGTCCGCCATGTCGTCCCAGGCCTCGCGGCTGGCGATCAGGTGAACCAGCAGCCCCAGCGCAAAAAGACCCCAAGACAAAATGGTTGAAAGTCCAAACAGCCCGTGGGTCCTGATGTGGGCCATAGCGTCCAATGCATGACCCGCCAGCGTCGGACCCGAGTCGGTATCCACCGCCAGCTCCGCCACCTCGCGGAAATGGGCCGCGAAAATGTTCCAGAAAAACGCCAAAATCAGCGCCGTCGCCGAAACGCCCCAGCCGATCGCCCGCTGCACGGGAAAGCGGTGGCCGATCAGCCGCCACCCTACGCCGCCGCCGATGATGCCCAGACCCAGGTTGATCAGGCTGATCACCGCCGCCAGCGCCACGCCGCCGACCCAGCCCTGTTCGCTGATCCGCCGCAACAGGAAGGCGTTGGCGAAGGACTCAATCACGAACATGCCGACCAGGATGGCGAAGACCAACAGCGACGACTCGCGATAGCTCGCGGCGCGATGCAAGTCGTGGCGGCGGCGGAAATAATTGAGGTCGCGCTGGGTCTCCAGCTCTTGCTCGCGCAGCGCCACCAGATCGGTCTGGCGCTCCGCCAGGGCGGAGGCGATGCGGCCGTCGATCTCGGCGCGGGCATGGTCGGCGTCCAGGGCTTCCGGCAAGCGCCTCTGGGCGGCGGCGACCGCCTCGCCCAGGACTTCCGCCAGAAAGGCGTTGAGCGCGCGTAACCCTTGCGCGATCCGCCCGACGATCCGCAGTTGGGTCCCGTTCAGATCGGTATCGCTGGGCGGCGGGGCGTTACGGCGGCCCTCGTCCTGGGCCGTCTCCAGGAGGCGCAGCTCCTTGGCCAGGCGGCCGAAGTCCGCCTTGACCTCGGAACCGAGCTCCGCGATCCACACCGGACCGGACGCCTCGTCCCGCGCGCCCATCAGCCGCCCGATCAGGCCGCCGTCCGCCTTCGCCATCTTCGCTCGTCCCTGCGCAAGTCCATGCCTTAACGCGCCTTAAGTAGTCTAAACTGCGTGAACGCGCGCGATCCAGGCCCGTTAATTACGTCGAATTCACGTAAACGCGGGGCCCTGCGACCTCATATCCCGATTTTTAGGCGCGCGGATGGGCGCTGGCGTAGGCGGCGAGAAGGCTTGCCGCGTCCACCTCGGTGTATTTCTGGGTGGTCGACAAGGAGGCGTGGCCCAGCAACTCCTGGATCGTGCGCAGATCGGCGCCGCCGCCCAAGAGGTGCGTGGCGAAAGAATGGCGCAGAGCGTGGGGTGTGGCGCTGTCGGGCAGGCCGAGCTGGCCGCGCAACGTCTGCATCAGGGCCTGTACCCGGCGGGGGCCCAAGGCCCCGCCGCGTTTGGCCCGGAACAGGGCGTCCTCGGGGGCCAGGCCGAAGGGCAGCTGGGCCACATAGGCGTCCACCGCACAGGCGACCGCCGGCAGGACGGGCACCATCCGGGTCTTGGAGCCCTTGCCGACGATCCGCAGCACCTCCGCCAACGGCGCATCCTTACGCCTCAGCGACAACGCCTCGGAGATCCGCAGGCCGCAGCCGTAGAGCAGCGTCAAGACGGCGACGTCGCGCGCCGCCTCCCAAGGCTCAAAGCTCTCGATACGAGCGTCCAGGTCGGCGGCTTCGGCTAGCAAACCGCGCGCCTGATCCTCCGAGACAGGGCGGGGCTGGCCGGGCTTGACGCGGGGCCCCCGTACCAGCGCCAGGGCCGGATTGGCGACGCCGTGCCGGCGATCCAGCCACTGGTAAAAGGCCCGCAGCGCCGACAGCGCTTGGCTCAACGACCGCGGCGACAGCGGCCGATCGCCCGAGCGCCTGTGCGCCAGATAGGCGCGAAACTCGGCCGCCGAGACCTGGCCCAGATCGGCGAGCATCAGGGTCTCCGCCCTGTGACGCTCCGTAAAGGCCAGAAAGGCGGCCACGCCCGCGCCATAGGCCTCGACCGTCCGGGGCGAGGCGCGGCGTTCGTGGGTCAGGTAATTAAGCCAGACCATCTGGGCGGCCCGGGCTGTGCGGAGTGTCTCGTCGGCGCGGCCCGCGGCGGCGTTCAGCTCTTGACGGGCCATCGCTCGGCGGTGCGCTCCACGACCCGGGCGATGAAGGCGATCAGCTCCACCCCCATGTCGGAGGTGAAGCCTTCCGCGTCGGCGGAGCCGAAGGCCAGCACGCCCGGCTGGATGGGATCGAACAGGGCGATGCGCACCAGGGCGACGCTCTTCACCCGCTCAGCCGCCTCGCCGAAGATTTCGCGTCCGCCCGTGCAGGGACCCACCGCATAAAGCCGGTCGGCGCCCAGAATATAGTCGAGCAGGCCGAAGGGCAGCCCGCGCCAGCCCGGCGGCGCAGGGCCCTCGATCGCCAGCGCCCCAGCTTCCAGGGCGAAGCGCTCGCGCACGCCCTCGTTGACGCGCCGAGCCAGATCCAGGGGGCCGACGGAATCGAGTATATCGACGACCAGGGCGTGGGTCTGGGCCTGGGCGGAATGGTTGGCCCGGGCCATGGCCTCGAGCTCCTGACGGGCGCTGATCTCACGGGCGCGCGCGGCCTCCAACCGCGCCAGGGCGGCCGGGCCGAACTCCACCACATTGGCGGCTGGGCGCAGGCCCAGCGCCTGAAGGAGCTGGATATCGTCGCACAAAAGCGATGGATGGCTCATCAGCAGCGATCTGGCCACTGGCCACTCCGCTGGCGCCTCGATCAGCGCTTCGCCCTCAAATCCACCGGCCATCGCCTCACCCCGTCCCAATAATTGCAGGACGCCATGATGTGAGCTGTTAGGGTTAAGGGAGGCTTGACGCGGCCGGAGTTTCCGCAGCCGGCGTCAATGCGCCTTGGGCCGGCGTAGCCACACGAATCCAGCGCCAAAGATAACGACCGCCACGATCAAGGCCGGCAAAAACCCGGCGTGGACGCACAGCAAAAGGACGAGAAAGCTCAAAATCGTCGCGAGCGCCAGGCCGCCCCAATGCAGCAGCACGTTGAAGACATGGTACATGTCGCGCTGGCTGGCGACGTCCATGTCACCCGGCTTGTAGTCCATCGGCTGGGCCATGTGTTCCTCGACGAAACGAAGCGGTCACCGGGCCGATATCGCATCGGGCGGCTGGGCTCAAGGGTGAGCGTGGGGGTTGGAGGTTGACGGAGGCGCTTACAGCGTTAGACACCGGGCCAGATTATGTACACGATTATGTCCATGATCGGGACTAAACCTCATGACGACTTACAGTGTAGCGGACGCCAAGGCTGGACTTCCGCGGCTTATTGACCGCGCTCTGGAAGGTGAAAAGGTTATCATCACGCGTCATGGACGACCCGTGGCCGAAATCCGACCCGCGCGCGCGCCCCAAACCAACATCGGACAAACCTCGTATGACTGGCTTCGAGCGAGGCGCTTGGCACGCAAAGGCGTTGGGCTGACGTCGGTAGACCTTCTAAATCAGCTTTACGAAGAGCCCTAAGCTTGGGCGCGTATCTCGACGCGAGCGCAATTCTCTCCACGCTTATAGATGAACCCCGTAGCGTCGCAGTGGACGGATTTATAGCGGCCGTAAGCGAGCCGCTGGTGGTCAGCGAGTTCGCCGCCGCGGAAGTCGCATCGGCCCTGTCTCGACTTGTCCGAACACGCATCATTGATCCTGAAGACGCGGCGGCGCGGTTGTCCGACTTCGACGCCTGGCGAGCGACCGCCGCGACCGAGCTGGACTTTCAGGCTTCAGACATGCGCCTGGCGCAGGTCTACGTTCGTCGGTTTGACCTTAGGTTACGCGCGCCCGATGCGCTGCACGCGGCGGCCTGCCGCCGAGCGTGCCATAGTCTCGTAACACTGGACAGACGGCTGGCGTTCGCGGCGGAGGCGCTGGGTTTAGGTGTTATATTTCTCCGGTAAGCAAGCGCTGTTAAAGTTTCGCGAGATACACCGCTGGAACACACCACCAATGGGCGGAATAGTCGCGCGGCAGGCGGCAAGCGCTGCTGTCGGCGCGCCTAATAGCGCGACCAAAAGGAGTGCGCCGGCT
>Ga0116226_10004988_pt1 | contig 11812 bp, 8 predicted proteins | sample S1TSphfallax_FD_89692 | JGI IMG/M metagenome (GOLD analysis project Ga0116226, IMG submission 89692) | Host-associated microbial communities from peat moss isolated from Minnesota, USA - S1T2_Fa - Sphagnum fallax MG | ecosystem: Host-associated > Plants > Peat moss > Unclassified | place: USA... | reverse complement strand
GGTTCGTCCTGCAGGCGGCGGGCTGAAAGGATGCGGCGCTCGCGGTCGTTCAACCCCTGCATCGCGTCGTTCAGCAAGGTCTGGCGCTTGCCGAGTTCTTCGCTTTCGGCCAGCCGGACTTCCTGATTGGCGCTGTCATCGACCAGCCAATCCTGCCATTCGCCCTCGCTGTCGGCGCGGACCGGCGCATTCAGGCTGTGGTCGGGCGCGGCCAGCCGGCGGTTCATGCTGATGACGTCCTGCTCCGGCACGCCCAGCGTGGTGGCGATCTTGGCCACCTGTTCGGGCTGCAGGTCGCCGTCGTCGATCGCCTGCATCTGGCCCTTGAGCCGGCGCAGATTGAAGAACAGCTTCTTCTGCGCCGCTGTGGTGCCCATCTTCACCAGGGACCAGCTGTGCAGGATATACTCTTGGATCGCCGCCCTGATCCACCACATCGCGTAGGTAGCCAGCCGGAAGCCGCGATCCGGATCGAATCGCTTCACCGCCTGCATCATGCCGACGTTGCCTTCGCTGATCAGCTCGCCGACCGGCAGGCCGTAGCCGCGGTAGCCCATGGCAATCTTGGCGACCAGGCGGAGATGCGAGGTGACGAGCTTATGCGCCGCCTCAAGATCCTCCTTGTCGCGCCAGCGTTTGGACAGTTCCAGCTCCTCCTCGGCGGTGAGCATGGGAAATTTGCGTATCTCCTGCAGATAGCGGGAGAGATTGCCCTCTGGGGCCACATTGATAACGGAGGCCATATAACGGCTCCTTTCGTACGGCACGCGCCGTTGAAGCCTACCCTATAAAGGCGTAGACGGCACGCGGTTCCGAACTGGTTAAGAACGGAGCGCGGGGAAGGCGGCTACACCCGGATCGCATCCCCCATCGAGGCAATGCTTCACCAGTGCCAAGTCAGTGTTGCACGCCCGCGACACCGACCCGAAACCGCATAGAGGACTAAATTGGTCCAGTCAACTTAACGCTATGTAGTAATTAATCCATGAGGGGCGTTAAGGACGATCAGGGAAAGAAAAGAAGAACTTCTTTTTTGAAAGAAAGAAGCAAAAAACTTTTGCAAAATGCGGCCGGCTTGCCGGGGAGATGGGCCGGTTTGGTGCTGCCTCTCTCGGGCTTGCTCCAGATGGTGCTGTTTGGCGCATGCCTGGTGCGCAGTGCCATCCTACGCCCGTTCGGCGACATGATCAGCTGGATCGATGCCTACCTGCAGGCGCGAGACAGCGGCCAGTGGCTCGCATACCTGTGGATGCCGCACAACGAACACCACCTGCTGCTCATCCGCGCGCTCACGGCGCTCGATGTCGGATGGCTGCATGCCAGTGGGCTGCCTTTCGTCGTCGCCGCCACCGCATCCCTGATGCTATCTGCCTGGCTTGTACTGACCGCCGTTCGTGGCGACGCCGCCTTCGCGCCGCCGCGTCGGGCGCTTGCCTGGCTTGGCCCGATGGTGCTGCTGAACAACGCCGCCGTCGCCGACTGCGCCATTTCGATCAACGCCGTCTACCCCATGGCGCTCGTCTTTATCGTCGCGACTGTGTTTCTGTTCGACGCGCAAGCAGAACACACGCGCCACACACCCACCCGCCGCGCCCTGGCGTTCCTGACCGCCACGCTCGCCGGTCTGTGCAACGGCGTCGGAATGGTGGCCTGGCCCGTACTCCTATGGTCGGCGTGGCGCGGCAAGGCGCGACCCGGTTGGCTATTGACGATCGCCCTCCTCGGCCTTGCATACGGCGCCATCTATCTCCAAGGCCTGCCAACCGCCGGCCACGCCCGCCTCAGCGAAATGTTCGTGTTCCCGCACCTGGCCAAAATGGCCAACTACCTTCTCGCCTATCTCGGCCTGCCCCTGTCGCGCGCCCCAGGACTGCAACTCCCCGGCCGGCTGTTCGGCGCCCTGCTCCTCGCCGCCTGTCTTCTCGTCGTCATGCGCGACGCAATCGCGCCCCGCCAACCCGGCCGCCTGCACCGTCTCGGCATCGGCCTGATCCTCGCCGGCCTCGCCGCCGCCAGCCTCGCCGTCGCCGGCCGCGTGGACCTCACCGAGAACGTTGCCGTGCCGTTGCGCTACGTCGTCATGCTGGCACCCCTGCATATCGGCCTGCTCATGGTCGCCCTCCCCTGGCTCGCGAACCGCGCCGTAACGGCGCAGCAACAAGCCCGCCTGCTGGCCGGCGCATGCGCCTGCGCGGCGTTCCTGCTAATCTTCCAGGTGCTGGCGGGCCGCACCGTGATCGCCGCGTCGGACGCTATCTTGGCAACACTCGACCGATACGATGCCGGGCTGCGCGAACCGGGCATGACGCACGTGGTGTTTCCCGATCTGGCGGTGGCGGATCGGGTGCTTAAGGAAGTTAGGAAATAAGGAAGGCCTTCTTTTTCAAAAAAGATCTGGGTGAAACCGATCTTGGGCTTCGGTCGCCGAATATAAACCATGCCTATCAGGGCGTGCCCACCGCTCAGGAGGATAGTAGATCGACGTGCAAGCAGTGAGGATCGGCAATGCGCCCACAGCCAAGCTGAGGCATGCTGGAAATTTCCTATTCTGGAGCCACCAAAAGCTCTTCGGCCTAGAGCGGCTTCATCCTGACTGGAAAATCATCGGCATCCGGCGGGCCGCTCCAGCCAGTTGTTTGCAGAGCATTTGTATCAGCCTCAAACCGGCGGCTCATGAAGGCCGATTCCAGTCAGGCTGAAAATGCTCTAATTCATGCAGAACGCGGACAACCGCCAGAACAGCCACAGCCGCCAGTTTCCTGGTTCAAAACGCAACCCCACCGAGCGAGACACCAAAGAACTGCTTCGCTGCCCAAAGATAAAATATGTAAACTCCCTTGCCCCAGGCTGGAACCGCCAGTGTGCCGGCACAAAGGCTCGGCAAAACTAACGTCCCGTATGTCAAATTACGGCGCAGCGGCGGCGCAACAAGCGGCCACGTGCCGGCGACCACGGCAAACAGGGACAGCGACGCGAATTGCATAATCCGGCTGGTGTCCACCGCAATCAAAACGAGCGGCAACGCCAGCAGCACGCATACGGCATGCAGGCGGGTGCGGCCCGACACGAAAAGTCCGGCGGGAACCAGCAGCCAGTACAATTTATAGGCGGCCAAAATGCCCAAAATGCAGCGCCCCGGATAAGCCAGATCGAGCTGCAATGCTGACATTGGATGCACGGCGGAGGGGCGCGCCGCGATCGTAATGTCGTGGGCCAGCCCAGCACCTGCGCCCAGCGCATAACCCGCGGCATAAACAACGTACAACGCAACGGCCGTGCCGATCCAGGCGCGGCGGTCGGTGCCCTCCGCCTCGATCGCCAGAAACGCGAGGCAGAATGCGCCGGCGACTTCGTGGCCGCCGATCATGATGGCGGCAGCCATGCATTTTTCCGCGGTCGTGAGGTCCGCGCGCCAGCACAGCAGGGCCACCAGGAACGTCAGCACCTCCGTGTAGCCCGGAATGATCAGCAGATAGGCCAGGATCGACGCGGTGAGCAACGCGAAACGTTCCAGCGGCGCCAGGCCACGCGACCCGAGTTTGTGCCACGCCGTCAGGAACAGGGCGAGGAAACCCCCGTACCACAGCACGGCATAAGGCGCCGGCCACGGTGGGAGCGTGTAGGCGATCGCCGGCAGTACGGGGCGCCGGTCGGTGGCGACCAGCACATCGGCGTGCCAGAAATCGTGGCTCATTCGCGCAAAATCGGCGCCGTGGTTGACCATGCCGCCGATGCCGACCAGCAGCATGAACAACATCGCCGCCGGCAACGCGGGTGCCACACTCATTAGCGCCAAGCCCGAACCACGCAGCCGCGGCGCGAACAGCAGGGCGGCCGCAACCAGGCAAAGCGGTATGCCGAAATGGCGGAATGTTACGGCGGCGCCGGTCTGGCCCATCCAGGCGCAGGCGAAGACAAGGACAAAGGAAGGAAGCAGTTCTTTTTTGAAAAAAAGAACCAAAAAACTCTTACTAATAGACAAAAGCGTTTTGGTTCTTTGTTGCAAAAAAGAACTGCTTCCTTCCTGCCTCATTTCAAATTTTCAGCCGCTTGAATAGCCGCTCCGGAATCGCGCAAATAATCGTCATAATCCCCCACCAGAACCAGGGCACGTAGATAATATCGCGTTTTTGCGCAGCGGCGGCGAGGCACGCCCGCGCCACGTCACTGGGCTGCGCCACCAGGAACATGCCCGGCAGGCCGAACGTCATGGCGGTATCGACGAAGCCCGGCTTGACCGTCATCACGTGCACACCGGAGCGTCCGAGCCGGTTGCGCAAGCCGGCGAGGTAGGTGTGCAAAGCCGCCTTGCTGGCGCCGTAGATATAGTTCTTGAGGCGGCCGCGGTCGCCGGCGACGGAGCCGAAGCCAATCACCGTGCCGGCGCGGCGGGCTTCCAGCAGCGGGGCGAGGCGATGCAGGATCGAAATGGCACCGACGACATTTGCATCAAGGCACGCCAGTGCCAGGGACGGATCGGCATCCATGGCGGCCTGGTCTGGCATGATGCCGAAGAGGAGGGCGACGTTCAGCACGCCGTCGAGGTCGGCGAGCGAGGCGGCCAGCGTTGCGTGGCCGGCAAAATCGACGGCGTCGAATTTTTCCACGCGGGCTGCGACATTGTAGGAAGTGCTTATGTCGGCGGCGGTGCGTTGCAGGTCGTCATCGTCGCGGCCGGCGAGCAGGATGTTGGCGCCTCCCGCCGCGGCCTGGCGCGCGAAGGCGCGTGCGATCGCCGAGGAGGCCCCGAGGATAAGCCAGGTTGGAGGGGCGCTCATGCCGCATCCTGCAACCGCAGCCGGCGCGCCATGTCGTGGCTGATACGGCAATCCGGATCGACCGAACGGCGCACCTCGGCAAATTGCGAAAATTCGGGATACATGAGGCGGAAGCTGGCCGCATCGAGCAGTGCGTCCTTGGCGAGATAGACGCGGCCGCCGGCGTTCAGCGTAATGGCGCAGAGCCGCGCGTAGAGTTCCTCGATGCCTGGGCGGCGCGGAAAATCGAGGGCAAGCGTGAGGCCCGGCATCGGGAACGAGAGGAAACCGGCGCGTCCGGCGCCCATTCGTTTCAGCACGGCGAGAAAGGATGCCTTGTGCGAGGCTGAAATGACTTCCAGCAATTCGCGCACGGCGCGCGGCCCGGCCTCGAAGGGTACCACGCACTGGAACTGGACAAAACCGCGCTTGCCGTAAATGCGGTTCCAGTCGTGCAGCGCATCGAGCGGATAGAGAAAGCTGCGCCAGGGGGTGTCGCGTGTGCGCCCGGCGGCGGGCACGCGGCGGAAGTAGGCTTCGTTGAACGCGGCGATGCTGTATCGATTGAGCGCCATGGCCGGAAATTCGACCGGTACGCGGCGGGCGCGTTCGGGCGGCTGGGTGAAATCGCCGGCAATCGGCTCGGCGGTTTCCAGAATGCCGCGGCCGAGCGCAGAGCCCCGTGCGGCGCCGTCGATCCAGCCTACCGTGTAGGCGGCGCCGGCCGCATCTTGCAGCGCTGCAATGAAGGCATCGAGGTCGGCGCAGCGTTGCGTGCGGACGCGCACCTGGCCGCCGGGCACGCGCGCGAGGCGCAGGGCGATGCGGGTGATGAAGCCGGTGAGCCCGACGCCGCCGATGGTGGCGCGGAACAGATCGCTGTCCAGCGGGGTGATGGTGCGGGCCGAACCATCCGGCGAAACCAGATCGAGCTCGGTGACTTGCTGGCCGAGGCTGCCGTCCCGCTCATGGTTTTTGCCGTGCACGTCGAGCGCCACGGCGCCGCCGATGGTGGCAAAGCCGGTGCCGGGTGTGACCGGTGCCAGCCAGCCCCGCGGCAGGAAGATTTCCAGCAGACGGCGGTAATCGACCCCTGGTTCGACCTGAACGATGCCCGTCGCCGCGTCGAACGCCAGAATGCGGTCGAGCCGGCTGGTGATAAGCGTCGTGCCGCCACCGTTGAGCGCGCAATCGCCGTAGGACCGGCCGGCGCCGTAGAGGCAAATTCCGTTTGCCGCCGACGACGCGCTGAAACCCGCGACAGCCTCGGCGAAACGTTCCGGGCGCGCCGCGTCGCATCGCGCGCGCGGAAAACGGCCCCAGCCGGCAAGCTCCCGTTCGGCTTTACGCATCTTCCCGGCGCACAAAGACGGATTGTGCAAAGGCGGGGCGGGCAAGGGCGATCGGCAGCGCCACCATGCCCAGAACGACCGCGAACCACAGGGTGGTCAGCCGCACCACCGCGGTTGCCACCAGCGCGGTGGAGAACGGCACGCCCTGGCTTGCCAGCAGGCCGACCATGGTGGCCTCGGTGCTGCCGAGGCCGCCGGGGAGCACGGATATGGCACCGACCAACATGCCGAAGGCGAAAATAAACGCACAGGCCATGGCGTTCAGATGCACGCCGAGTACACCAAGAAGAAGCGAAAAACTGGCAGCCTCCGCCCACCACCCGACGGTGGCCAGCAGCAATGCCGTGCCGAACAGGCGTGGGTGGGCGAGGCGCTGCAAGGCGCGCACCGCGCGGCGCGCCCGCACGAACAGGCGAGGCCCTCGGCGGCGGCGAAAGAATGCCAGGTGGCGCAGGCGGAAAAACAGCAGCTCGATACATCCCAGCAATAGCGACGGGCGCAACGCAAGCGCCGCAATAAAGCAAACCGCGACGACACCGACCGCGGCCATCCACGCATAATGGGCGAACCACGCGACCGTGAGCGCCACCACGGCGCCGACGGCTATCGCGTCGGACAGCCGGTCGGCGACCAGCAGGGCGGCGCCGCTTTCGTAACGGGTGCCGTGTGCCCGATGCATCAGCCACAGGCGCAACGCCTCGCCGAGCTTGCCCGGCGTGGTGGTCATGGCGAAACCGGCCACGTAATAAAGTGCGTTAAGGCCCGGCGGCACCGAAAGATGCAGGGCGCTGCTGAAAATGATCCAGCGCAGCACGCGCAGGGCATAATTCGTGGCGCTCAGTGCAAGCATGATCGGCAGCAGGCTCGGCGGCACTTTTTGCAACGCATGCCACGCGCTGCCGGCACCACCGGAGAGGGCGGCCAGTGCCACGCCGCCGGCGAATACTAGGATCGCCAGCAGAAGGTAGCGGCGCGGGTCCGGCGGTGCCGCCGGTTCCGCCAACGCCAACGCAGCCGGCAATGCGCCCGGCAAAACCTCCTCGCGCAAGGCGTTCACAAGGCGCCCAGAACGAAAGCCGCGAGCGCCACGGCACCGACCATGAGGCTGACGCGGTCGCGCAAGGCGAACACCACCGGATCGTCCGGCATCAGGCCGCGGTTCGACAGCATCAGCACGCGGCTGACCCAGAATAGCAGGATGGGGCAGACCGCCCACAGCGCGGCGGGGCGATGATACAGTTGGGTAATATCCGGACTGTTCACATACAGCGCCAGCACCAGCACGGCCATGATGCCGCTGCTCGCCGCCATGGAGCGCAGCATGTCGAGGTCCTCGGGCAGGTAGCCGCGGCCGCCGATCTTTTCGGTGCGGCCCTCGCGCACATGCTGGCCGAGTTCGGTCTGCCGTTTCACCACCGCGAGCGAGAAGAACAGGAACATGCTGAAGGCCAGCAGCCAGGGCGACAGCCGGATGGCGGTGGCAGCGCCGCCGGCGAATATCCGCAGCGTGTAGAGGCCGGCGAGCATCATCACGTCCCACACCGGCAGGCGTTTCAGGCCGAGCGAGTAGGCCAGCGTGCTGACGTAATAAACGCCGAGGATGGCGAGGAAATGCCAAGGCAGGGCGAGGGCGATGAGGAAGGCGGCGGCGAGGCACGCGACGATCAGCGGCGGGGCCTTGTTGAGATCGAGCGTGCCGCTGGCGAAGGGGCGGCGGCGCTTGGTGGGATGCAGGCGGTCGTGCGGCAGGTCGAGCAAATCGTTGAGCAGGTAGACGCTGCTGGCGCACAGGCTGAACGCGACGAACCCGGCGGCCGCCTCCAGCGCCTTGTCGGCGCGCAAACTGTGGGCGGCGGCCAGCGGGACGAAGACCAGGACGTTTTTCGCCCATTGGTGCACGCGCAGGGCGCGGCTCCAGACGCGAAGGCTGGCCGGCAGGGCGCGTCGTTCGCCGAGCACCTCCATGCGGGTGCTGGCCGCCTGGGCGCGCAGTTTCAACGATCGCGCCGGTTCGACGACATAGGCGGTGGCTGCCTCGTGCCACACCGGCAGGTCGGAAGCGGCGTCGCCGACATAGTCGAAGCCGTGACGGCCGAACAATTCGACCAGGAAAGAGGCCTTTGCCGGACCCTTCAGGTTCAGCACACCGTCGCTGGCGAACACGCCCGCGAAGCCGCCGACATGCGCCGCGATCGGGCCAGCGACGCCTGCGTCGGCGGCGGTGCAGAGATAGACCGGACGTCCGTCGGCGCGCGCCGAATCGGCCAGCGCCAGCACGTCCTGGTTGTAGACGAGTGTATCGGGATCGAGCCGTTGCGCAGTGTTCACGCCCAGCTTGAACGCCGCTTTGCCGCAGGAAAGCAGGGTCGGCAGCAAGGCGAGGAGAGCCCACGGATTGCGCGCCGCGAGGCGCAGTGCCGCCTCGACCAGGGTGTCGGTGCGAACCAGCGTGCCATCCAAGTCAACGACAAGCGGCAAGGCTGACAGGAGCTGCTCCAGCGAATTAGCAAGGGTTTCTTGGTTCTTTTTTTCAAAAAAGAACACTTCTTTTTTGAAAAAAAGAAGCAAAAAACCTTTGACTGTTAAGCCGCCATCACGTCCGGCTGCACCGAGCTCCAGGTGACGCGCCCCACCGCGTGGCAATTCGAACAGGCCGGGTGCCACGCGCCGAGCGAGGTTCCGCACGCGCCGCAATGCCACGAGGGGTCGGCGTCGGCGCTGGTGGCACGTTTGAGGGCTGTGCGCGCCTCGGCGCGGTGCGCGTCGTCGTTGCCTTCAGCCTCGGCGATGTCGGCCATCAGGGCGTAGAGCCGGCGTTGCTTCAGGCCGGCGCGCTCGGCGGCCGCCGCTTCGCGACGTGCATCCTGGGTTTGTCCCGCCTCCAGCGACAGGCGCGCGAGGAGGAAGTGGGACTCGGCACTTTCGGCGGCGGCGCGGACCAGCGCTTGGCCCGCTTTCAACCGTGCCAAGCGGTCGGGGGCCGGGGCCAGGGCCATGCTGGCGATGTCCGGGTGGGGGGCGCGTGCCCAGCCTTTGCGAAGAACGTCCTGCGCCGATTTCTCCTGGCCGGCTTCGCGCAGGCGCCTGGCGTAGGCCAGCACAGCCGCCGGCAGGCTCGGGTCGCGCTTGAATGCGTCCTTGGCCAGTTTCAGGGATTTCACGCGGTCGGGTTCGGCTTCGGCGGCGGCGGCGGCCAGTGCGGCGTGGGGGGCGGCGTCGCGGTTCAGCAGCAGCGCTTCCTGCCAGTCGCCGGTGCGCGTCGCGAGGACGGCGCGTTCGGCGCGCAGCCAGCCGGCGCCGGGGTGGGATTTTTCGGCCTGGCGGGCCAGGTCGGCGGCGCGCACCCAGTCCTCGCGCGCGACCGCCTGGCTCAGCAGGCCGCGCAGCCCGAGGAAAGCGCCGTCGCGGTGCACCGCCAGCTTTTCGAACGCTTCGGTTGCCATCGCGGCATCGCCCGCCAGCGTGCCGGCGGAGGCGGTCAGGAGCAGCGTTTGCGGCGTGTCGCCCAAGAAGTGGCGCGCGCGCAGGATCTGCTGCTTGGCGGTCTGGCCTTCGCGGGCGGCGAGGGCCACCAGAGTTTGGGTGATCGCCTGGTCGCCCTTGCGGCGGGCGCCGCGCTGGCTGACGCCGCGCACCGCGTAGCGCAGGCCGAGCAGCCAATCGAGGATGCGGTAGAGGATATAGACGGCGAAGCCGAAGATGAGCAGCGCCACCACGGCAACCGAAATAGGCGTCTGGATGGTGTAGCTGCCGGCCTGAAGGGTCACGGCGCCCACCAGGTGCTGCACCCACCAGGCGCCGGCGATCACCACCGCGGTGACCACCAGCAGGGCGATGACGTGACGCATCAGGCGTGCGCCGCCAGATCGGCCAGCGCCGCGCGCGCGGCCACAAGGGCTCTGGCTTGCTCCACCCAGCCTTGCATGGCTTCCGCGGCGGGGCCGGTCAGTTGCCGCAGCGCTGTGACCGCGCCGACGAGGTCGCCATCCTGCACTTTTTGCCGTGCATCGCTGAGGATGCCGGCGGCTGGGTCACCCACCAGAACGTCGGGGCCTTGGCGCACCGTGACCGCGGATTGCAAGCGCGTGAATGCCCGCTGCCAGAAACTGCGCCCCGACAGATCGGGGGCACTGACGGCCTGCGCGTGTTCGGCCAGGGCGGGGAAGGATTCGCGCAGGCTGGCCTCTGTGGGGGGGGCCACAGTGGCGAACCGGGCGACCTCGGGTGGTGCTCCGGCGATCACGCCCAGGGGCTTGCCGGCCTGGAGCGACACCAGCGCCGCCTCGATGCGGGCCAGGCGGGCGATTTCCGCCGCGGTGCCCTTTTGCTTGCCTTCGCCCTGCTCCAGCGCGCCGATGCGGGGCGCCAACTGGTCCAGGCGCGTGCTCAGTTGGTCTACCGCGGCCTTCTGCGCGTCGAACGCCTGGGAGACGCGCTGCGTGAGATCGGTGAGCGCTTGCTGCGAGGCGCTATTGTCGGTGGCGCCAGGTGTCGGCCCAGGTGTCGGCCCAGGGGTGGGCGCCGCCGCGGCTTCCGGACGACTGGCGAGCGCGTCCACTTTGGCGGTCAGATCGTCGAGCCGCTTCGGCAAGTCGCCGAGGTCCGGAGGGGCAGAGGCGGCCGGGGCAGGGGTGACGACAGGCGTCGGGGGCGGGGCTTTTTCGAGCTTGTCCACCCGCTCGGTCAGCGCTGCCAGCTGTTCCGAGATCGTGTTGGCGTGGTCCGCGGCCGTCTGCGCCTGTTGGGCCACCGCGTCCATCCGCTGTTGCGCGTCGGGGCTGGGATGCGTCCACGCATAATAGCCGGCGGCACCCAGACCACCCGACAGCAGCAAGGTCAGAAACACTGCAAAGCCGCCGCCGCGGGCTTTTGGCGGTTTGACACGCGGTGCCGGCGCCGGTGGACGCGGGGCGGGCGGCTCTACCGACTTCAAGTCCGGCATCTCCGCCGCCGGCGTGCCGAGCGGCGTCGGCCGATCGATCATCGAGGCCTGCGACAGTCCGGCCCGCGGGTCGGCACGTTCATTATCGGCGGTGTCGCTCATAGCTGGGCCAATACGCCGTCCAATGTGGGGTCGTGCGCCAGGCGAACCTCGCGCCACGGCAGCGGTCTTAACGCGTCCGCCGCCATCTTTCCAATTGCCACACCCAGCACATTCGTCAGGTGCGGCGCGAGTGCTCGCGGCATCGTGCGCACAAACGCCGCAGCGGTCTCAGCGGAGAGGAACAGGGCTGCGTGCAGCGCATTGCCGCACAGCGCCGCACCGGCTTCGGCGGGAAAGCGGCGTACCGGGTCGGCCGCGTAGGTCACACGCCGGATGACGGAAAAGCCGAGCCCGCGCAGAGCGGACACCGGCGCATGGCCCTGGCGGGCGCCGCACACGAGCAGGAGCGGGCCGTCCGCGGGGCGCGCCACCCGCGCGGCAAGTTCTACCAGGGCCGCGGCATTGCGCCCGGCGCTCTCGACACGGCGAAATCCTGCGGCGCGCGCGCGGTCGGCGGTGGCGTCGCCGACTGCGAGGAGCGGCACATCCATCGGGCGCAGGCCGCTCACTGCGTTGCCGCTGGTGACGAGCACGGCCTGCACGCGCAAGGGCAACGCCGGCTTCAGATGGCGAACTGTAACGAAAGGCGTGACTAGCGGCACGAAACCGAGCGCCGCAACGCGGTCGGCTGTTCGGCCGGCATCCTCGCGGGGTCTCGT
>Ga0116226_10004987_pt1 | contig 11813 bp, 13 predicted proteins | sample S1TSphfallax_FD_89692 | JGI IMG/M metagenome (GOLD analysis project Ga0116226, IMG submission 89692) | Host-associated microbial communities from peat moss isolated from Minnesota, USA - S1T2_Fa - Sphagnum fallax MG | ecosystem: Host-associated > Plants > Peat moss > Unclassified | place: USA... | reverse complement strand
TGGCTGCTGCAAGCCCGCCCTGATGCACAGGTATATTCCGACGCTGGCGCTATTTTCGCACGCATTTAGGGTCGCCACGACGTGCCCGGTGGCCCGCTGCCAAGCCCAGGAAGGATTGCCCCGATGCGCCGCTTTATCCTGGTTGCCGGCTTTGCCGCCGCGATGAGCCTGGCCGCGATGGCGGTGCCGGCGCTGGCGCAAAACGCCGACCAGCCGGGTCAGGCTGCGATCCAGACCCAGGCCAATCCCCCGGGGTCCGGCGGTCATGCCTTTGTCCCGCCCGATCCGGCACACGCCGACAGCCCGGTGCCCGCGGCGATGCCCGCCGATCCGGCCTATCATGGCGGGCCCTATACCGGGGCGCTGACCGCGCCGCCCGCTGCGGCGATGGACAGGACTTATCCGCCGTGCAGCGCCACGCTGCACGATGCCTGCACCAATCGGCGCCAGGCGGGAAAACGCGCGCGGCATGGAACCATGGCCGCGCAGCCCGATTGATACAAGCAGGCACCCAGCCAAAGGAACGATGATGGACAAGGACAGAATCGACGGCGCGGCCAAGCAGGCCGAGGGCGAAGTCAAGGCAGTCGTCGGCAAAGTGCTCGGCGATGCCAAGCTCCAGGCCGAAGGTGAAGCGGAAAAGGCCGCTGGCAAGATCCAGAACGCGGTCGGTGGCGCCAAGGATGCGCTGCGCGAACAACCCTGATCCACAAAAAAAGGATAACGCATGCTGTATACTCTCGCGATCATTCTGCTGGTGCTGTGGGTGCTGGGCTTTTCGGTGTTTCATGTCGCCGGGGGGTTGATCCATATCATTCTGGTTGTCGCCGTGGTGTTGTTCATCGTCGGGTTGTTCCAGGGCCGTACGGCCTGAATAATCCCGGGGTGGGGGCGGGCGTAAACGTGGGCGTCGGCGAAACCGCCGCGCGCCTGCGCACCGCGCACCGGCTCGAAGCCAGCGTTTTGCAGCATGCGCTCGACCGGGTGACCGCGGTGCTCGGCTGGCCCGGTTTTGTCGTGCTGCTCAGCATCACGCTGGTCATCTGGATCGCGGTCAATGTTACCCTGGCGACCCTGCGGCTGCACGCGCCCGACCCGTCGCCGTTCGAATTGCTGCAGGCGATCACTTCGACCGGCGCGCTGGTGGTTGCCTGCCTCATTTTGACCACGCAGCGACGCGAGGACAAACTCGCCGATCATCGCAGCCAGCTCATTCTCGAACTGGCGATCGCCAACGATCAGAAGATCGCCAAGATCATCGGCCTGATCGAGGAAAGCCGGCGCGACAACCCCGCGATTACCAACCGCGTCGATGCCGAGGCGGCGACCATGTCGACCCCGTCCAACACCGCCGAAGTGCTCGAAGCGATCCGCGAACTGAGCGAAGACAGTTGACGCGCGCGAGTCACAAGCCTCTGACATTAAACAAGGAAATGCGATGTACCGCAAGATTGTGGTCGCTTTTGACGGTACCGCCGCGGGCGAAGCCGCGCTCACCCAGGGCGCCGACCTGGCGCGGCAGTGCCACGCCGCATTGCATCTGGTCGGCGTCGTCGTGTCGTCGGGCGGCATGCTGCTCGATCCGGCAATCGTGCCGATGGATCTGACCGATGCCGAACGGCAGGTGCTGCAGGCGGCGATGACCGACACCGTGCGCGATCTTGCCCGGCACGGGGTGAGCGCGGTGACCGTGATCCGCGATGGCGAACCGGCGCGCGAAATCATCGCCTATGTCCAGGAGATCGCCGCCGATCTGGTGGTGATCGGCCACAGCGACAAAGGTATCCTGGCGCGCTGGTTCGAAGGCTCGGTGGGCACGCGCGTGCTCGATGCGATGCCGTGCAGCGTGCTGGTGGCGATCGCGGGCGGAACTGCCCCAGCCGCGGCCTGAAACGCGCAGGCAAAATTTTTTCGTTCACCAATGCATCCGCAGGACTGCCTCGCGACGTAACTGTCGCGAACGGTGCAGAGCCGTTCTCATGTCCGGTGCGACAGCAATGTCGTGCCGCCGGGTGAGCATTGACGGAAAAACCACGATAATCTGCCAATATTCGGCCGAAAAAAGGCTGATTGTTATTGGCGGAATAGCCCAGGTCTTGCCGGCAATGCTCCATTTATGAGGGGAGCAGACCAGGATGACGGATATCTTCATGCAACGGCTCGCGGTCGCGATCGGTGTGGCCGCGGCGGCTTGTGCATCGGCACCATATGCGCATGCCGACACCGCCCCGGCGGTTGTCGCCAGCGCCGATCCGGCGGGCAGCGGCACGCCCGACATGCCGGCCGCAACCGGCAGCGATGCCGATACGGTCGGATCGCATCACCCGATGATCGAAAACGGCGGGCGGCTGCTGCTGACCGGCGGGGTTTCGACGATCGAAGGCGCCGCCGGCGGCGGGCTGGTGCCCTGGGCGCTGATCGGCGGTTATGGCACACGCGACGAAGTCGGGCTTCAGGCGTTCACCACGGTGGTGGGCACGACCGATTATCACCTGCTGGCTTACGGCGCGGCGGTCAATCTGTTCAACCGCGTCGAAGTGTCGCTGGCGCGGCAGAATTTCGATCTGCGCAGCACCGGTGCCGCGCTCGGGCTGGGCAACAATTTCATCATCAGCCAGACCATCATCGGCGCCAAAGTGCGGCTGATCGGCGATGCCGTGCTCGATCAGAACAGTTTGCTGCCGCAAATTTCGGTGGGCGCCGAACACAAGATCAACGATGATACCACGATCGTCGGGGGCGCGTTGGGGCTCAAGCGCTCGGGCACCGATTATTACGTGGCCGCGACCAAGCTGCTGCTGTCGGAAAACCTGCTGCTCAACGCCACGCTGCGGCTGACCGATGCCAACCAGTACGGCATTCTCGGGTTCGGCGGGCTTGGCCACACCGACCAGGCGCTCAAGGCCGAATTCGAAGGCTCTGCGGCTTATCTGATCACGCGCAAGCTGGCGTTCGGCGGCGAAGTGCGGACCAAGCCCAACCAGATCGAAGGCGCGCTGGGCGGGACCACGTTCAAGGAACAGACCGCCTGGGACGTGTTTGCCGCCTATGCGCTGGGGCGCAACCTGTCGGTTACCGCCGCCTATGTCGACCTTGGCCAGATCGCGCTGCGCGTCCAGCACGCCGGCTATCTTTCGCTGCAATTCGGCTTTTGACCGCCGTTCGCGTTACAAAGGATCGCTTGTGATGATTACTCTGCTTGTCTCGCTTGCCATGATGGCAACCCCCGCCGCCACCGAGCCCGCGCTCGGCGACCCGTCGATCAAACCGCATTATCCGACGTTGCCGGTGATCACCGACAACGACCATCTGTTCGAGGAATTCGGCGGCAAGGCTGGGCTGACCGCGCTGATGGACGATGCGATGAACCGCTGGCTGGTCAATCCGCGCACCCGGCCGTTTTTCGAACATGCCGATCAGGCGCGGATCAAGGAATTGCTGGTCAAGCAGTTCTGCGTGATCATGCACGGGCCGTGCACGTATGACGGGCGCACCATGGCCGAGGCGCATCGCGGGCTGAACATCCACGAAGGCAATTTCTATGCCCTGGTTGAAGAGCTGCAGATCGCGATGAACCAGCGCCATATTCCGTTCAGCGCGCAAAACCGCCTGATCGCGGCACTGGCCCCGATGCACCGCGATATCATTGCCAAATGAAGATGCGTCCCGTGCACAATTCCCTCGTTGTTGCATGCATCTTCACGGCGGCGGTCGCGATCTCCGCGACCGCCGCCACTTCGGCGCCCGATGCCATGCCCGGCGCGCGGCTGTGGCAGGCGCGCTGCAGCACGTGCCACAGCCTCGATGCCAATCGCGTCGGGCCGGCGCATCGCGGGGTCTATGGCCGCCATGCCGGGCAGGCACCCGGCTATGCCTATTCGCCCGCGCTGAAGAACGCCGACATCGTGTGGACCGACACGACGCTTGATCAATGGTTGCAGGGCCCGCAGCGCATGGTGCCGGGCACGCGGATGTTTCTGGTGGTCCCGGCCGCGGCCGATCGCGCCGCAATCATCGCCTATCTCAAGGCCGAATCGGGCAAATGACGCGAATTATCGCGCACGCCGCCCGAACGGCCAGCCGATGACTTCGCCCGCGTAGAGCGCCGCCCAGATCAGCACCGGCTGAAACAGCAGCCGCGGCGCGTGATAGCCCCAGCCGAGCGCGACGCCGTCGATCGCGACATGGGCAAAGGCGTGGTAGAAATTGGCCGGCCACACGCACAGCGCATAGGCCGCCAGCCCCCACCCCGCCGCACGCCGCAACGGCGGGATCATCAGCCCCGCTGCGCCCAGCAATTCGGCAACCCCGGTGGCGAGCACGACCGCATGCGGATAGGGCACCCAGGGCGGCACGATCTGCTGAAAGCTGTGCGAACTGCGCAAATGCAACACGCCCGCCAGCGCGTAGAACACCACCATGACCCAGCGCAGCACGGTGCGGGCGGTGCGTGGTGCAGCGGACAAGACCTCGGGCATGGGATTTGCCGATCGTGGTTGCGCCGCTGTGCGGGCGGTCAGGCCAGATTGTTGCGCGCCAAAGTCGTGCCGGCGCGCCATGACACGCCGACTTCGTGCCAGTACCCGGCGATCTTTTCAACCGGGGCGATATCGAGCAGCTCTTCGACCGGCGAATCGAAATAGGCCAGGTCAAACTCCCCGGCAAAGCAGCGGCCGAAATCGACGTCATAGCTCGCCATTGTCACCACTTCGTCTAGGCTTTGGCGGCCGTCGGTTTCGATCGCGGGCAGCCAGCGGTTGTGCGCCATCGGCAATCCGTTGACGAACCCCGGTTTTTCCGCCGGGCCGGTGATCGTAAAGCGCCCTTCGGCCAGACGCCGGTCGTTTGCCGCGAGCGTTACCCCGAACGTGCCGCCGGGTTGCAGCCGCGGCCCGGCTTTGCCGACCACGACCGGCCGGCTCATGTGGATGGAGCCCAGTTTCTTGGGATAGCCCTGGTGCTGCCCGCGCAGCATCGCGAATTCCTTGTCGACCCAGATATAGATGCAGCGCGACCAGGTCTTGCCCTGGAATATGCAGCGCACAACGATGAACATTTCCTTGTACTGCACGCGCACCGGATCGAGCAGCTGCGCCGGATCCTCGCCGGTCGATTGCCAATCGGCCCAGATCGCCGCGACCGCGCCGGGGTCCTCGTCGGCCAGTGCAAAGCCGGCGGGCAGCAGCGCGGCAATTTTCGCCGGATCGGTGCGGTATTCGAGCGTGATCAGCTCGCCCGAATAATGCCACGGCACCGGCGGCACGATGCTGGCCTTGCCGGTCGGCGTGCGCGGGTAGAACAGGCCTTTGAGATCGCTCATGCTGCTGCCTTTTTTGATCGGGTCGCGCGTCCCCGCGCGACGCAGACCTCCCGCCCCGCCTCCCCACCCGACCACCAATGATACCATCATGCTGTGGTGGTCGGGTGGGGAGGCGGGGCGGGAGGTCTGCGTGTTCATGTTAGTGAACCTGACCAATCGTCCAAGCTTGGCCGCAACGGCCAAAGCCATTGGGCTGCGAAGTGGCTTATGGCACAATCACAACGACAAGGACCTTCGCCGATGACCACCGAATACCGCCGCATTCTGCTCGACGGCTATCCGATCCTCGCCACGCGCCGCGGCGATGAACTGGTCACGCGCGACGGGCGCAGCGTCGGGGTTGACGAGGCGGTGCATCTGGCGCCGGTCAATCCGTCAAAGATCATCTGCGTCCACCTCAATTACGCCAGCCGCGTGCGCGAATTCATCACCAGGTTGCCGCCCGCGCCGACCTATTTTCAGAAGCCGCTGAGCGCGCTCAACACGCACAAGGGCGCGGTCGTCCGCCCCGATCGCTGCCAATGGCTCAATTATGAGGGTGAGATCGCGATCGTCATCGGCCGCACCTGCCGCAACATCGCGCCGGGCGACGCGGGCGATTACATCGCCGGATACAGCGTTGCCAACGATTATGGCCTGCACGATTTCCGCGACACCGACGCCGGATCGATGCTGCGTGTCAAAGGATCGGACACGCTGTGCCCGATCGGGCCGGGCCTGGTGACCGGCTGGGATTTCCGCGACAAGATGATCCGCACTTATGTCAATGGCGAAGTCCGGCAAGAGGGCAACACCGCCGAAATGGAATGGGACATGCACTATCTGGTTGCCGACATCGCGCGCACGATCACGCTCGAACCGGGCGATGTGCTGCTGTCGGGCACGCCTGCCAACAGCCGCCCGGTGGTGCCAGGCGACGTCGTCGACGTCGAAGTCGAAGGGCTGGGCCGGCTGTCCAACACGATCGTCCACGGCCCGACGCCGATCCGCAGCGATTGCGGCGCGCAACCGACCGAATCCGAAGAAGTGATCTCGACCGCGATGGGCGGCGACTGGGAACACCGCGGCAAACGCGCCGCACGTGGCGCTGGCGCCGCCCACTACGAATCCGCCGTCGAAGAGAAATGATATCCTCCCCGGTTCGTGGCGGATCGGGACATTGCCCAGCTCGTGGAATTGCGACACACAACGCCGATGGCCGAACCCGTCATCGCGGCACAGTTTCTGCGGCATGTTGCCAATTGCCTTGAATTGACGGGGCGGTCGGCGGCCGGGCTGCTCGCCGAACTCGGGCTCGATCGCGATGCGATCGAAGGTGCCGATACCGCAATTGCGCTCAGGCAGTTTCTGGTGTTTTTCGAACGCGCGGCGCAATTGTCGCGCAACCCGTCGTTCGGGCTTCATGCCGGGCGGCTGGTCGGATCGGACAGCATCGGGCCGCTCAGCTTTCTGTTTCTCAGCGCGCCCGATCTGGCCACCGCGTTTGCCAGCTTCACCCGCTATCTCGACACGATGCAGCAGGCCTCAAGCAACCGGTTTGTGATTCACGGCGACCGCGCGACGTTCGAATACAAAGTGATCGATCCGGCGATGCCGCTGCGCCGCCAGGATGCGGAATATTCGATCAGCGCGATGTTCAGCCTGGCGCGGCAATATACCGGCGGCGCGATCGAGCTGAGCGAAGTGCGCTTCGAACACGAACGGGCCGGGGCCTATGGCCTCTATCGCGACTATTTCGGCTGCGACGTGTTCTTTGAGCAGGATACCAATCTGATGGCGTTTCCGGCGCGGCATCTGGCGCATCGCGGCCGTGTGCTCAGCCCGGTGCTGCACCCGATCATCGAAGACCACTTGCGCCGCCGCGCCGACAGCGGCGGCGAAGGCGGCGTGATCGACCGCATCCGCGCGATGATCGCCAATGCCCCGCTCGACGCTCCGCCGCAGATCGCCGATGTCGCCGCCCGGCTCGGCCTGTCGCTGCCCACGCTCCACCGCCGGCTGCGCGCGCACGGCACCAGCTGGCGCGCGCTGCACGCCGATCACCGCATGGCCGCCGCCGCGCGGATGCTGCGCGAAACCGGCCGCAGCGTGGCCGATGTCGCGCTCGCGGTGGGCTATGCCGAAAGCGCCAGCTTCAGCCGCGCGTTCACCCGCCATTTCGGCCAGGGCCCGCGGGCGAGCCGCGATTGAAGTCGTTCGTCGATGGCTGTCGCACCCTTTTGGGGCGCGAACTTGACAGCATTTTGCGGGTCGGACGATGGTGAACGCGCTTCCTGGGGAAAGATCGCGGCATGCTCGTTCTTGAATCGGTTACCCATACTTATCCCAACGGGGTCAGGGCGCTCGATGATGTCAGTCTGACCATTCCTGCGGGGATGTTCGGGCTGCTCGGGCCCAACGGGGCGGGCAAATCGACGCTGATGCGCACGATTGCCACGTTGCAGACGCCGCGTTCGGGCACAGTGCGCTTTGGCGAAATCGATGTGATTGCCCAGCCGGAACGCTTGCGCGAAACGCTTGGCTATCTGCCGCAGGATTTCGGCGTCTATCCGCGCGTGTCGGCTTATGCGATGCTCGATCACCTTGCCGTGCTCAAGGGGATTGCCGGGCGCGGCGAGCGCAAGGCGACGGTCGAAACGCTGCTCGACCAGGTCAATCTGTGGGGCGCGCGGCACAAGGCGATCGCCGGGTTTTCGGGCGGGATGCGCCAGCGGTTCGGCATCGCGCAGGCGCTGATCGGCAATCCGCGGCTGATCATCGTCGATGAACCGACCGCCGGCCTCGATCCCGAAGAACGCAACCGGTTTCTCAATCTGCTGGCCGCGATCGGCGAAAATGTCGTGGTGATCCTGTCTACGCATATTGTCGAGGATGTCACCGATCTGTGCCCGCGCATGGCGATCATGGGGATGGGGCGGATCCTGGCGCAAGGCGCGCCGGCGGACATGATCGCACAGCTGGCCGGCACGATCTGGGCGCGCACGCTCGACCGCGCCGACTTGCCCGCGATCGCAGAGCGCCACCGGGTGATTTCAACGCGGCTGTCGGGCGGGCGCATGGTGGTGCACGTGGTGTCGGCCGATGATCCGGGCGAAGGGTTTGCGCCGATCGCCGGCGGGCTGGAAGATGTCTATTTCGCCACGCTGCACCCGACCATGCAGCCCGCGCCCGTCGCGGCCTGATCGCGGGAGCACCAGCCATGTTCGCGCGCGTCGCCGCCTTTGAATTCCGTTACCAGTTGCGCAGCCCGGTGTTCTGGGCGGTGCTGGCGCTGTTTTTCCTGCTCACGTTCGGGGCGATGGCCAGCAGCGAGATCAGCATCGGCGATCCCAACACCAGCGTACACAAGAACGGCGCGCTCAGTCTCGCCATGACGCAGATGATCATGGCGGTGTTCTTCATGTTCGTCAGCACCGCATTTGTCGCCAACGTGATCGTGCGCGACGATGAAACCGGGTTCGGGCCGATCATCCGCGCAACCCGGATCACCCGCTTTGATTACCTGTTCGGGCGGTTCACCGGGGCCTTTGCGGTGGTTGCGCTGGCGTTTCTGGCAGTGCCGCTGGGCAGCTTTGTCGGCACGCTGATGCCCTGGGTCGATCCCGAAACGCTGGGGCCGAACCGCCTGGCGTTCTATTTGCAGCCTTATGTCACGATCGTGCTGCCGACTTTGCTGCTGTCTTCGGCGCTGTTCTTTGCGGTGGCGACAATCACCCGCTCGGTGATGCTGACTTACGTCGGCGTGCTGGCGTTCCTGCTGCTCTATGGCATTTCGCGCGCGGTGATGCGCGCCAATCCCGATCTGCGCGAAATTGCCGCGCTGTCCGACAGTTTCGGCTTTGGCGCGGTGGCGCTGATCACGCGCTATTGGACCGGGGCCGAGGCCAACAGCCAGACCGTGCCGCTGGCCGGGATCGTGCTGGTCAACCGGCTGATCTGGTCGGCGGTGGCGCTCGCCGCGCTGGTGCTGGCGTGGTGGCGGTTCCGTTTTGCGGTGGCGTCGGTTGCTGTGCGCAAGCCGGCGAAAGGCGATGACCTGGCCCCGCAGCGGGTGGCGGCCTTGCCGATGCCCGACCAGCGCGCCGCGCGCTGGCCGCGGCTGGGCACCCAGATCGGTTTCGAAATGGGGCTGATCGTGCGCAGCCCGGCGTTTTTCGTGCTGCTGATGGTGGGGCTGCTCAACAGCGCCGGGGCGATGCTGCTGCCCGATGCGATGTATGGCACGCCGACGTACCCGGCGACTTTCCTGCTGATCAAGGCGCTGCAGGGCAGCTTTGCGCTGGCGCCGCTGATCATTGCCGGGTTCTATGCCGGCGAACTGGTCTGGCGCGACCGCGACCGGCGCATGCACGAAATCATCGATGCCACCGCCCTGCCCAACTGGGCGCAGCTGGTGCCCAAATATCTGGCGCTGGTCGCGGTGCTGTTTGCCACGCTGCTCGCCGGCGTCGTGGCCGCCTTGCTGGTTCAGCTGGGCAAAGGCTTTACCGCGTTTCACTTTGCCGAATATCTGCTGTGGTTCGTGCTGCCGGGGGCGGTCGACATGGCGCTGCTCGGCGGGCTCGCGCTCGTGCTGCAAGTGCTGGCGCCCAACAAATACGTCGGCTGGGGGCTGCTGCTGGTCTATTTTGTGGTGTCGAGCGTGCTCGATCCGCTGGGCTGGCAGCATCCGCTCTATCAATATGGCTCGACCGGGCCCAACCCGCTGTCCGACATGAACGGCGACGGCGTCGGCGGGGTGTCGGGCTGGTGGTTCCGGCTGTACTGGACCAGCTTTCTGGTGATCCTGCTGACGCTGGCGCATCTGTTGTGGCGGCGCGGCACCGAAACGCGGTTTGCGCCGCGCGCGCGGTATGCGCTGGCGCGGCTGCGCGGCGGAGCGGGGCTGGTCGGGGCGCTGGCGCTGCTGGTGATGGCGGCGACGGGCACCTGGCTGTACCACCAGACCAACCAGCTCAACCAGTACGAGACCTCGCTCGACACCGATCGGCACCTGGCTGAATTCGAAAAGCGCTACCTTGCGCTCGAAACCGCGCCCGAACCTTCGGTCAGCACGATCCGGCTCAACGTCAATCTTTATCCGCAACAACGGCTGATGCTGGCGACAGGCACGTATGCGCTGGTCAATCGAACCGCCGTGCCGATCCGCGATGTCCATCTGGTGCTGCCCGAACATGCCCGCGATGTGCTGGCGCTGGCGATCAGCGGGGCGCACCTGGTGACCGATGATGATGTCCATTTTGTCCGCATTTATCGCTTTGACCGTCCGCTCGCGCCCGGCGCCGGCGCGACAATGGTGTTCACCGTCCGCCGCTGGCAGCGCGGGATCAATGCCAAAGGCGATGATCAGCGGCTGGTGGCCAACGGAACGTTCCTCGACAACAGCGAAATCGCCCCGGTCATCGGCATCCACCGCAGCGCCATGCTGAGCGATCCGGTCAAGCGGCGCAAATACGGGTTGCCGAGCGAATTGCGCATGGCCAAACTCGAAGACGACAGCGCGCGCGCGCGCAATTACATCGACAACGCCGATTGGGTGGCGAGCGACATCACGCTCAGCACCGATGCCGACCAGACCCCGGTGGCACCCGGACGGCGGGTCAGCGACAGCACCGCGCATGGCCGGCGCACCGCGCGGTTTGTCTCGACCGCGCCGATTCTCAATTTCTGGTCGATCCAGTCGGCGCGCTATGCGGTCAAATCGCGGATGAGCGACGGGGTGCAGCTGTCGGTCTATTACGATCCGGCGCATCCCTACAATGTCGACCGCATGCTCAATGCGTTTGACGCGGGCCTGCGCTATTACCGGGCGAATTTCGGGCCCTATCAATTCGATTACGCGCGGATTGTCGAATTCCCGGGGTACCAGACGTTTGCCCAGGCGTTTGCCGGCACGATGCCTTATTCCGAAGGCATCGGATTTCTCGGTGATTTCCGCAATCCCGACAATATCGATTATGCGACTTATGTCGCCGCGCACGAGCTCGGCCACCAGTACTGGGCGCACCAGCTGATCCCCGCCGATCGCCAGGGCGGCACGCTGATGACCGAAACGCTGGCGCAATATTCCGCGCTGATGGTCATGAAGCACCGCTATGGCGAGGACAAGATCCGCCGTTTCCTGCAATACGAGCTTGATTCCTATCTGCGTTCGCGCGGCGGCGAGCGGCTTGAGGAACAGCCGCTCGTGCGCGTCGAAAACCAGGGCTATATCCATTACCGCAAGGGGGCCGTGGCGCTCTATCTGTTGCAGGACCGGCTTGGCGAGGACCGCGTTAACGCGATGTTGCGCACGCTGCTTGCGCGCTACCGGTTCCAGGGGCCGCCGTTTGCCAGCTCGACCGATCTGACCGCGGGCTTTCACACGCTGGCACGGACCCCGGATGAAGCGCAACTGGTCAGCGACACGCTCGAACGGATCACGCTCTACGATTTCAAGGCGGAGCATGCGCAGACTCGCAAGCTGCCGAACGGCCAGTGGCAGACCACGCTG
>Ga0116226_10004986_pt1 | contig 11813 bp, 3 predicted proteins | sample S1TSphfallax_FD_89692 | JGI IMG/M metagenome (GOLD analysis project Ga0116226, IMG submission 89692) | Host-associated microbial communities from peat moss isolated from Minnesota, USA - S1T2_Fa - Sphagnum fallax MG | ecosystem: Host-associated > Plants > Peat moss > Unclassified | place: USA... | reverse complement strand
TATGTGAGCAGCACAACTTGAGCTTGCTCCACACACAATACTTCTCAATCCATACACGAGTTCTAGAAACAAAGGAATTGGAGATATTTGGGACCCAAGGTCCCATGAGCTAGATGGGACCCAAGGTCAAGAGTCCCCACAAGTAAGTACATGATGTCAATGTTTGAGTCATTCTTCTAGAAACAATTAGGAGGGGTGGGAGCATTCTCAAAATAAGGGCGGCCTACAACAAGGTGGTTTGCTTAGTCCGACCCATGCAATAATTTGGGAATGTGCTCCACTTGCAAGCTTTTACTAATCGTAAGTAAGGCACGTGGTGAACCTAGCCATAAGTAAATCATGAGGCATAGGAAGGGTAGGGGGGTTCTTACAACTTATTTACTCCTTATGAATGAATGGGAGGGATCTTATACTCATAGGCATAAGATCCCTCCATCTCTTGTCCAGTAGGTGTAATATCCTATAAGGTGTTTCATGAATATAAGGTATGCTCCAAATTGACAAGGAAATTTTTTTCAAGTTTAATTGTGTGGGTATGCTCCAAATTGACAAGGAATTTTTTTTTTTCAAATTTAATTGTGTGCAATAAATGAAGACTACCCATATTTCACACCTAATTTTAATAAAATTTGCTCCATTTTTGTGCAAAACAACATTTTGAGCTCCAAGAGGGTTTGGCAGTGTGAAAAAAAGCCTGGATTTGTACCTTTGTTATACTAAAGTACCTTTTCAGGTTTGGGAAGAAAGAGGGAAGAAAATGTTTCATGATTGTTGTATGTATGCTTTCATGATTTGACATATTTTGCCCAACACACAACACACTTTGGCAAGCTCTGCCATCACCCTCCCAAAATTGAACTCAAGCTGAACTAGTTCAAAGGAAGCTTTTCATTTTCATTTGTTTCATAGTGCACTTTTTTTTTTTTGGGCATCTTGAATATGCAATCTATTTTTATCATTACTTTTTAATAATTAAGATCCAAGGTTGGCATATACATGTCACGATTACATAACATGGTTTTATGTTGGTTTTTATAATTGAGATTTTAGTCACAATGGACAATGGATAAAAATGTCCTCAATCAAATCAAACCAATTGTTTATGCCAAAAATTTGACTAAATTTATTTGATTGAAATGACTTAAACTATTAGTTAACATGGCAATATTATTATTATAAATAAATAAATAATATTATTATCATAATAATAATCTTTTTCTTTTTTTTTGGATTGAACTATAGACAAGTCAAAAATGTAATCACATTAGCCTATGATTCCAATGTTTTCAAAACATTTGGGCTAACTATTGATAAGTTTGACACACCCACATCATGTCACCATTATGGTCATAATCGCAACATGTTCAAAATGAGATTTGAACCTTCACCTCCTTGACCACAACCCAAGATTTTTATCATCTTACCGTCATTTCATGTGGTGATATAAATCGTTATCATGAAATATATGAACACACATTTTTTGATAATCACACATTATAACCTTATTTCATAATGAAATTGACTACACATCTATATCTTTAATGCCATTATTAAATTTAATTCATTTGTTAGTCTCATAATCACATAATTTGAAAGTTATAATTTTTTTAATTTTCAAAATATGAAATGTATTACATTAATATAAATATTTATTTAATGATATTTAGTTTAGATAAATTTTTAATTGAATTGAATTCTATAAATTCTCAAATTCCACATGAAATCATAAACTACTTTCATTTTTTTTAGGAATTTAATTCAAAAATTAATTAAACTATATATATACTTATATTCCAGTGATGAACATTTGAAGAGTTGATATACGGGCAATTTTGCATAATTTTTCATAGGCTCATAGAATCTATCATATGGTCATCCTCAAACAATTTCAAGACAATTCTAAAAACAATTCATAACTACTTCATCATTTCCCAACTGAACTTCCTCATTTCTTCAAACTACCTTACTCCTTTCCCCACCCACCAGCAAGGAAATGAAAAAAAATCCTATTTCATTTTCTAGCTTAACTACATCATTCTTTAACTAATAACTACCTCATTTTTTTGTTAATAAGTACCTCTCTCTTTTACCTTACCCACCATGGATATAATGATTAATGAAATTTAAATTAAATTTGGAATTGATATAAATAAAAATGAAATACTGAAAACCAAATGAAAACATGATAAGAAAAAAAAAAAGTTGAACATCACTAGTAGTGCACATCAACACAAGGCCCAAGTATATATAAATATATTTTGTCTAATGATGGGTAATCAAAATTTGTATATGGGGGATTTTTTGGAATCCTTTGTATGGTCATCCATGGACCACTCCAAAGACAATTTCATAGATAACTAACTCATTTTCAAGCCTGACTATTTCATTTCTTTCTTAAAAACTATTTCTTTTTCCTATTAATGTTTTTAATAATTATCTCCCACCTTTCCTAATAACTACTTCCATTCTTTTTCCTTGTCCACCAACATGGATATGAAAAAACAATTTGACATATGTCTTTTCATGTCCATGAAATGTATGTTAATTTAAATTAAATTTGACATGGACATAAATAATGATGAATTATTGGAAAGCAAAGGAAAACATAAGAATATATATATATATATTAGTTGATTGGCACTAGTAGTGTGCAACAACGTGAAGCTAAAATATGTATCATTTTAATATTGCCACATCATAAAAAATAACATTATAACCACAAATTGTCATATCTTGATGATTAATTTTACTCACATTAGTTAAATAAAAAAACTCCATGTGGGTGCCACATATGCTATATGTGTCTAACGTATTCATTTTAATTACTTAGCTAATTCTTAAAATCAAAATGAACTTACCTAGTTTTGATTTTAATCAAATCAAACATAGTCATTTTTGTAAAAAAAACTTGAATTTGTAGTTTCTTTAGTCATGATGTTACTAGTGAAAAAATAATGTTTTGTAGTGATGTGTGGAGGTTGATGTTGATAGACAAAGTATACACTTTTAGAAGACATGTACACAAAATCTCATTATTCCAATGTATGAATGTTCAAATTAGACATAATGTATAGATTCAAATTTAAAAGATAACAAGACAAATATATGATTGTTATGAAAAATGAACAAGAATACAAAGGATTCAAACTTGCCTCCTTGAATAAACTAGGTGGTTTTTACTAAAACTAAAGTAATTACCTAACTAAGTAGAAATCAATATACTAACTAACGACTAGTTAGTTTATATTTTTACTTATAACTTAACATTTGTAAAGGTCAAATATATACTTAATATATGTTGATATTTAATTAAAATATAATTAAAAATAAACATTAGAAATCAAATATTTACTTAATACATGTTTTCCCATCCAAATTTTCTTTTACTACATGATACTACAAGAAAACATGACTCTTTAAAAGGTCTAACTTGATTGAAATATTCACATTAACCACGAGGGATGGTCATTTTGACTAAAAGCCTAGGGCATGAAAGACCTGAGTTATTTTTTATTAAAACATTGGACTAAAGTGACCTTTTCGACCATGTGATAAACCAAACATATGGTCAAAAAGGTCAAGGTCCATCAAGATGACCAAGGCTTAGTCAAATTGACCATACTTAACGGCCATTGTGATTTACAATTAATCAAATTGGCCATTCTAATTTGACATTTAATCAAATCAACCATACTAATTTAGTTATTTAACCTACAAGTTTATTTTGCATAAGGTACATACCAAACCTAAGTTCATAGTTAGTAAGCCCTAAGTTAGGCTATTTACACGTTACATGTAAGCACATGTATGTACTTAAACTTAGTACATTAATTAGTTGATATTTAATAATTGATAATTAATACTCAATCATTTATGATTAATATTTTATATTATTGACTAGTCATCAAATACATGTCAATTAATAACCAATAATTAGTTTATGCACTAACTTGTTAATTGATTAATTATTCTTATCAAATTATCAATTTTATTTAATGTTTTGGTTAATACTTGATAGTAATTTATAATAATTAATAATAGTAAATATATAATAGTAAATAATTATTGATAAGTGATTATTTTAAGCTAATTTGTTAGTTAATAGTAATTTGTATATATTAATTGATAATTATTAATCAATAGTAAATAATCAATAACTAGTAATCAAAAATTAAATAATCAATAAATAATAGTAAATTATTATTATTTAATGTTTAATATTGAATATTTCATAAGAAATATTCAATAATCAACCATTTACATTGAATGATTATTAATTGATAATCAATAATCGTTATTTAATATTTAGTAATTCCTAGGAAATAATCAATTATTAATCATTGATATTATTTATTTATTTATAGTTTATAGTAATTCATCAATCATTTTTATTATTTTTATTAATTACCTATAGGTAGCCTATCCTATGAACTAAGTTAGTAGCCTAGGCCACCTAGGCCTAGCTACTAGGTAGGTAGCTTAACCTAAACCACCTAAGCCTACTAGGTAGGTACATAATTTAACCTAGGCTACCTAAGCTAGGTAGATAACCTCGCCTATTAGGTAGGTAGTTTAAGCCTAGACCTACCTAATATGCTATGTATTACATGGGTTAGTAGGTACCTACATACCCTACTAAATAACATAGGCATAGATAGCTTACTAGATAGGTATAAACATAGATTTAGTAGGTACTTATAAGGCTTAATAAACTATAACCTACATGTTACCTACGTACATGCATTTATTAATAGGTACCTTTTACCTACTTAGGCTACCTTACCTATAACCTACCTATTTATGTAAGTAGTGTAAAAATATATAAGTTCATTTAGTACAATATGCATATTGAAAAAAAATTCATGGAAGTTGATTACAATATGTTGGTCCAAAATCATGTTCATTACAAATATGTTGTCAAAAAAAATCACCTTATGGGGTGGTGGTGCAATGGTTAAGGACTTGACTCTTCAATGTGGAGGTGAGGAATTCAAGTCCCACACTTGCAACCTATGCCACCTTGGCTACTTAGGTGACATAATTAAGTAGCCTAAGTTGCAAAAACTACTAAACCACATAGTCTAGGCTACTTGGCCTAGTTTAAGTGGCTTGGTCTAACCTAGGTGGCTAAGCTAGATGGCTTAATCTAGGCGGCTTAACCTAGGCCTAGGACATAGGGTTGGTAGCTAAATAAATAAATTATTTTTTACATTAATTATTAAATTTATTATTTAGGTAGGTAGGTAGGGTAATCAATAAATTAATTAATATTTTCATATTAATTTTAAATAGAATAATTGAAATAATATATATTTTTGGTTGCTGCCCAAATTATACTATTGTCATGAATAGTAAAAAAAACCAACCAAAAAGACCTAGTCAAAATGATTAGGCCCAAATTGACTTGTCCAAAATGGCACTTTGGTCAAGTTGGACATGGGGGCAAAAAAACCATATGGGGGGTTTTTTTACTAAAATTCCCAATCAAAAAAACCATGATTTCTTATAGTGTAAGTTAATATGCATCCTTTAATGCAAAAAAAAAAAAGGTTAAATATGTGCAATTTGCATTGGCCACATGCAATTAAACCACTTGCACATTTGATCTTTGGATGTCAAAAGGGGCTCATGATGTATTTGATAATACATTCAATGAACGATGCCAATGATATATTTATATGAAGTATTTAGTTAGTTATTGTGAACCAAGGTTTGGAGTTCTAATGTGAGCTTCTAAATGAAAATGAATAAACTAGATCTAAAACTTACATGTAATAATCATATTAAACTATGGTATAAGCATAATAATAGAAGATGGTGATGACAACAAAAAGCTATGAGATGAAATTAATTATGTAATTTTGTGTGTTTATTTCAATTACCAATTCAAAATAAAATATTGTAAAGCAACGAGATTCAAAGATCTTATCATGTTTATATATTGAAGAAAATGAGGTTTTTCTAATTCAATAGCAAATAATTTTGGATGTGATAGTTCATAATTAATCAATTCAAATACATGTGTTAGAAAATCCAATATTGTGCTTTCAACTTCTAGTGATGAGTAATCTAATGTTTAGTGGATTGCTCTAAAAACTATGCATTTGTTTCAAACATTTGAAAATAATTAAGGGTAATATCAAGGTCTCATCAATAGATATAGGAATCTTTAGAAATAATGTCACACAATGTACACATATATTGATGCAATGAACTCTAGTTAAACTTGGCACATGTCCCATTTGATTATAAAACCTTGTCGTTTTTTTACTAAAGGTGTTCATTTTTTGTTGTATATGACTAAATGTCATAGTGAGCAATTGGTCAAAAAGCTCATTGTAGTCGATTAAACCACTTAAAAGGGACATGTCACTTCAACAACCAAAAACTCTAATCAAAATGAACAAAACTATAGCAAAAATGGACATTTTAGTCAAGTTAAATGGGCTTGAAAAGTTGTGGATTCTTGTTGTGTCTAATGTAGCTATGGTAGTCCAATTGCAACAATTCTTTGATAAGTTTTGCCTATTTTAGAAGATTGTGGCATGTGTAAAAGATGATGGGTCTAATTTTAGACTTGTCCATATTCTCTAAAACCAATTGTCTCTTGTAATGCCTTGGGTGTGTCTAAACCATTTGATGGAATGTGCTTGGGTCATGCACTATCAAAAGTTTGATAATACACTACTACAAATGACAAAGTTGCCCAACGTTTTAGTTATGCATCTATCAAGTTTGTTTAGGTTGATATCCAAGAATGTATTACATTGGCCAAAAAAGTGACAAAAGGAGGCAAGCATTGGATAAAGCTTGCATAGATTTCGGGTTGAGGCCAAAAAAGCTCAACATACCAATGAAAACTAGGTGAGTGGGTTTGGTGATGTGTCAATCATTTGTTGTGTTTAATTTGTAAATCTATGAGGATGTTTGTTCCAACTAACAACTTGTTTTGACTTTTAGTGTCCTTGGGATTTTCATGTAGGTTTTCAAGTTGGGTATTGTTGCCCTAGGATGCTTTGATGTTTTGCTTGGCCATTGCTTTGTGTTACCATCAACAAACAAGGGCATTGCAAAGTTGTGTACCATCTCCATGAACTTGGGTGGTTTGTGAAACTATCGTGAATGTGTTGTCACTAATATTAACTAGTTGTGTGATGTACCAAAATTAAGGTCATTGGGTGTTTGGAGACACCTGACACTTTGTCATTTCCACCTATTTAAATTTTTTTTATGAGCTTGCACATTAAAAGGTCCCTAATAACATGATTAATTTGTAAACATTCACTTTTTAGGAAATGTTGTAATAGTTGTGGGTTCACATGAAGCATCAAGTTCTTAAAATGTTTTTACCTTTCATTTTTTTAGGGATTTGGTTTTTAGAAAAGATCATTAACATTGTTGTTATATCCTAGGTTTCAAAGTATGTATATAATCATTAACCATGTGGGTTGTTATGGCTATCCAATAAGGAATAATTTGATCCATATTGGGCAAAATAACTTCACAATGATTTCACCATGATTAAATAATGTCTTAGAACTACAACTAGTTGTTATAAGACAAATCCATAGGTTTTTTCAACACCAATTTTTATTAAAAACAAATATACACAAAATTCATGCCAAGACCCACTTCATGGTTCCTTGTATTATCTCCACATTGGAATACATACACACCCACACTTCTTTTCCCAATATTCAAAAACAACCATTCTCCCTCCTCAAAATATCCTAAGGGCAATGGCAAGTCTTATAAATAAGGATGCCAAAAACTATAAAAATGGTGGTTGCCTTTTGTAGGAATCAAGTGGTTTGACCCCTATTTGCTACTTGTCCGTTTTAACCCTATTATTTTTACAAATATTGTGTGGTCTTCTTTTTTTTTAAAACATCTAGTTTCAATTTTGAATTTTAAAAAAAAATTAGAGGTTATTCCAATGCAGGTTTGAGCTCAATTATTCCCATTAAAAAAACCCTATAATTTTGATTTTGATGCATTTTTCTAAATTCAAGAACCTTTGGGCCCATTTGAAAATTGGGTTTAGTTCCATGCAAACATTACACATTCACTTATGCTAGATATTGTATGAAGAGAAAGTTTTATATCAAAATAAAAATGGGTTCTATATAAGTATGGAGTTCAAAAATTAATTAAAATTAATATTTGACTCTAAAGTTGAACCAACTTGTCAACTTTTTTTAGAAAATCAACTTGCTTACTTAAAAAATTCCCATTGTTTTCAAAAGTGTTTTTTCGCAATTTTGGTTTCAAGTTTGGATCTAGCAAAAGACCAGTTCCAATGTCCAAATCTTGTGTTGGTTGTGACAAATTTGGGTCACAAAAACTTGACCCTAAACCCCTAGTTTTAACACTAGAATTCAAATACCTTCACAACATTGGTTGCTACCCCTTTTCTACATGCTACCAATATCCCCTTAACATGGGTCATGAGAATTGATGTAGTTAATTTGGTTATTGATTATGACTTGTAATTGTTGTTGCCTTTGAGCTAGTTGTGAATATAATTAAAATGAAAATCTATTACAATTGCATAATTAATGAAACACATTTTGAACATTCCAACCTCCCAAATTGATATTGAAAGGATTTTTGCCATTGCTGGAATATTGATTTCACATGACAAATGTTGTCTTCAAATTGACAATCTTGGCAAATCAATTTTTATTAGCAAGAACTAGCCATCAAATCGATGCATTGGTTGCTTGAAACATATAGATTTGGTTAATGCATTTGAGGTAGAATTTGAGTTTATAGATTCATCAAAAGTTGAATTTGAGGATGGAATGGAAGATGAGGAATTCTTCGTAGTGGGTGATATGATTTATCTATTTCATTGTTAAATAAATGGTAAGGCATGTTGCTAAGTTTTGATTAGGGGTTTGTTTTTTTTTTTTTAGATTTGTAGATGATTGTTTATTTGTGAAAACATGACAATGATTTATAAATTGTCCAAAAATATGTGTTTCTAGAGGCGAACTACTTATATGCCAACATGCATTCATTTGGTACATGTTGTGAGGTGTGGACTATGCAAGTGATTGTAATTGTGTGAAAAATTTATGATGGTGATTGTAGCTTGCTACAAATAAACATTTTTGGCATTTTTATTTGTTGTTATTAAACAACAATGTTGCCACCCATGAAACTTCAAATGTTAGGTTATACTATTGCATACATCACCCATGGTAGATCATGTAATTATTGATTAATTTTTGGCATTATAGTTGCTTATGATATTGATGTTATATTTATTAATTACATCTACCATGGGTGAATTTGCTAAATTGACCTAAAAATGATGAAATGCACAATTGTCAAAACATTACAAATTTCAACTTGCAACAAATTAATAATGAAAATTGTGTGAAGTTCATTGATTCATATATTCATTTTTACACATGAATATCATGCATTGAAAACTGATTAGACACATGGATAAATATATTTATGGATGAATATGAACCTATAAATTAATGAATGTCACATGAATTTGGCATCATCCTATAAATTTTTGTGTCACATGTGTTTTTAATGCACAAGTTAATGCGCAAAACATATGAATTATAAATGAACAAATTTTGCACGATTTTTATTACTAAATCTTGATATGTTAAGTTTGTGATAGGTTTCAGTATAAAAATTGTTTAAATTATGATTTTTATGGGATTCTTAATTGGGGACATTTGTGATTTTTCTTTGTTGTCTAACACATTCTTAAATCGAATGGAATCATACAACATGGAACTTTAAAATAATCTTTTAGTGATAAATTGATCATGCAATGAGTTTGGAGTGTGGGCCCATTTTATGAACCACAATTTCTTTCTTTTTCACCTTTGTTCTACTTTTGGACAATATATATAATTTAAATGTTAAACATAAACATCACTTTTTCAAGATTTAAATATGCAAATGTGCAAATGTTTTAATAAAATGTTGTTTCTTTGGTTTTTAATCCAAATAATTGGGAATTGTTAGTATTTGATAGAAAATTAATAGGGTACCTCCATTAATAGGGTATTTGTCAAATAACTATTCAAGGTCAATCTATGCCTTCAAAAATTTGAAAACCCCATTCCCAGCTCTTAGTACCTTTATTTTCAATTTTAAACAATTGAACACATGTAGTTCTCTTAATATTTTTTAACAACTTGAACCTTCATGGTTCTTTGACTTTTTATTTTCCAAAAACCTAGGCCTAATTGATATTTGAAAAAACCAAATACCCATCCCACATTCGTAACAATCAATGTTGGCCAATTTTTAGGTTTTGAAAAGGAATCATTAATTTTGGGTTTAGCCATTTTCATAGAAATGGAAAACTATCAATTCCAATTCTATTTATTTATTTCAAAAATCAAAACACATTAGGCCTAGGGTTGGGTCTAATACATTGATAGTCAATTCTCATATTTAAATGGTCATATTTTGATAAAAATTGTCAATTTGGGTCTTCGGAAACATTATGCAAACTTGACCCCATCAAAATGACCAAGTGCAACAAGATTGAAAAAGCTTAATTATATTCTTTTTTCATACGTGTTAAGTGAAAAAAATGGTCAAAAGGTTAAAAGCAAGGTCATGGATTTTTATTTATTTTTGGTCTATAGGACTTAGACTTTACATGGTCTTGGACAACCCAAGCATAAGGCTCATTGGTCCAATTATTGGGTGGGTTTTCAATCCCCTTAGAAACACTAGGCTGATTTTTGTGACAAGTTTTGACACCCGCTAAAACTAGTGAATTGAGTTTTAAGACTTGGACCAGGGATTGTGTTCAATTGAAACCTAAAACTAACCAACATTAGTAACAACATTAAGATTCAAATACCTACTTTGCAAAGAACTTGCAAGGCAATGGATCTTGACAATAACCTAAAGTTTTAAAAATATAAAATGTAACTACCAATGGGAAGAAATTTTTGTCATGTCAACTTTGATTGTTGTTCATTATATTTGTCATACATATATACTTTAATAATGTTGTAGGTTGGTTTAATTTGAAATAACTCAATAAGTTGATTCATAACATGAAAAATAAATATTTATTTCTTTATGCCATTATAACCAAATTACATGATTGAATTTGGTTTTCTTAATGTTGAAATATAAGAATCAAATGGCAATGTGTTGATAATCAACGTGTATAAAGAAACCATATTCAACATTAGAAATTCAAGTTTACATGATTAATAAAATATATTAATATTTATGAACTTCCAAAATCTTACAAAATAGAAAGTTTCACCCAGAAAAAAACATATATTTTCAAAAAGATCGTAGCATTCATTTTCCAAATTGCTCCATCATATAACACAAGAGGGTACATTTTGAGTGTGGCATTGAATGCCCCTTACTACTAATTTGAAAGATTGAATTGCTTTAATTACAATTTACTATAAAAATTTTCATTTTTATTTATGTGTTTCATCCATCCATCTATATGTTTAGTCCTTGTACAAAGGGATTTTTTCACACCTGAAAAAGGATAACGGGGGAATTAAAATTTGGAATGAACAAAAAATTGTGGGCCCAATTGCATGCAACCCACCAGTCAATTTGATCTTCTTTTAAGAGATGATTGGCAAAAGGTGAGAATTTCTTCCAATGGGAATAAATTTTTGGACATTTTGGGGAACAAAGACTATAAGTTTTATGAAAATTTCATAGTGTGCAACTACCCCACAACCCTAACATATCAATTTTTGTCCTACCTCCCCCCCCCCCCCCATCCTTCCCCAAAACAACAAATAAACCAAACTACTCCCAAATTCACACTCACCAACAAACAC
>Ga0116226_10004985_pt1 | contig 11815 bp, 10 predicted proteins | sample S1TSphfallax_FD_89692 | JGI IMG/M metagenome (GOLD analysis project Ga0116226, IMG submission 89692) | Host-associated microbial communities from peat moss isolated from Minnesota, USA - S1T2_Fa - Sphagnum fallax MG | ecosystem: Host-associated > Plants > Peat moss > Unclassified | place: USA... | reverse complement strand
CTGAACTTCAACAGTTTCGTATCTTTTGTACAAAACCGATGACAGTTCTGTAAAAGTTCTACGAAGCCATTCATAGTTTCGTAGGTGTTTTAATAGTTCTGGACACATTGTACGAAACTGGTCATGGTTTCCTAAACGATATACCCAACCATTACAACACTTACGAACCTATGAACAGTTTCGTACAATAAATGCAGAACCTTTTGATGTTTTACGAACCCAGTAATAGTTTCGTGGAACAACTGAAGGTTCCGTATATCTTACACGAATCTATCGAAAGTTTCGTAAAACATCAAAAGGTTCTGCACACGTTGTACGAAACTGTTCATAATTTCGTAAATGATGTAATGGTTCGGTATCTCTTTCACAAAACCATGGCTAGTTTCGTACAATGTGTTCGGAACTATTAGCACACTTACGAAACTATGAATGGCTTTGTAGAACTTATACGAAACCTTTAGATGCTCTACAAAACTGCCAACGGTTCCGTAACATGTATACTAAACCTTCAGATAATTGGCGAAACCATAAATGGTTTCGTATAAGATATACGAAACCATTATATAGCTTACGAAGCTATCGATGGTTTCGTAAAATGTGTGCGAAACCTTTTGAACACTTACGGAGCCATTCATGGCTTCGTAAAAGATATGCCGAACCATTGGATCATACTAGAAACTATTGATGGTTTCGTATCGCATACCCGGATCCTTTAGATGTTCTACGAAACAGTCAATGGCTTGGTAACGTGTGTGCGGAACCTATGCAATATTTACGGAGCTATTCATGGCTTCGTACAAGATGTACATAACCTTTGGATGCTCTACGAAACTCCCAATAGTTTCGTAACATGTATACTCTTCTTGCTTCATCCTTTGTATTTTTTGATCGTTCATCGGCTATCATTTTATCTCATATATGTATCACTTGTTCTTTTTTGATAGCCATCATTTGTATCATTGATCTTATGTACTTCCAGAGTTGCTGCTTTTTCTTCTTGTCGTTTCGTTTGTTTTTCTTTGGCAATAAAATCGGCTCGATGTATCCTTGCATAGGAATATTATTTGAGCACAAAAAAATGATGAATAACTACATAAAAAGAGTGAAAGTAATTATGAAAATGAAATATATTACCATTTAGATAATATCAGAGCAATTACAATCAATATACATCTGAATTATTTCTTTCTACAAATGAAGTACAAAAATCGTTGAGATATAATCACGCATTGACCAGCGAGAAAGTCAAAGTATCTTAATTGATAAATTTATAAAATCTGCAGAAAATAATTATCACCCATAGAAGACACAAAAATAACGGTCACTGATTTTGAAAATTGATGTGATAAGATACAGAGATGCGCCGCACAAGAATGAAGCTATCTATCTACGTATGATTACAAAGTGATTGACGAGTAAAGAACATTTCAAAAGTTTATCGAAATTTACAGAGGATGTTATGCATAGTGCGTATGAGTTGAAAACTAGTTTTCAGTGGCATTTGAATTATAATTACAAATATGTCGCTGATATTGATTTAAAAATTTCAGAAGATATTTTAGCAAAAATATTTGAAACTGCTCAATGTGATCTTAAAAAATTCAGAACGGATTTTAGTTCATCACATCCATCATTTTCTAATGAGGAAGATACAGTTCTACACAATAATGTTGGCCTAACATCTCTCATCGTTAATTTTGCTCCAAAAGAGACAAATGCTTTTACATGGTTTATTAATCAACAAAATAAAGATTATACATATCAATATCATCAAGCTGTTTTTCAAATGTTACATGATGTTGATCCACCTCAAACACATTGGCAATTAAAATCTCCATTACATACATTATGGATTGATACAGTACTTAAATATTATCCTCAAGCATCAATTATTATGTCTCATCGTCGTCTTGATGAAGTACTTCCATCAATATATCGGCATAGTCTTACCCTTTGTTCTCCCTATTTTACCGAAGACAATTTAATTAATTCCAAAAGAATATTAGATGAAATGGTTCCAAAATGTTTAGATATTTGGATAGATCGTATTATCGAATTTCATAAACGAGAACCATCTCCAAAAAATATTTTCCATATTCAATATGAAGATTTAATAAAAGATCCTATTGGTGTTTTACGTAAGATTTACGATCATTTCGATTTTTTACAATGGTCTGATCAATTTGAAAAATCAATGAAAACATGGTTAATTGATAATCCTCAAGGAAAACAAGGACGATATTCATATTCTTTAGCCGAATTTGGTTTAGAAACACAAATGAACAAACAAATTTACAAAGATTATGAAAAACTCTTTCTTTCAAAATAAATTTCTTCTTTGACAATTCATTAAAATATTTCGAAAAAATTCTTTTGTCGTAGATTTACAAATAGTAATTAACTTTTTTTATATTCAATGTCGAGAAGCGTATTTTTGTGAAAATTTTCTTTGAAATGGTAGATACATCAATATTCTGACCTTAGGATTTGCTCAAAAACATAAACTTTTTCAATTTATATTTTCATGATGATTACATTATAACATAGATGAGTCATTGGAAAGGATTCTCATACTTTTTGCGTGCATTCGTTCACTTGCGTCAGAAAATTTTGTTTCATTTCTCTTATTTTTTGGTGCATCTTAGATGTATGCAGTCATATTTTTCTTTTTGTGTGAGTGTTGTTTGTTTCGAATATATATGGGTCAGGCAAATTTAAGACTTAGGCAAAATTAAACATAGTTTAAAACATTTTCATCATAAACTAATTTGAAAGATATGAAAATGAACAAGTATTTTAAATTTAATTACAGAAAATGGTAGAGTTCGCGAGTGTATTCTATTGAAATCTAGCTGACTTTAGGAAATTGTAGTGTACGTCAGTATATTCCATAGAAATCTAGTTGGGTTTAGAAATTTGTAGAGCTCGACAATGTATTGAGTGAAATCCACTTTGTCTTAGCAAGCTCCGACCAAAAACAAGAAGGATCTTTAAACTTCTATTTATTGGGGTATTAGTTTTGTGTTAGTCACATATTTTACGAAGGAAAATAGTGAGCATAAGTTATAAGTTGAAGTTTTTGCGGCTCCATCCTAGCCGCTCTCCATTACAGCCACGCGCGACATAATAAATGGTTGCTGTGCTTGTTTCGTCGCCTCTAGTTGCTCATTACAAAGGTGTTTGTATTATAATGGATCACTAGGTTTGTAATATGGAAGAGATTTTTTTAAAATTGACAATGTATACAGAATTTCACTTTTTTTGATATTTTCTGGTTTCGACATTTTTTTTTCTTCTACATTTATCCATTCGATATTTTTCCCTTTCTATACATATTTGTCGACATTTTTTCTTCGATATTTTTCCTTTCGATCTTTATACGGCACACCTTTTTCAATATAGAATATTTGTCGATAACATCATCTGATGCAGTTTTTCACGCTCTTTGGAATGCTATATGAAGCGGTGAAATTGGTCGTATACTACAGAAAAAAATCCTCTTTTATCGTATTATTGATGAAAAAGTACTAGTGCGGGTCAAAAAATCATGGTTTTTAGAGTCATACTTGTAGGAAATTACAATAAAAAGTAATCATCGTGTAAAACTCAGCTTGCTCTCTCTAATGACGGTTCATGAAATTTTATCATGAAATAATAGAGCAGTGGATCACAAAAGTAAGTGGTTGAATAATTTTGGAAGGATGAAAAACAGCACCCTAATGTTGTGTCATCAGTAAAATCTCAATACATCGGTGAATTAACGTTTTAATCTACTTTAATAAAACTGCATCTTTTCCGGTTTGACAGATTTAAATATATTTCATTTATCGGAATAGAAAATGGCTTTTGTTCATTATGAAAGTATCAAATTTCGAAATGTTATCTGATAATCACAAAAAGCAAAACTACTAATATCAGTTGAACCTATCGACAAAATCCGACAGTTAGAAAATGTCGGAGAGCTAAGAGAAACAATTTTCAATTATATTTTTGCCATTCTTTAAATTTTCTTGAACTGTCAATTTCTGAATGGTGAATTTTGCTGCGATGATCCCACAAAATATTTGGCAAGTAAATACTATTTTCCCCCAATTCCCTACAAATACACATGTTTCATCACCTTCGTCATCGACCAGATAGCCATCATTTTTGGTTCGCAAATCATATTCGTTTTGCCATAATTGATACACCTCGTTTTACTGACAAAAATACGCGATAATAAAAAAAAGAAATCAAAGATGAACGCATACAACGTCAAAGAAAAGAAACGAGTGATAAATAGATGACACGATGAGAATAGAGGTACCAGCAAAAAATGCAACAACAAATCAGGTAAGAGGAACAATATTGTATACTTATCCGACGACAAACAGATCTGCCAATCCTGTATGCATTCTTTATTCTTCCATTTTTGTTATGTTTATTATAGAATAGTTATCGAATGGTCGCTATCAATGAAGGTTTTTGACCGACTATTCAACGAGCCATCGCCAATGTTTCTGGATTAACAGCACGTTTTCTTTGCCAAAATAAAAACAACTTTCTAAATTTTGTTCGAACTTCAGGCAATGACATAACACTCGCAAATGGAGTGAGCAGTACGATCCAGTAATTAAAAAATAGAGCATCAGCATAGTAACTGGTCGCTACTACGAAATATGGCGGACCGCTTGCATAAGCAGCATAAATGGTCATTGGTGTAAACTGCAGTAAAATGCAGAGAGCAGATAAAGAAAAAACGCTTTGTTTTTGCTGCAAGCAAGTGTGGATAAAAAATTATAACATGTCGCTCAATCGGTGCCCAGGCCATCAGAATTGAAATTGATGTAAATAAGGTTGTATCAATAAATAGCCAGGCGAGACAAAAGGTAGATGTTGATGATAAAGCAGTACCAGTACGGTAATAATGAATATTCCATACAAAATCCGTTAGCTTCGAGATGAGATCAAGAAAACGAAGGAGAATAATGACATGATTGTTGATAGCTGTACAGAGTGCTCGACTACTAAGAAAATAATAGAGATCAAAGATAGTAACGAAAATAGATGGAATTAAAGGCACTAGATAAATCCATGAACGAACAGAATTAGAGATTACTATTTGAAACTATTTGATGTGCTGAATACTAACTGAAAAACAAAATAGAGAATAAACTAATGACATATTCAAATAAATTTGTACTTCAAGCACAAATAAACATAAATAAGAATAATAGTAATGCTCATTTGTCATTCTCTTCAACTTTTCCAATCTACAACATTTTATTTTCTATTATTTTCTCGAATCTTCACTGCAGTCACTTTTTTAGTAGAAAATAGAAGATTAAAAGTATAGGAGAAAAAAAACTCATTTCTCGGATCCTAATCTGTTGACAAAAGAAAAATCGCATCGAACTAAACGCACTGAGAAATCGATTGTAAGAGATAAAAGTACATATAATATATGAATATTTACATCGATTATTTCCACTTTTATTCTGTGTCTGAAACAAGAACATACTACATGGAATGTATCGTATGTATCATTTTTTTACCATATAATGAAGGACTTATTCAACTACGACACAACGTTTTCGAGCACAGCGAACACATTCCTAACAGCAATGGTGAAACATATGCAATCGATCCGAGATGTATGGCTCAAATATAGTTTCCATCGTTTCAACTATTTGCATGAATAATAAATAATAAAAACTTTAGAGTATAATTAACCCCCATGATACTTAGATCTTTTTCTTATGTGCACCAAATATGAGACGATGAGATCTTGAGATTCAATTATCTCGAACAGCTCTTAAACAATTCTATTTTCACTATAAGCCTGTTGACATACTCTTCAATGTTGACTAGTCGAGAAATAATCTAAGAAAAAGACACCTGAGCAAACAAATGTAATATAACGATTGTGTCACTTATCTGTATTTAAGTGCGCAAAGTAAAACCTCAGGTAATGATGAACAATTAGTTCACATCATGGTCTACATACAATACATTTTCACGTTGGGATCGATGGCGATTTCCTTAGCAACATATAAATGTAACACATTTTATTTTAATATGAATATAAAATTGGTTGATGATGATCATTCATTAGGAATAAATTTCTTGGTCATGAAATTAACAATAACGTCTGCTAAAAAAAGATGATTTTTCCCTCATTGTCACTGTGAATATTAGTGCAAAAATCATTATCATCATCACATCTATGATTTCATAAAAGTGTATCGATTTGAAGATTAATATTAGCATTACTTATACTAATGATGTTTATTAGTAGATTATTTCTCATTTCAAAAAGTAATTATCTTCTACAGGACAGTTACTCATGATTGTAGAAAAGATAAATGAGAAAAGACACATAACAGCAGAAGCAAAGTGATGATCTTATGAAATATTAATTTGATTGGACCTGATCGTCGATGATAAAATGAAGATGAATCTAAATGATTTCCAAAAAGTGAACCTAAAGTATTTCTCTGTTAATGAAAACAAGAAAGGAATTTTTCATTATATTTCGAGACAGAAATAGTCGTCAGAAAATTTTTTGAAAAACTCATTGAGGAAAAAGTGAAGATATGACAGGAACAACACTCGTTTGACAGTGCTAGAAAGAAAATCAATACAGAACTTATCTTCATACGAATAATATTAAATAACATTCGTCTTATAATTAAACAATGAATAATTCTGACAATGCGAGTCACCAAAAAAGAGAAAGTATTAGAAGTGTGCGTTATCAATAAAAGCTATGCAAAAGATGAATGGGCTTAATCTCATACGGCAAGAAAGATTATCAGAAAAAAAAAAAATTTCAAAATATATTCTATTAGCAAAACTCACGTCGACGATAAGCCGAGTTTGAAAGAAGAATAAACTTCAAAAGTTTTTTTTTAATTTTAAAAAAACCACTTAACGAGTGAAAGAAATTATTCTGAAAGAATAGTTTCAATTATGAAAAGGAAAAAAGTGCAATTATATAATTCATCAGTAATACCTAGTGATAACTTATGTTGAGTTGCTGAAGAAGAAAGACTTTTAGAACAAACGTATTTCATCTATACAAGTCTTTTAAATGATTAACGAATCTGTCTTCAGCGGGAAATTGTAGTCTTAAAAGAGAAAAAGTTGAAGCATATATTAATCGATAAAAATCAATTAAGGGATGGATTGAATTATCCCAAAGAATAATATTTTACATGTGTTTTTGAACGTGGAAGATGTTTGCAACAATGGATGATCTGATTGTTCTTAATATCATCCATCACACTTGTATGTCTAATTGTTTTGGCTATCACTCAAGTTGAGGAGTAATAACTAATTCGATTGATGACTAGATATTATTTTCAATGGATGACGTTTACAGATTCTACTTTGTTGCTATGTGTCGAGTCAATGACGTCGAATGTAGTTTTAGTTTCTCTGTAAAAACAATTGGCATTTGATACTTGCTTATCTCAGATTATTTTATTTTTTTAAAATATAAAAATATATTAATTTTTTTTTTCTATTATTCATTTCTTTAGCACACATTTTATAAATAAAAGATATCATTTTAATTTGTCTGATAACACGTATAACTAAAACATATTTTTTCAATATAACCTGGTTATTCTTTTTTCTTTTCATTTTTAAAATCAACCATATTCATGGAAGTTACGCTGACTTCGACCTCCTTATATGTCACAATATTTTATTCACTCGATGTTAAAACATACGTACTCATACAGTCCTTCAATACTCCATGATTATTTTCTTTATTGAACATAGTAACCATCAAGGACAAAAAAAAATAATTGTGTCATTGAATTTCTCTTTCACACTTAAACCTTCTTATTATAAATATGAATTGATATTTATATGTATCAAATATTCTTTGACAAGGACAAAATTAAAAATGCATCTTGATATTCTTTTATGTTGAAAACTGTGATGAATGAAGGAAAAAGAGATATCACACTTATGACATTTTCATTGAACAATTAGATAAGAACAAGAGGTATATCGCTCCTCTGAGTCATAAAAGACACACATGAAGAAAAAAAAATGTTTGACGAGAAAAACTCAATGTTAATCTTGTCCAAAAAAATTTAGACAAAAAATGGGTTATTATAGCTAAGCGTAAAATCTTCTCTAGACATATAACATATGAAAAACGTTTACAAGCTATACACACCAACAATAAATCACGATTTACAAAAAAAACAAAATGAAGAAAAAGCATCTAAAGAAAAGGATTATTAAATCAACACGAAAAATGTGTTGTTAAACGAGAAAAATTTTTTTTCTATGTAAAAGTCAAAAAAAAAAAGCTTAAGATAAAAATCACACAAGACAATAAATAAGTTCTAAAATGTCATGCAAATCAATATTTATTTGGTAGATTTTTTAACTCGACCACCAGTACGATTTCGTCCAGTTGTCTTTTTTCCAGTTCGTTTTATATAAGCTTTACCTTCCTTTAAAAAAAAATTCAAATAAAAACTTCAAATTAAAAAAAAAAAAATAATAATAATAAATCTTACAGTTGCTGTTTTAGCCATTGTACCAAGTCGTTTTAATGCTGGTTTACGTCCACTTTTTGGTTTATTTACTTTTTCAATTGTTTTCTTAGCATTAACAGCTGCTTGACGACGTTTAGTTTCAGCACGCGTATCAGCAAGTACTTCTTTACCAAGTAATGCTTTAGCTTCCTTTTAAAATGAATAGAAATCGAAACTTTTTTTTCTTTTTTTCAATCAATTAATTCAACATACTTTTGTTGTATTTTGCATTGTTCTTGCTTTTGATAATTTTGGTTTAGCTTTTGATGTCGTTGGAGTTGTATCATTTTCATCACGAGCATCAAGTAAAGCATTAACTTTATTTAATTGATCTTCACCCCATGTTCGTTTTAAATATTCTTGACCAGCCTAAATAATAATATGAAATAAGAAGAAAAAAAATACATTCAGTTTTCTTACAGCCGCAGTAGCCGCCATTGTTCCTGTTTTTTTTAATGATGATTTTGTGGTTTTACTTTTCTTTGGAGACATCGGTTCGCTCTATTGCGTGTGTGTGCTCGTGTAAGTGTATGTGTGAAACGGGAGGAATGAATAAATATATATATATGTAGGTTGTGTTTACCTAGAACACATTGAAAATAAAGAATATATTAATGTTTATATGTAAAATATCAATTAAGTAAGATTTATTCTTGAAAATAAATGTTAGTAGATATGTTTAGAATATTTCTATTAAAATAGAAAGGTTTATATCTATCTTTCAAGGTGAGATTTCACCTATTTAGGCTTGTCATGTGCAATATCTCGTTTCTTCTTTTTTTTTTTCTCTGTAGGCGAGTAAAATTTTGTAGGTGTAGGCACGGATAGAGTCAATAGTAGAAGAAGAACGAAAGAAAGAAAAAGAAAAACGTCAAATAGTGGCCATCATCAAAATTCTTCGATTATTTAGTCCTCTATATTGCTGATATGAGAATTGAATATGTGATAATTAAAAGAAATTAATATTTGAAGAAATTAATTTGAAAAGACAGGTGTCAATCATTTTCTTTCAAGATAAAATTATATAATTATATAAATGCGAGTGATAGAGAATTTTTTAAGAAGACTTGTTCAGTGAATCGCAAAAGATTATTTTAGAAAAGATCGATTCTCAGCAGAACTTAAGATACTTAGTTGCTTAAACAAACATACACGTTTTGCTAATCAAATGCATTTGTATTAAACATTTATCGCGATTCAAATAATCCAATAGCCCTTTTTATTCACGGAGAAATAACTATCGAAGATTCTATACAGAAATTTCAGTGCGACTGATGTTTAGTAAAACGTACGTAGGAGAAAGCAAACTGTACGACAATGCGCGTTTCGATCGTTCTGTTACGTTCTCATTGCATATGAAGCATTCACATTTATTTTATAGAAAAGTGCATTGATTTTTTTTTAAAGACAAAACAATAAACATGACTGATTGCACCGATAATAGTTTCATGATTGAATGAAAATCGTGCTGATCATATATTGTTCATGTTTAAAGAACTTGAATTACTTTAATATATTCCGAAAGTTCGAATATGAACTTGATAAACTCGCACTTGTTGAATTAAAAAAGATTCATCCTCTAAGCAAAAATCCAGTAATCAACGATGGCAATAAAGTACTAGCAGAATCAGGATTTATTATTGATTTCTCTCATCGATAATTATGGTAATAGTAAACATCTAAAACCAACAGAAAAAGAAGAGTTCTTTCATTATAACTATGTCTGTTTTATTGATTAAACTAATCATTAAAAAGATTGTATTTTTAGTTTTTACATTATATCGAGAGTAGTCTAATGCCTGTTCTTGTTATGAAATATGTTTTTAATAATCTGCAAAAACAAGCACCATGGATAATCAAACCTATCGCTAATGATATCTGCAATAAAATAAATACATTATTTTTAGGACCAAATATTAGATCTCATTGAAAATGAATTAGGACAGCGACGTTAGTTAGCTGGTAACCAGTTTTCGAATGCTGATACTGAAGTAATTACATCTATTTTTCCCAACATGTGATCACACACAGAATTTTCTTTATATAGGTCGGTTTTGCCTTGAAAATGCTCATAAAAAACAGCAAGTATTAGTGAGAAAGAAACACCAAATATATCGAAGTATTTAACAGCCATGCGTCAACGACCAGCTTATCAACAAGCAACAGAGAAAGTGGAAAAAAACAATGATTGTGGGATAAAATCATCCAGATAAACCGTATAAAACATTTTGTATAATTAACTCACACATATGACAAGGTTGACTCATGTCAAACATTAATCTGATAGAAAGCGTCGGCGTGATGATGTACTTTATTATATTAAAAATTTCACATGAATGCACATGCTCTCATTTTAGCTTCATTATGCGGTATCTCGCTTCAAAAGATTTATTAATTCATGTCTACGACAGATTAAGTTCAAAGAATGTCGATTCAAATAAGCATATAGACTTGAATTATCATCTTCAGTTTGATTCCGGTTAGCGGTTGAAAGCAATACCACCAACCTTGCCTTAAACTTTACTTCCTTTTCTATTAAAATTGTCAAATAATTGTTTGAATAACAGGAATGTATCGTGGGACGACATGTGCAGAATGCGTTATCAAGCAGACAGATTCCAGTAGTAAATCTTGAACTGATTGGCTTAAATTTAGCGACACCTACAGCTACTCTTATGATTTGTATGTACTGCTGTCCTTCGATATTAACCTTATTTTTATTCCTTCATTCTTTTTTCAATCAAATCTAAATGTCAAAATATTTCCTCAGAAATCAGTCAAATAATAAAAAATTTAATTTAATTAAAATTCGTAATTATTAAATCAGGAAAATGTTTCGACAAGATAATACTGAACAACGTTATTGTATATGTCAAAAACGTGAAGATGAATTAAATGATCAAGATGATAATAATGATTTTATGATTGAATGTGATGGTTGTAATGGTTGGTTTCATGGACGATGTGTATCATTAGCTGATCGATTAGCTGGTAAAAATTTTTCATTATTTATTTTATTTTAAATTTTATTTAAATAGATGATATTGAAAAATATTTTTGTATGGAATGTTCAAAACAATATGGACCTTCGATATGTAAATAAAAACAAGAGAAACATTTTGTTTTATTATAAAATTTTCCTTTTTTTAGTTAAACAACGAACAAATCAACATAGACGAGATTTTAGTGATTCAAATGCTGAACATAAAGTAAATTAAGAGACATGAACAGGGGGGGGGAGGGGCGGCTAAGTCTTCAATTCTCTATAATTTTTG
>Ga0116226_10004984_pt1 | contig 11815 bp, 3 predicted proteins | sample S1TSphfallax_FD_89692 | JGI IMG/M metagenome (GOLD analysis project Ga0116226, IMG submission 89692) | Host-associated microbial communities from peat moss isolated from Minnesota, USA - S1T2_Fa - Sphagnum fallax MG | ecosystem: Host-associated > Plants > Peat moss > Unclassified | place: USA... | reverse complement strand
TATTCTATTAATGGTTATTGGTTGTTATTCTATTAATGGTTATTGGTTGTTATTCTATTAATGGTTATTGGTGGCTATTCTATTAATGGTTATTGGTGGCTATTCTATTAATGGTTATTGGTGGCTATTCTATTAATGGTTATTGGTGCCTATTCTATTAATGGTTATTGGTGGCTATTCTATTAATGGTTATTGGTGGCTATTCTATTAATGGCTATTGATGATTGTTTTATTAATGGATATTGATGGTTGTTTTATTAATGGATATTGGTGGTTATTATATTAATGGTTATTGATGGTTATTGGTGGCTATTCTATTACTGGATATTGGTGGTTATTATTGGTTATTATATTGGTGGTTATTATATTAGTGGTTATTATATTAGTGGTTATTGGTGGTTATTTTATTAATGGTTATTGGTGGCTATTAGTAGCTATTCTATTAGTGGCTATTGGTTATTAATATATTAACAGTTATTCGTGGTTATTATATTAATGGTTATTGGTAACTATTGGTGGTTATTTTATTAATGGTTATTGACGATTATTCCATTGTAAGCCATTGGTGGTTATGTTATTATTGGTTATTATATGTTATATTACAACCATTTGTGATTATTGTATTATAAATTATTGTTGGATATTCTATGTTATAATATCATAAGCTATTGGTAGTTATTATATTGTAGGGTATTTAAAATTATTTTTCATAGGTTATTATTTTCTATTTTACATTATTTTTACCTTAAGTCATTATAGTTTATTTTAAATTATTTTAACTTATTATACTTAGGATAAAATAATTTACAATAACATAGAATAGAATGACCTTGAATAACTTGAAGTGTAACTTGAAATAACATATATTAATTTAAAATAAAATAACCTAGGGTATAACCTAAAGTTAGTTGAATAATTTAATTTAAAATAACTTAAAAGCTTATGGTAAACTAGTTAAAATACCTTAAGGTAAAATAACATATAATAATTTAGAGTACAATCATTTATAATAACCTAGAATAACATAAAATATAAGTTAGAACAACTAAAATAGCTTAAAATAATATAAGGTATATCATAAAATGACATAAATAAAATATTTTTAAAAACAAAAAAAAAACCTATTTATTATAATGAATTATAATAGTGAATTATGTTAACTAGTAATGAAACATGGTGTTTACATAATGATTTTATAATGAAATAACTTTCATTAAGGTGAAATTAATAAAATGCAATGAAGTTATTTTATTTTTAAGGTCCCATAGTGATTTAGGCTAGTAAATTGCACCCCACTTTTGTAGTAATGAAGAGACAAGCCAACTATTTGGCATGTATGATAATGGCATGCCAAGGTTTTTGGCAAAATTATCAAAATTATCATGTTTTTTTCCTTTGTAAATGTGGCCAACACTTATACAATGGGGAATTTTGGCAATAATTTTCCAAAAATAAAACTTTGGCTATGGATGGGGTCGAGGAACGTTTTTCAAATTCTAACCATTGGAATTTGTACATGATGTTCAAGATCAAAAATTGACCTAAAATTAATTTGGACTTTGGTCTTATAAATAACTATTGAATGTTCTTGAAGACTCATGGTTTTGTAATGTCACATGATTGAATTGCACTTCCTAATAAGTTTAAATCGACAACAACTAAATTATGAAATGAAATGGGAAGAAAAACATTAAATGGTTAATCATCCTAACCTAAATCACAACCAATCCCACATTCTGATGCAAGCAAACTAAACAACTAGATTGCACCTTCAACTTTGGCAGGTCCATTTTCTGTTCAAGTTGGAACCCTATTATTTTGCAAGGGCTTTTGCATGGCTTCCCATCCTCTTTTGAATATGGGGAACATGCTTTGGAAGTGACTTCGCTATCCACTTCCACTTGTGTACTATATGTTGGAATTATAGTAGGTTATAAACTGGTACTTAAATTATTAGCCATTTTCAAAGATGTAGATTCGGTTATGCCAAAAATATTTGTCTTGTTGGCTAGGAGATGGTTAGTAGTTGTAGATTTGCCATATTTAGACCATGCATTTGCATTTTAAAAATAGTTCGCATATGAGCTATTAGGTTTAAACCTTGATTAAAACTTTTGAAAAAACATGGAAAATAGATATGCACTTATGATAGATGTGGTTGGTTAAAAACTACATTAGGATGAAGAACATGATTTGAAATTGTTCCAGTTGAATTAATTCCACCTCCTCTTGACTATTGATGAACTTTCAAAAAACAACATAATTGGTCCAGAACTACATCAGGATTGCAAGAACTATGGAATGCAGACTTTTCAGTGTCCCTGAAATTGGTCAAGAATTACATATAATGCATTAGGACTACAAGAACTAAAAACTCCATTATTTTTAGTGTTCCTAAAATTAGCCAAAACTTATAATGCATCAATATTATAGGAATTTGGCATTCCAAAATTTTCAATGTTTTTAAAACTACTTAGGAACTACAAATAATGCATTAAGATTGTAGGAACTAAACATTCCTAAATTTCTAATGTTCCTAAAATTGGTCAGGAATTACATAGAATGTATTAGGACTGTAGTAAACTCAAGGACCAAATTATTCCTGATTAACTAATTATTCCAAACTATTGATGAAATATAGCAAAAAAAACACATCAATCTTGCATATAACAAGGAATGGTATTTCTTGACCCAATACATCCATGATCATATAAGGAAATAGGGTTTTTAGAGCTTGAGGATTAGGACATGTTCCTTGACCATCTTTTGTCCAAGCCATGAAAGTTTGATGAGACACAAATATTCATGCTAAGAATAGGAAGAAAAATCTACTAATTAGAAAAAAACACATCTACAAGTTCCTAGATGAAACAAGACCTGCACTTGTAAAATTAATCAAATTTCAAAATAAAGTTTAAATATTAATACATGTTTATAGGTATTGACATGTGGGAGTTACTTGAGGACTCCCCTCATCTCTTGAACCCTCCACCTTTGTGACCTCAGCCACAATTTCCAATAGTCCAAATGAAAAGCTCCAACCTTCATGAAAAAAAATGTCACAATTGGTAGCCTTACATTTTCTTGAGGAAATGGTGTGCACCAACAAACAACAAGGGTGGTAAACATGACCACAAGATGCAATACAAATGTCATTGAAATCAAATTTTTCATTGCAAATTGGACAAGCTTCAATAATTAGACTTTTGACGCAATGAGATGTAAGTGTTGGCCTGGAAACAAGAAAAGGTTGAAAATAAGGGCTTGACTTTACTTTCATATGAGCAAGTTGGTCTACTAGTTGGGTCAAAAACTCTTGGGAAAGCTTGAACCCTTTCACAAAATTGGCATACATTTCCTCACATTCAATTTTTAGCATCACACAAAAGGCATTCAACTTTTGCTATTTGCAACTTCCCTTGGGTATACATCCAAGTTTTCTCTTCATATCAAACTTGTTGCCTTAACTTTTCAATCATTTTTATAGAAATAGTGAAAGAATTTAGGGCAGCTTCAGATCAACCTTCACTGCATCAAGATCACATTTTGTAGAGCCATCCAAAGCCACTCGATCATGTAAAAGTAATCAAACCTTTCTTTGTTCAGCCTCTTTGTGTGTTACATCCTTCTGAAACCCTTTCTATTTTGTTTTTCAACTCCCAAGTAAAATTTTATTTTGAAAGCAACAAATTAGCAACATTAGATATGGCTTTTGAATTAAATGGAGGCATCTTCCTTGAAGAAAATGATGAATTGGACCTTAAATGACTATGTGGCAAGTTTTTATTTCTTGTAGAAAGAGGTTCGACCTTTCCCTTCATAGTGCACATCCCATTCAACCTAGAAACACTTAAAGGTGGATAATTAAGAACCTTTGAACCTAAGCTGAACTAGCCACCAAAGCTATTTTTTCCCCCAAAACCTTTAGCAACTCCCATTGCATACATGGGCTCAAACACATTTTTGGATTCTAAAGCTCCTTGTAAACCTTTGCCTTGTTCTAAAATGGCAGTTGGCTAGGAAATTGCTTGTTTAATGTCCCTTCCAACTTGCAGAGAAACCTGCTTCTTGTGGGCAACAAGTGCATATGCTACCCAATTCAATGACACTCCGTTGTTTTCAGCAACTAAACCCTAGCAAATTCCAAGGTGATGGTGTTCTTCAACACCTTTTTTTTTCATAAACACTTGTGTAGAGGTTCATGATCATTTCTTGTAACTCTAGGGTTGTGTGAAACCTAAACTTCTAGCCATTCTTATTAAACTTTGGTCCCAACAAATTATAAATCTATACTTTTAACGTGTCCTTCTTTCCTAGTGACTTAATGTCATGACCAAAACCTCTCAACCCTTGTTGGACCATGAAATAGTCCAAGTTAATCTTTGTATTCTCCTATTAGCATAAACACAAGAAAGATTAATAGAGCTAAATGAAACAATGCTTCCAAAAAAATTGAACTTATTGCAACATTGTCAAAATCAGATTGCATACTTAATGAGTCAAACCAATAAGCATGCCTCAACATTTGCAAAAACATGATTTGCATACACCTATCATTTTTGCTATGGCCAGTTTGTGCAAGGTTCAAGAATCTGTCAATTTGTACAATATTCAAAAAATTTGCAGAAAAAATTGAAGTGCATCACACGAATTTGATGTGCATATAAAAAAAAATAGAAAGCTCACAACGCAAAAGATTGAAGATGTTGATGGTGCCAACAATAGGATTTTGAACCTCCTTGATGTTTGTGTTATTCAACAGAATAGGAGATCCAAACATCACAAGGTCAAGTTCCTTCAAGAGTAAAAACATTTGTTGAAGAGCTTCTACATTCGCAAGTGATGACTTGCAAAAGCGCCAAGTCATTCTAAAGTTAGGAAGACAACTTGAATTCCAAGAATGAGCCAATAGGAAAAAATAAAAATAAAAATATGAGAAAATGATTTTTTGAAAAAAAAACAATGACCATTCTTGGAAATTTCTTGAAGTTGTTCCTAGTGGTACCACCCAATTGTACTTATTCCCTGTAAAGATGTAGGATGGTAGGTGGGAAGTACGAGGTACGTAGGTAGGTAGGTATGTAGGATGGTAGGTGGGAAATATGAAGTAGGTGGGTATGTAGGTATTTAGGATGGCAAGTGGGAAGTACAAGGTAGGTAGGTAGGTAGGTAGGTATGTAGGATGGTAGGTGGGAAGTATGAGGTAGGTAGGTATGTAGGATGGTAGGTGGGAAGTATGAGGTAGGTAGGTATGTAGGATGGTGGGTGGGAAGTATGAAGTACGTAGGTAGGTAGGTATGTAGGTATTTAGGATGGTAGGTGGGAAGTATGAGGTAGGTAGATTTGTAAGATGGTAGGTGGGCATGTATGTAGGTAGTAAGTTGCAATGTAAGTATGCCTATACTATTGCCTAGCTTAATTAGTAGCTATCTTGACCAATTAAGTAACATAGGATGTCACATTTGACTAAACACCATTGTCCATCTTGACTAAAGATGTCATTTTGCTTTGTTCAATTTGACTAGATTTCCAAGTTGATTAGAAGCCATTGGTCATTTTGACCAAGGTGGTCATTTTGAATAGATGTTTAATTTGACATATAGTCAAATAGGTCACTTTAATCAAGTTTACTAGTAAAAAATACACATGTCATTCAAACTTGGGGCCTATAATAAAAATATACATGTCCATTAATTAAAAAGGAATTGTTAATAAACTTGGACCTTTTGCAAAACCATGAATTGTAGTAGTGTATAAGAAAGCTAGTAATTTGTTAAAAAATACTAGTACACTATTCACATGTGATGCACAAGCAATACATTTCATATTTCACCATTTTTTGACACATGACAATTATATGGTTACTTGAAACCTAACATACATTTCTTGCCTCTTTTCATTGTAGGGGTTCAATTGTTATTTGCCACATGTTTCATAATACACTGAAAATTAATTGATACATTAAGGAACTTTTTGATTGAAAAATGCCATGCATGTTAAACATAATAAAGGTGAGTGTTTTTTCAAATTACATGGACAAGGGGCTGCTATGTTTATGGGTCTATGGTTATTGTAAGATGGTTGTTAATGTATCAAAAAATACATTTCATATATGATTTTTTTTCACATGACAAATTGATGGCTGCATATAAAAATTTGACACATAGTCTACATTTTGTGCCACTTTTTTATTATAATCAATTGTTATTTGTCATGTGTTATTTTGATACATTACAATTTTTTTGATACACTATATTTTTTGAAATTGAAAGTTGTTGTGCATGTTTAAACATAACAAGGGTGGGGAATGTTTTCAAAATACATGGATAAGAGGTTGATGTTGGTATGTTTATATATTTGTGGTTATTATAAGATAATTGATAACATATTGAAAAAAAAAAGACATTATTAACACATTTGTGAACAATACACTCCTTATATCATCACTTGTTTTTCATGTTTGACAAATGAATGGCTACATATCAAAAATTAACATCTAGTTTATGTTTCCCACCACTTTTCAACTATAATCAATATTTGCTATTTGCCATGTGTTTTTTAATACATTAAGGATTTTTAAAATTGAAAATTGACATGCACATGTGTCTAGACATAACAAGGTAAGAAAAATTTCAAAATACATGAACAAAAAGTTGTCATGTTTCCAAGTTTATGGTAAGGTTAAACAATTATTTATTTAGTAAAAGCAAAAAAAAAATGTTAATGATTCATGGTGTGAAAAATACATTCAATGTATTACACTTCCACATTTGATATATAATGGTTACATGAAAACTTGACATTTAATTTATGTTTCCAATCATTTTTTGATTGTGGCTAGTGGATATTTACCAATTGAAATTTGACATTATTCAACAAACATCAAATTGTTATTTAATCACCATATATCTCAAAAAGATTCTTCATAATGGAATCTTGCTACAAAAATTAATCCTAATTATTGTTTTAAAAAACTAAACACCTCTTAGTGAATTATTTTAAGATCTATCATCATGATCATTTCAAATTTTCACAATTGAGCATGTGAAACGTCAATTAAAAAATGGGTATCACCTAAAGATTCCTTAATACATTTATGCATTAATATAATCACATACCATTACACTAATACATTAATGCACCAATACAAAGATAATATATTGATATATTACATTTGAAACATAGATATTTTATTCCAATGTACTTTTGATATATGACATTTCAAAGTGATGATGGAGAAAATTGCATAAGAAAGTATCAAAAGTCCATGATTTACAAAATCAACTTGAAAGTTTTGCTAGTTTGAAGAATATATTATATAACAAAATATGCCATTATACATTGTGATATTGAACTAGTTAGCTTCAAGAGTTGCACTTTTAATGTATTGCCTTGATCATTGAAAATTCAATTAATGATAGCATGAAGGGAATTTCAATATATTAACAAATGGAAAATAAAATCTCATGTTATACATTAATAGGGTAAAAGCACATTAGAGTGTATTTATATGGAAATCATAATGGTAGTTTTCTTGGTTTTGTCAAGTCTTGACTTTTATAATTCAAATGCATTTTAAAATTCTAAAAATATAAGTTGAAAATTTGAAACATCTACTCTAGCCCTCTTAATTGTTAGAAAAAATATTCCAAGAAGTTCAATACTTAGTGAAAAATGGACTTTACAATGTTGGCCACAACTAATGTCACAATTGTTTTTTAATGGTTATGGATTTTTTTTATTTTAGTGGAATTGGAGGACATGTTCAAATTTTGGAGGCCCCTACATTATAGGTTAATAAAAACTAAAATGAAAAAATAAAGTAGAAAAAGTTCTTTCAGTTTAAAAAAAAGGTCAAAATGAAGACCTAGAATTCACAAACTCCATTTATATATCCAAATTTATTTTTCCAAAAAGCCATATTTATAAAGATGTTTTAAAAAGGTTTAAATTATAAGCACACGAACTTGGATATGGAAAAAAATGTTAATTTCAACATGATTTAAATGTTTTAATGTGAAAATACATTGGATTTGGACTTCGAAATTGGATTTTAAACTGTCATTTTTGGTCCACCTTAGTGTGTTTTTGCCCAGTACCTACCACTATCAAACAAGAAAGGTGAGTGACATCAAGTAATACATTTCCATATTCAATTATCAATATCCAAATTCATTTAAACTCAAGATCAATCCCCAAATGATTCAACTTTGTATTAAGAGGGATAATTACATTCACCCTAAATTGAGCACATCCACCACTAAATTACCCTATACAAATAGCCACAACTTCTTTTATTTTTCATCTTATCTTCCTTGGTAATTTTAATTTTAATTTGTTTTGATAATTTAGAAGATCAAATGTGCCATTCCAACATTCATTCAAGATTTACACCTACAATTGCAATATAAGATGAATAAGCTTCTAGAGTTGAAACCTTAGACTTGTGATGATAAATTAGAATTTGGTGTGCAACATCCTATAGTGTCTAAATTGATATAGTAAAAAATTAAAAATAATAAAATTGAACATCACATTTTAAACTCATCTAGATAATGTATTTTATAATGTATTGTTTGGATGTTATATTGTTTAAACATTGATACAATACAACACTAATATATTGATATTTCAATATTCATGACCATAATTGAACTTTTCAACCTACATGAAAACTTTACAAAAAAATGGAACAAATTCACAGATTCCATAATTTGGAAAAATGGTGCATAGAAATAATATTAAAATTTTGTGAATAATGAATGGTTACTATAGGAATTGGTATTAAATGATCAAATAATTTTTGAATGTCCCATAATTATAATTTTTGTATAGTATTACGATGTTTTCATTTGATCTAAACCCACAAAATTTCGTAAAAACATGATGTGGTCTATGAATGTTTATTCATGTGTCAAAATTATTTTTTTAAAAAAAAATTCTTCAATTGTTTTGTTTCATTTGATTTCATTACAATTTTACATTCTAAGGTATAACATTATTAGCTTCACTATTTTTAAACATCATTTTCAAATTTTTATAATTGAATTAAAATATTAAGAAATTAGACAAAATATGTACAAGCAAGTGCACATTGAACATTTATCCAATATAACAAAGAACCAAAACCTGATTATATAAACTTTGTAGGTGAACCACAAGGTTTTAAAACAAAGGAGATTCAAAATAAGTCCGCATAATCAAAATATATGCTAGAAAATTGAACACAAGAAGCTTTTCCATATTAATACAATGGATTGCAATGTATTAGATTCTAATATGTAGATTTGGTTACATTGATACAATAATAACTTGTATGAAAAAATCATTAATATATGAAAATAACAACTTGTCAAAATTGTCAATGCATGTGTGAACATGTAGCAAATATACAAGTTCACAAACTATAGATAGTATGTATGTGGGGAACAAGGAAAATCTTACAATGAATTTTGCTATCACAATTTTTTTTTGATTTGACTGCTATAAGAAATCACACAACTTTTTGCAACCTTCTATTTGGTTAATTCTAGTAGCATGAATTGATTCAAGTTGTGAAAAATGCACAATTGATCAATGATGTTCAGATTTCATGTCATTAAACATATGCAAATGTACTTGAAACAAACATAACAAAATTAAACTTTGTTTCTAATACATTATATTGTAGAGCTTTCTTTCTCTATTTCATTATGGGTGTGAACTTGAACTCAAGTTGGTTGCCATGTGCACAATATGCATTTGAAATTGGGTTGGTTGCTATGTACATAATGTGAATTTGAACTTTAGTTAGTTGCCATGTGCACAAAATGTAAATTGCCCAAAAGCCTTTTATGGGTGGAATTAAAAGTTCATGAAAATCTCACATTGACAAAAAAGTGTTTTTTAATTTGTTGTTCAACTCACAAACTCCCAAGGAGTAAAGAAATGTAATATCTTACACTTAAGTTACACTTTTCTTAAGATTAACTTTTAACCTTTTAATTAATACCTTTGAGATGATGGATGATCTTACACATATTTAACAATGAAATTGCTTTAAAAAAATTAGCAATGAATGTGATAACATCCTACTAGCAATATCATTTGCCTTCACATGCTCATCATTGTTTGATTTTCAATAGAAACTTGAGTGTTGGGACTATTCTTGTTGAAATTTGTTATTAAGAAAAAGAAAGAGGGAGGGAAAGAGGGAAAAGGAGGGAGAGGGGGAAAAAAAAGGCATGTTCAAGAGTTGTTTTCTTGATCCTCCTTTTTTACAAAATATTAGCTCACCTTGTTTTTTCCTTGTTCCTTAACTTTCCAATATGTAAAAACTACATAACCACCCATCCCACAAAACATGTAATAAACCAAAAAAACATTTAGTTTGCAAAAAATATCTTTCACCCAAATCTTTAAAAATAAAATAAAATTACAACATAATAAATTTGCAAAGAAAAAGAAAAGCAATGAAAAAATACAAACCCTAATCACCTTTGAACCCTAAGAAATGTGTCATGATCATGAGAGAGGACACCTATGCTTCATGATTTTACCATAGCTACCTAGTAGATGACAGTAAAATCTAATCATGATCGTGCAATGATACACAAATTTTTGATAAACTACTACCAAAATGCAAAATGACCCCTGAATTTCACTACAAAGAAACTGTTTTCACCTTTTCTCTATCCATTTTCACCTTTTGAGGGATTTTTGAACATGGTTGACTTTATTTTGTAAGCACCTACCATCAAAACCTACCAATCACTATATGCTTGGGTGATGCATGGAATAGTACTAACAATAATTATTGCTAAATGTGCAAGAATTAGTGTCGAATGTTTAATCGCAAATGGATAAGAATTGTCCATAGAAACTTTCATAATTATATAGTCTTTACTTGACACAAATATGGTTCATGCAGACCACGTGGATTCTTCTACCAGTAACGAAGGTGTTCATTGTCAAAACAGTGATAAGTGTGGTGAGATTCTCAAAGAAAGAACTGGGATGGCTAAGGGTTGGGTATATGGACCCTTGATTGGCTCAAAGGATTAAAGAACCAATTTTGATCCACTATGGTTCTGAAAGAATTGGTAAAAGAACCTACCCTGAATTGTTTGCTTGTTCAAAACTTTCCAAAAAAACCTGAAATCTGTAATTTTATTCTGAAACTAAAATAAACCTGGAACCAGGTGTTGTTTGATTTTGAAAATTTTCAGAAACCTGGAACTGGACATAACAAAATCAAAGAATTACCCAACACAGCAATTAAACACCACCATTTCGTCTTTCATCACTTGTGCATTAAAACCTTTGACAAGTGTTCACTCCTGAACAATATAATGGTGCTTCTAATAACTAGGTATTGCACTAGTACCCAATCACATAATCTTCAATGATACAATGGGATGTATGCTCTATCTTTCAATTGAGAGCTTGAAATTACTGAATAGCAATCCAACTAATGCTGAACCGGCAATTTTCAATGTACACATCTTTTAAAGGGTTTTTGTCTTCCTAAGCTTTAAATTACGCTTATACTTTGTAGAATCATTTGTGTGACAGAAATGAAAACTCATACTCTTTCACACAAATGATTATTTTTGTGGCTAAAATTTGTCATTTTGTTACAAAAAAAGGTCCCAAGCAACATGGTCAAAGGAACTTTTGAAAAGTTTTCAAAAAACTTTGTCAAATTTTAAGGAAGAAAATGATGAGACAGTCAAGATTTTTGGAAGATTTGGGCAGATTTATAGCTTTCTTCTTTTGAAATCGTCATATTAAACTAATAGGCTCTAATGGGCGATCACCAACATGTAATAAAGTT
>Ga0116226_10004983_pt1 | contig 11816 bp, 7 predicted proteins | sample S1TSphfallax_FD_89692 | JGI IMG/M metagenome (GOLD analysis project Ga0116226, IMG submission 89692) | Host-associated microbial communities from peat moss isolated from Minnesota, USA - S1T2_Fa - Sphagnum fallax MG | ecosystem: Host-associated > Plants > Peat moss > Unclassified | place: USA... | reverse complement strand
GAAGTCGAGCACCATGATCATCGGGTGACCGCCCACGTCCTTGAGCAGTCCCGACAACAATTCGGTCTTGACGCTGGACTTGACGGCGGACGCGTCCTCGATCTGGCGCGTGTCGACGCCGACCACGCTCGAGACTCGGTCCACGACGAAGCCCAAGGATTGTCCGAGGTCGATCACCACGGCGCGGGTCGAGTCATCGTTCACATGCTCGGGGAAGCCGAAGATGCGCCGCAGATTCACGATCGGCAGGATCTTGCCACGTAGATTCGCCAAACCATCGAGGCTGGACGGCGCGAGGGGCACGGCCACCACTTCCGGTACCCGGATGATTTCCTGGACCGGCGCCATGTCCACGGCGAAGACTTCTTCTCCGACGACGAAGGTGACGAATTGCCGTGTTTGGGACTCTTCGCGACCGGCATCCGTGCCGGCCGCCGACTGTTCTGTTTTCATAGGGGTCTCCAAATGCGGGTCGGATCAGGCGCTCTGCAATTCGTCGGCCAAGGAGGCGATTTCCTCGATGGCCGCCGACAATTCCTCCGCACCTTTGGACTGCTGCCTGGCGGCCGTGGCCGCCTCCGTGGCTGCCTTCTCTGCCTGCTGTGCAGCGGCCGCGATCTGGTCGATCCCGGTCTTGACCTGCGACACGGCCACGGCGATCTCGTTGGCCGCCGACAGGATCTCCCTCGCCGCCACATCGACGGCGCGAATATCGGTCTCGGTGGTCAGCAGGTTGGTGGTGATGGACTTGGCCTTCTCCGCCTCGACCTTCGCGCTGAACATGATTTCGTCGATGTCGCGCGCCACCACTCCGATCTGATCCTGAACGGACTTGACGAGATCCTTGATCCGGTCGGCATTCTCGGCCGAATCGTGGGCGAGATTGCGAATGTCGGTCGCGACCACGACGAAGCCCTTGCCGTACTCGCCGGCGCGGGCCGCTTCGATCGAGCCATTGACCGCGAGCATGTTGGTCTGGATGGAAACCGTCGTGATCGCATCGACGATCTTGTCGATCCGCCGGGACACGAGTTCCAATTCTTTGATCTGTTTGAGGCTGACGTTCGCGGCGTCGACCGATGACAAAATGCCCGCGATGAGGTCATCGACGTTGGCTTTATTGGCGTCCAGCGAGGCGCGCATCGCCCCCACCTTGTCCATCGCCGTCTTGCTGCGGTCCTGCGCCGTTTCGACGGTCTTCTCGATTTGCGTCACGGCGGCCGAGGATTCGGCCGTGCCGGCTGCCTGGACCTGGGCGCCTTTGCGAATTTGATCGAGCGCGGCCATGATTTGCGCGCCGGAACGCGTGATTTCCTGGACCGCCGACGACAGTTCCTCGGCCGACGAGGCCACTTCCTCGGCGCTCTTTGCGACGTCCGATGAGTTCTTCAGGTCCTCGGCCAGTTCCGAGAGATTCTGCGAGGCGAGTTCGCACTGACTGAGCGCCTGGCTTTGCTCCGAAACGGTCTTCGTCGACTCCGTCGCGGCAGCGGACTGCTCTTCGGCGGCGGCGGCGATGTCCTGCGAACCGCGCAGGGCCTGTTTGGAGGCGACCGCCGACTGCTGCGCGCCCGTGGCGATATCCGACACGCCGGCGACGATCTCGGCCGCGTCGACGCGGATCTGTTCCAGCTGCTCGGTGATCTTCTTGCCCTTCTCGACTTCGCCGAGCACCGTTTTGGCCGAGTTGCCGATGCCCTCGGCGATCACCGTGACTTCCTTTTGAATCTGCCCGACGAGATCCTGGATCTGCTTGGCACTTTTTTCCGACGTCTCCGCCAGGGTGCGCACCTCGTCGGCCACGACGGCGAAGCCCTTGCCGTGCTGACCGGCGCGGGCTGCTTCGATCGCCGCGTTGAGGGCGAGAAGATTGGTCTGATCGGCGATGCGGGCCACCGCCTTGACGATGTCCCCTATGCTCGCAGCCTGTTTCTCGAGTTCGCCGACCATGCGCACCGAGGTGTTCTGGCGTTCGGCGGCGGTCTGCACGTTGGCGACCAGCGTCATCACCTCGCCATTGGTCTTGATGACCAAGGCCTGCGTGGCCTCCATCTTGCTCTGACACAGACCGGCATTCTCCAACTGGCGGCCGACCGAGGTCTCGACCTGGCGAAACGCGGCAAGCGACTCTTGCGCGGCGCCCGAGGCCTCTTCGGCGCCGGTGGCGATCTGTTCGGCATTGCGCTTGAGTTGTTCGGCGGCGGCGGCGGCCTCGTTGATGCCCGCGGACAGCTCGCCGGTGGCGGCGGCAATGCGCTCGGCCGCCTGCTGCTGTTTCGCCAGCGTGCGCGCCTTCTTGCGCTGCGCATCGGCTTCGCGCGTCGATGCCGAGGACGTCTTGCCCAACTCGCTGCCCGCCGGGGTGGCGGCCGTGTATGTCTTTTTTACTAAGGCCATGAATTCGTTCCTTATAGGAATGGTTATTTGGAGCAACGGGTAGCCCATGACCAACCAGAGGTCACTTGTTAACCGGTCTGTGGTGCACTATCGGTTGACGCGCGTCACGCTTGAGGGCAATCGTAGGAATCGTCCGACAACTTTGGCTTTTGAGACGCCGGTCACCTTTGCCCCGGGCGGATACCCAAGAATGACGGCAACGAGCGCAATAAATGTCGCGCGGACCATCAAGAATCGCCGCTGGGGTGTCGACTAGCGGAGCATGGCGTCGACCTCGTCTTCTCATGCGAATGTGGCCGGCATGCCGTTGCCGACCGCGGACGCCATCATCAATCAGCACCAGCGCTTGGAGCAGGCGCTCGATGCGTCGCTGTGCGCCGTGGTGTCCGACACCGAGAACTCCGCGGTCGCCATCATTCAACACGTGCGTCGCCTGCACGACAGTGCCAGCAAACTCGTCGCCTATCTGGACGGCACCAGTTTCGAGGGCGGCGATCTCAGTCAGGAGCTGGTCGCGAGCGTGGCCTTCCTGGCCGACTTCGGCGCCTTCATCCAGAGGTTGCAGCCCAAGCTGGAACGCGACCGTGAGCACGTGCAGGCGGTGGTCGCGGAGATCAAGGAACTTGACGGCATGGCCGAGGCGGTGAAGATCATCAGCATGCAGTCCCACATGCTCGGCATCAATGCCGCCATCGAGGCCAGCCGGGCCGGCGCCGCCGGGTCTTCGTTCGCCGTGATCGCGGTGGAAATGCGCCAATTGGCCAAGGACTCAGGCGCTACGGCGGCGCGTATCGGCAAAGGCCTTGCGCGCGCGCGCCAAGTCGTGGAAGACCAGATGTCGGCGAGCCTCAGCGAGTCATCGGCGCAAATGCACGACGCGGCCAATGCGGCCGGCGTCATCGATCGGCTGCGAGGCAATTTCGAGGGATTGGGTCAGTACTACAAGACGCGTTTCGCGGTCGTCACCAAGCACAACGAGGAACTGGCGGCCGATATCGCCGAAGTGCTCGGCCAGATTCAGTACCAGGACGTCGTCCGCCAAAGCATCGAGCGGGTCAGGATCGCCGTGAGCCGGCGCAACGAGATACTACAAGCCGCCCTCGCGGATCTAGAGCAAGGAGCCCAAGGGTTCGAGCAGCTGCCGCAACAGCTCGAGTTGATCCTCGAGGACTATCTTGCCGAAGAGGATCATCACCGGCATTCCACTCGCCAGGTCAGCGCCGCGACCGGTGAACTCAAGGTCGAATTGTTCTAAAAACCCCCGCGAACCGATTCAGCGGCGCGCCCCGAGCCGCGCGAGCATCTCCGACAGCTCTTCGGGACTGATGTAAAAATGTTCGCAGACCCGCCCCCACAGCATCACTGTCGGCACGTTGCGGCCGCCCCGTTCTTGTTGCGCATGGTGCAGGACGTAGAGGACGACGCGTTCCCGGCGCGTCAGGCCGTCCCGCACGTCGGGCAACAGGGAGTCATGGGGTAGGTGCGGTTCTTCGTCGCTCATGCGCTCTCGTTCCCGTTGAGCATCGGGTGCCCGTAATGCTACGCTCTCGCCCGCTCATGCTCAAAGCCCACCGCCGTCCCGCAGTCTCCAGCCACCCAATCGTCAGCCTCAAGGAGAGCGTACGCCTCGCCCTCGCCGTCGCTCTTTCCTTCGGGCTCACGATGGCCTGCGCTTCGAACGCCTTGGCCCGACCGGTGACGGTCGATGATCTCCTGACGGCCTCGAGCCCTGCGGACTGGCGCAAGCCCGATCCCGAGAACACACTCTACCTCGAACTAGCCAGCGGCCGCGTGATAATCGAACTGGCGCCGCAAGTTGCGCCCTTGCACGTTGCCAATATCCGCACCCTCGCGCGCGCGCATTATTACGATGGTCTCGCCATCGTGCGGGTTCAGGATAATTACGTCGTGCAGTGGAACGATCCGAACCACAGCCGTCCGATCCCGGCAGGCGTCGAGGTGGTCGCGCCCGAGTTCACCGCGGCGGCCGGCGCCGAACGGCGCTTCGAGCCCTTGCCGGATCGCGATGCCTATGCCGCGCAAACGGGATTTCTCGACGGTTTCCCCGCGGGCCGTGATCCGCGCACGCACACGGCCTGGCTTGCGCATTGTTATGGCATGGTCGGCGTCGGACGCGATGATCCGGCCGAGAGCAATGCCACCGAGATGTATGCCGTCATCGGCAACGCGCCGCGACAGTTGGACCGGAACGTGGCTCTCGTGGGACGCGTGCTCGAGGGCATCGAGTTGCTCTCGACGCTGCCCCGCGGCACAGGTGAGATGGGATTTTACGTGGCTCCTCAGGCACCCGTGCCCATCCTGTCGGTACGTCTCGCCGCGGATCTGCCGGCGAGCGAGCGGATCCCGATCGAAGTGCTGCGGACCGACAGCGCGGTGTTCAAGAGCCTCGTCGATCAGCGCCGCAACCGGCGTGAGGGCTGGTACAAGTTCAACCCGGGGCACATCGACGTGTGTAACGTACCGCTGCCGGTGCGCAGCCTACTCGACCGGTAAGCCCTCTTGCGTGCTCGCCTGACCTGAGCCGCTGCGCACGTCGTGTGCGCCGAAATATTCTTCACCGGCCGCCGGGCGCGCATTGAGCGGCAAGAAGCCGTCCTCGCCCATGCCGTCGTGCCCGGCGAGGCTGGGACCACCGACCAGGATCCCCTCGGCGATGCCCCAATAGCCGCCGTCCTTGAAGCTGTAGCCGCGCGCCGCGAGCAGCGCCCGCGTATCCGGCGATAAGGCCTGTCGCTCGAGAAAGACCGTATCGGGCATCCATTGATGATGGATGCGCGGCGCATCGATCGCTTCCTCGATGGTCATGCCGTGATCGATGACGTTGATGATCGCCTCGAGCGTGATCGTGATGATGCGCGAACCGCCCGGGCTGCCGATCACCATGACGAGTTTGCCGTCTTTGGTGACGATCGTCGGCGACATGGAACTCAGCGGCGTCTTGCCGGGCGCAATCGCATTGGCCGCGCCCTGAATCAGGCCGAACATGTTCGGGACACCGGGCTTGGACGTGAAATCGTCCATCTCGTCGTTCATCAAGATGCCGGTATCCCCCGCCACGTGCTGCGCGCCGAACCAGTTGTTGAGCGTATAGGTCACGCTCACGGCATTGCCGGCTGAATCGACGATCGAATACTGGGTCGTGTTCGTACCCTCGTGTGCGGACGCCCCGCCGGCCCGCAGGGCCGTCGATGGAGTCGCCCGCACCGGATCGATGCTCGCACGCAGTTTTTCGGCATGCGCCGCGCTGATCAGCTCCGCGACAGGATTGCTGACGAACGCCGGGTCGCCGAGATCGCGCCGATCCGCATAGGCGCGGCGCATCGCCTCGACGAGAAAATGCACCTCGTCGGCCGAATGGAAGCCCAAGGCGCCCAAGTCGTAGGCCTGCAGGATCTGCAGGATTTCGCAGATCATCACGCCGCCGGAACTGGGGGGCGGCGCCGAAATGAGATGAAAGCCGCGATAGTCACACTCGACCGGCGGCAACTCCCGCACCTGGTAGCGCTGGAAGTCCTCGACGCTCAAGATGCCGCCGCCCGCGCGGCTCGCCGCGGCGATGGCAACGCCGATCGGTCCGCGATACAGCGCGGCCTCCGGCCCCCGCTCGCTGATCAGCTGCAGCGTGTGGGCGAGTTGCGGCTGCACCAGACGATCCCCTTGTTGCAGTGGATGACCGTCCTTGAAAAAGATCTTGGCGCCGATCGGATCCTTGGCAAGCTCTGCGGTGGCGATCTGATAGACCCCGGCGTCGCCCTGGCCAATCGTGAAGCCTTCGCGGGCCAGGCGGATCGCCGGCGCCATCAAGGCCGCGCGCGGCAGCGTGCCGTACTTCGCGCGCGCGTATTCGAAACCGGCGGGCGACCCCGGCGTGCCCACCGACAACCAGGAATCCGTGGACAGCCCCGGGATGACCTGCCCGTTCTTGTCCTGAAACATCGTCTCGGTCGCCGCGAGCGGCGCCTTCTCGCGAAAATCGATGAACGTCGTCTGCCGATTCGCCAGTCGCAGGGTCATGAAACCACCGCCGCCCAGGTTGCCGGCCTGCGGATAGACGACCGCGAGCGCGTAGCCGACGGCGACGGCGGCATCGACCGCATTCCCGCCGCGGCGCAGGATGCTGGCGCCGACCTCCGAGGCCAGATGCTGCGCGCTCACGACGATGCCCAGTCGGGAATCGACGGGCGCGGGATCCGCGGCCCATGCCGCGAGATTCCCGAACAGCGCCGGCACGAGGGCCAGCATCCGAAGATGACGAAAGCGCATCAGCTGCTGGGGTGTCATCGTCCGAATGGTACCAGGACTGACCAGCCTCAGGGCACTGGTCCCACCAGCAGACGCAGCGTGCCCAAGGCTTGCGATTCGATGACGGCGCGGTCGGTGCGCATCGGAATGTATTCCACCCGCCCCCAGCGTCCCGCGAAATTGGCGTACAACGGCGAGAAGCGATTGCCGGACTGGCCCGTCGAATGGATGAACAGGGAATTCTCCAGATTCGACAAGTCATAGAGCGCGCGCAGGCTCGGACCCGCGACCGCCTCGAAGGGCGATTTCGAGGAAATCGTGTTCTCCGACACGTTGACCGTGTACATGTCGCCCCCCACGGGCTGGCGCAGATCGAACCAGCGGGCGAGCAAGGGGACCGCCGTGAACGGCCGGTGCGCCGAGCGCGCGACGTGCAGGTCGCCCCAGCGCCAGCGGCTGTGATCCTGGCCGAGACGCCGCTCGAGATCGGCGAGGGCGAGATCCAAGGCGCGTGCCTTGATCTGATCGCAGGTCTCGACCTGGGGCGTCGACTGGTCATCGCACCAATGGGACTGCCCGTCCTTGTCGCGCAAGACATTCAACAGGAATTCGTTGCGCTGCTCGAAGTGCTCGGCGAACAGCTCCGGACCGAGCTCATCGGCGTAGACGAGACGGGCCAATTCGCGCATCCAGGCTTCGTAGATCGCCGGCTCCGCCCGCTCCTGCATCATCGTGCCGTCCCAGTGACTCAAAGCCGCGAGCGCCTCGCGCGCGGCCGGGCTGCCGGGCGTGGTCGTGAGCAGCAGCGGGAGCATCTCGGCCGCGGCGAGGGAACGCTGATCTCCCTGAATGGCGGCGAAACTCTGCAGCGTGTGCCGCGGGCGCGCATCGAGCAGCGCCGCGATGCGGTCCGACCTGTACGGCGGCGCCCATTCCGAGGTGATGAACCACGGATAATCGTCCGGGACGATTTTCTGATTGGCCGTGACGATGCGACCAGAAGCCGGATTGAATTGCTGCGGCAAGTCCTCGAAAGGAACGAATCCGGTCCAGTCGTAGCGGGCGTCCCAGCCCGGTGCGGGCGCTTGGCCCCGCAGATCATTGTCGGGGCGCCGCAGCGGCACGCGGCCGGCGGAGATCTCACCGATGTTTCCCGCCGTGTCCGCGTACACGATGTTCTGCTCGGGGCTCTCGAAGTCACGCGCTGCATCCAGGAAACTCGCCCAGTCATGGGCACGATTCAATTTCAGGCCGGCCTGCAGCGTCGTGTCGTCGTCGCGTAAGCTGGTCCACTGGAACGCGATTGCATAACGCGCGGCATCGACCCCGGCGACCGCCTTGCCCGCGGCGCCCAACACGTCGCTGACCAGCGGTCCGTGCCGCGACTCGCGCACGGTGATCGTGCGATCCGCGCCGCCCTTGACGTGAATGACTTCCGTGCGCTTCAGCAGCGGCTGCCAACCATCCGGCGTGCGCGCAAGATCCCCGTGCAACTCTTCGAGATACAAGTCCTGCGTGTCGGGCCCGGTATTGGTGAATCCCCAGGCAACCGACTGAGTGCGGCCCAACACCACGAAGGGCAAGCCGGGCAGCGTGGCGCCGATCGTCTCGAGACCGGGCGCGGAGAGATGCGCGAAATACCACAACGAAGGCGCCGACAAGTCGAGGTGAGGATCGTTTGCGAGCAAGGGCTTGCCGGATTCGGTGCGACTTCCGGCGACCACCCAGTTATTAGAGCCGAGACCGGGACGTAGGCCCGGCGGCGCGACCGCCGGCAAGGCGGAAGCCAGCGCGGTCGCCTCTTTCAACTTTCGGTAGAGCACCGTGTAGTCCGCCGTTGCAAGCGGCGGATCGGCGACGCCATGGTTGCCGGGATACGGCGGCAGGAACTCGTCGATCTGTTGCTTGCTGAGGCGCGTCGCGAGCCGCATGCGCAGCACCTCGTTGCTCCAGTTTCCCGACAAGTCCCAGGACATCATGATCAACCAACCGAGAGAATCGGCCGGTGTCCAGGGCTCGGGAGCCGGCGCTCCCGTGAGCAGGAATTCGATCGGCAACGCACCGTGCCGCGCGGCGAGAAACGCGTTGACGCCCGCGGCATAGCGCAGGAGGGCGGTTTGTGTCGGCGCACCCAGATGCGCGAACTGCTGCTCAGCACTGCGATGCACGCCCAAGGTGCGCAGAAACAAGTCGACCTCGAGCGCGTCCTTGCCGAGCACTTCGGCGAGTCGGCCCGCGGCGATGCGCCGGTTCATCTCCATCTGCCAGAGTCGATCCTGCGCGTGCCCGAAGCCGAGCGCAAAATAAGCGTCGCCGTCCGTCTTTGCGAAGATATGCGGAACGCCCTCGTGATCCCGCACGATGTCGACCGGCGCTTGCAATCCCGCGACTTTCAGCTGACCGGCGACGAGCGGCAGACTCGAGGTACAGATCCAATAGCCCGCGACTGCACTGAACAGAATCAGCGCGCCCAAGCCCACCACGAATCGTCGCAGCCAGATGTTCATCCACATATGCTAGCAGCTTCGTTGCAGCGCGAGCGGCGAGAAATGCGTTGCAGCATCCTGTTCCTCAGAAGATTTTTAACGACTGGCGATGGCCGATTGGATCATGGATTGATAGGCTCGATCACCATGATCGACGAGTCCAAGGAACCCGGTTCCTGCGCACCCGGGACATCACCCCATACCCTGGGGCGGGCGCGTGTCGACGTACTCGCCGACGTTCTCCAGGGGCTGCCGATCGGCGTCTACCTCGTCGACGCGCAGGGGCGCGTACGCGAGGCGAACGCGATCGCGGAAACGACCTTTGGCGTAGGTCTCGCGTGGCGGGAACTGCAGCTTTCGGAATTGATCTCCCGCATATGGCCGGCGCCGTACGCGGCAGATTTTTTGGCCCGCATTGCGCATACGCTGCAAACCAGCGTGCCGTACCGTCGTGAGGAACATAGTGAGCGGCGCCTGGATCGCGACCGCATCGAGCACTATGAATGGGAGATCCGGCGCACGGCGCTCGAGGGCGGCGGGCCGGCCGTTGTTTGCGTGTTCTGGGACGTGTCGGAGCGGGTGGCCGCCCAGCGCCAATTGGCCGCCGAAAGTGCCGCACTCCGGGAAAAACAAGAGCGCCTCGCGCTCGCCCAGCGCGCGACCGGATTGGGCATATTCGATTTCCAGCTCGGTGAGGACGCGGCCCACGTTTCGCCCGAGTGGCTGCGGATTTATGGCTTCGCGGAAACGAGCCCCGCGCCGAGCTTCTCTGAATGGCAGGCGCTGATCCATCCGGAGGAACGCGAGCGTACGATCGCCAACTTGCGGGCGGCGGTACGAACGCTTGCTGACTACCATGATGAATACCGCATCGTCTGGCCCGACGGCAGCGTGCATTGGGTCGCGTCCGCGGGGAAAACCCTGTGCGACGCGCGCGGCCGCCCGGTGCGCCTTCTGGGCACGGTCATGGACGTCAGCGACCGCAAGGCAGCGGAGCAACGCATCGCTGAGAACGAACAGCGCTTCCGTCTCGCGATCCAGAGCATGCCGCTCACCATGTTCGCGACCGATGTCAATTTACGCTGCACCTGGGTGTTCCGACCGACGTTCGATTTCACCGAACTCGGGATCGTGGGCAAGCGTGACGATGAACTGATGACACCGGAGGAGGCGGCCCCCTTCATCGACTTCAAACAACACGTGCTCGACACCGGCCGCACCGAGAGACGCTTGCTCCAGGTCTGTCTCGACGGCGTGACAGTGACCTACGACACCACGATCGAGGCGCAGCGGGACGCAGATGGACGCATCTGCGGTCTAATCGGCGCCGCGCTCGACATCACGGACATTGCCAACGCAAAAGCGGCGGCCGAGGCGGCAAGTCACGCCAAGGACGAGTTCCTGGCGGTCCTGTCGCATGAATTGCGGACACCCTTGACCCCCGTGCTGGCGAACGCGAGCATGCTGGAACGCGATCCACGGTTGTCGCCCGAGCATCGAAACATGATGCGCACGATCCGCCGCAACGTCGAACTGGAGGCGCGTCTCATCGACGATCTGCTCGATGCCACCCGCATCTCGAGCAACAAACTCACTTTGCATCGGACCCTGGTCGACTCGCATCAGAGTGTGAGCTGGGTCCTCGAGATGTGCCGCGACGAAGCCGGCGCCAAGGGCCTGCAGATCCGTTTCGAACCGAGCGCGGCCATGCATCACGTGAACGCAGATCCCGCCCGATTTCAACAGATTCTCTGGAATCTCATCAAAAACGCAATCAAATTCACACCGACCGGCGGGTCCGTCACGATCCTCACCGAGAACCCGGCAGTGGGCTGCCTGCGCCTCGTCGTTGCCGACACCGGCGTCGGCATCGCACCCGAGGCGTTGCCTCATATTTTTGGCGCATTCGAGCAAGGCGGCCCCACGGTCACCCAACGATTCGGCGGTTTGGGCTTAGGACTGGCGATATCACAAGCGCTTGCGCAGTTACACGGTGGAAACATCGCAGCCGAGAGTGCCGGCGTCGGCGCGGGCGCAAGCTTCCGCCTGGAGATGCCGGCGTACGACGCCGCTGTGCCGCCAGCGGCGGAGTTGCCCGTCGAACAGTCGCAGCCCCTGAATTGCCGCATTCTTCTGGTCGAGGACAACGGCGACACGCGCGAGGTCATGGAACTTGCGCTGCGCGCCCTTGCGTGCTCGGTCACGAGCGCGAGCAGCATCGCCGATGCGCTCGCGGCCGCGGATCGGGAGGCATTCGACGTTCTGATCAGCGACATCGGTTTACCCGATGGCTCGGGGTTCAGCCTGATGCGGGACCTGCGCAACCGGCATGGCCTGCGAGGAATCGCCTTGAGCGGCTTCGGGCGCGAACAAGACCTGGCCAGGAGCAAAGAGTGCGGCTTCGATGCGCACCTGGTAAAGCCCATCAGCATCGAGATCCTCGAGCAGTCGCTGCGTGAACTCGTCGGCCATGCAGGCGCCTCTCTCGATGCAGGCCTCGCGCTCAATACCGGCAATGATGAAACCGATCGTGGCTCCAAGCATCGCGATGCCAATACCGGTCATGACCCCGGTAACGATCATACCCATAGTAAGGCCGGTAATGTCCCGGATAGTAAGCGACCGGGGTAAGCACGGCGACGGCGGGAGCTGCGGCAGCCGGCAGACTGG
>Ga0116226_10004982_pt1 | contig 11817 bp, 11 predicted proteins | sample S1TSphfallax_FD_89692 | JGI IMG/M metagenome (GOLD analysis project Ga0116226, IMG submission 89692) | Host-associated microbial communities from peat moss isolated from Minnesota, USA - S1T2_Fa - Sphagnum fallax MG | ecosystem: Host-associated > Plants > Peat moss > Unclassified | place: USA... | reverse complement strand
TAGGTGCGGCCGTCGCCCATCACGCCCACCGTGCGCACCGGCAACAAAACTGCGAATGCCTGCCAGATTGCATCATACAAGCCCGCGGCGCGGATTTCCTCCAGATAGATCGCGTCGGCCTTGCGCAAAATGTCCAGTTTCTCGCGCGTAATGTCGCCCGGAATGCGAATCGCCAGCCCCGGCCCCGGAAACGGATGGCGACCGACAATATGCTCCGGCAGGCCGAGTTCGCGCCCCAGCGCCCGCACCTCGTCCTTGAACAGTTCGCGCAACGGTTCCACCAGCTTCAGGCGCATCCGGTCCGGCAACCCACCGACATTATGATGGCTCTTGATCGTCACCGACGGCCCGCCGCTCACCGACACACTCTCGATCACATCCGGATACAGCGTGCCCTGCGCCAGGAAATCGGCACCGCCGATCTTCGCCGCCTCCTCCTCGAACACTTCGATGAACAGGCGGCCGATGGTCTTGCGTTTTGTTTCCGGGTCGATGACGCCTTCCAGCGCGCCGGTGAACAGGTCGGAGGCGTCGCGATGCACCAGTGGAATGTTGAACCGATTGGAAAACGTTTCGACGACTTCGGCCGCCTCGCCCTGGCGCAGCAGGCCGTGGTCGACGAAAATGCACGTGAGCTGGCTGCCGATCGCTTCGTGTATCAAGACGGCGGCGACCGAACTGTCCACGCCGCCGGAGAGGCCGCAAATGACGCGGCCCTGCCCTACCTGGGCGCGGATGCGGGCGATTTCGGCGGCGCGGAAGGCGGCCATCGTCCAGTCCGGGCGGCAGCCGGCGACGCGCACGGCGAAATTGCGCAGCAGGGCGGCGCCGTGCGGGGTGTGCACCACCTCCGGATGGAACATCACGCCATAGTAATGACGTGTTTCGTCGGCGATGACCGCGTAGGGGGCGCCCTCGCTGCTGGCGACGACGCAAAAGCCGGGCGGCAACGCGGTCACGCGGTCGCCATGGCTCATCCACACCTGCTCGCGCCCGCCGATATTCCACGCGCCGTCGAACAGCGCGCACTGGCCGTAAATGTCGATATGAGCGCGGCCGAATTCGCGCTGGTCGCTGCCTTCCACAAGGCCGCCGAGCTGCGTCACCATCGTTTGCTGACCGTAACAGATGCCCAGGATCGGCACCCCCATGGCAAAAGCCTGCTCCGGCGCGCGCGGCGACGCCGCTTCTGTCACGCTGGCGGGCCCACCGGAGAAAATAATGCCGCGCGGGGCGAAGGCGGCGATGCGGTCGGCACCCGCGGTATAGGGAAAGATTTCGCAATAAACACCCGCCTCGCGCAGACGGCGCGCAATCAGCTGCGTCACCTGGCTGCCGAAATCGAGGATAAGAATAGGGTCGTGGCTGGCGGCGTCTTCCATGGCCACATCCAGCATAGTGGCCGGTAGTGCCGCAAGGCCCGGTCAGCTTTCAGTTGCCTGTTTTCAGTTTCCACAAGCTGGGAGCCCTCCGGAAACTGACAACTGCAAACTGACAACTGACCAGCATCGACATCGGCGGGATGATCGGCTACGCCGCCCGCATGGAAACCCGCATCGAGCGCCTCTGCGTGCAGCAGGGGCTGAAGATGACCGGCCAGCGGCGGGTGATCGCGCGCGTGCTGTCGGAAGCCGAGGACCATCCCGATGTCGAGGAGCTCTACCGGCGCGCCGCCGCGCTAGACGAGCGCATATCGATAGCAACCGTCTATCGTACGGTCCGCCTGCTCGAGGAGCGGGGCATTCTGGAGCGCCGCGATTTCGGCGGCGGCCGGGCCCGCTACGAGCCGACCGAGCATGGCCGACATTATCATCTAATTGACGTTGACACCGGGCGTGTCCTCGAGTTCGAGGACATGGAGCACGAGGGCCTGATGGAACAGATCGCAGCCCGGCTCGGCTTCGATCTGGTCTCCACCCGCCTGGAAATTTACGGCCGCCGTCGCGAAGCGCGGCAGCCAACCGCGCAGGTAGCCCCGCCGGCGCGGCCCGCGGCCGACGAAAAGGATGCCCACCCGTGACCGCCATCCTGCGAATCCCAGCCCTGCGGCCTCCAGCCTTTGGATCTCCAGCCTTTGGATCGCCGGCCTTCCAACCGGGGGCCCCGCAGCCCAGCGGCCATGGCTTCCGCGAACTGCGCAGCGGGAATCTGGGCGTGCGGATCGCCAACACGGAAGCCGAGATCGACGCCGCCCAGGCGCTGCGCTGGCGCGTGTTCTTCGAGGAAATGGGCGCTGAGCCGTCCGACCCGGCGCGCGCGCTGCGACGGGACATCGATGCCTTCGATGCCGTCGCCGACCACTTGCTGGTGGTGGATCACGCCATCGGGCCGGGCCCCGAGGGGGTGGTCGGCACCTACCGCCTGATCCAGCAGGACGCGGCGGAGAAGGTCGGCCGGTTCTACTCCGACGAAGAATACGACCTCGCGCCGCTGGTGGCGTTTCCCGGCAAATTGCTCGAGCTCGGCCGCAGTTGCGTGGCGGCGCAGTATCGCGGCCGGGCGGTCATGCAATTGCTGTGGCGCGGCATCGCGGCCTATGTCCACCACCACCAGATCGACGTCATGTTCGGCTGCGCCAGCCTGCCATCCCGCAACCCAGACGATTTTAACGCCGAACTCACCTATCTGTATCACACCCACCTGGCGCCCCCTGCGCTGCGGCCCCGGGCGCTGCCGGCACGGTATGTGGACATGTGCCGGATGGATCCGGAGGACATCGATACGCGCCGCACCGCGGCAACGCTGCCGCCGCTGATCAAGGGGTATCTGCGCCTTGGCGGGTTCGTGGGCGATGGGGCCGTGATCGACCACGCCTTCAACACCACGGATATCGCAATCATTGTTAAGAGCGATCTGATTACCGACAGGTATTACCGTCATTATGAGCGGCAGTTGCGGGAGGCGCTTGATTAAGTAAGGAAGTTCTTCGTTTTTGAAAAAAGAATCAAAAAACTTTTGATTATGTTCAGCCTAGCGGCGCGTAATATGAAGTAAAGAAAACGATGCCGCCAAACTTCTTCTTAAGCGCCGCTAGGCTCAACAAGGGCTGTTTGGTTCCTTTTTTCAAAAACGAACTGCTTCCTTGTTTCTTTTTCGGCGCCATCTGCGCCCTAGCGCTCCCGCCATTCAACTTCGTGCCGGCCCTGTTTGTCGGCATCCCAGGCCTGCTCTGGCTCATCAACCACGCCAGATCGCCGCTTGTCGCAGCGCGACGCGGTTTCCTGTGGGGCGTCGGCCACCATCTGGTCGGGCTATATTGGGTCACCAATGCCATTCTGGTGCAGGCGGCGCAGTTCTGGTGGGCGGTGCCGATCGCGGTGCCCTTGCTGTCCGCGGTTCTGGCGGCTTTCATTGCGGTGCCATGCGGATTGTCGCGGCTGGCGCCCCCCGGCTGGCCCCGCGTGCTGGTTCTGGCGGGCACATGGGAATTGGGCGACGTCGCACGGCAATTCGCGCTCAGCGGCTTTCCGTGGAACCCGCTGGGCAGTTGCTGGGAAATGCCAGGCCAGCTCGGCCTGGTGTTCATGCAGCCAGCCGCATGGGTTGGCGTCGGCGGTCTGACACTGTTGACGCTCCTGGTGACTGGCGGAACAACCCTCGGCTGGCGCGCCACGATCGGGTCGCTGGCGGCTTTGGCGGTGTGGGCCGCCGCCGGCGACGTCCGGCTGCACCAGGCGGCCGGGCCGGCGCCGGGGATTACCGCGGTTCTGGTGCAGGGCAACGTCTCCGAACTGGAGCACCGGGACCATTATCAGGACCGCGTGTGGATGGAGCAGATCTTCGAGCGCCATCTCTCGCTCACCCGCAAGGGTGTGACCGAGGCAGAAACTAGCCACAGTGGCAACCATCTGCTCGTAGTATGGCCGGAGACTGCCAGCCCCTATTTGCTCGCCGAGGACCCTGACGCGCGGCGTGCCATCAGCGAAGCGGCCGGCCCGGCGCTCGCGACCATTTCGGGAACCATCCGCGTCGGGGGACCCACCACATTCTACAACAGCCTGGTGGCGGTGATGCCGGACGGCAGCGACGGGGGCTATTACGACAAGCACCATCTGGTGCCGTATGGCGAGTATTTCCCCAGCTACCTGCCCATTCGCCTTGGAGAACAAGGCTTTACGCCAGGGCCAGGACCGCGCACGCTGCATCTGGCCGGCTTGCCGCCGATCGGGCCGCTGATCTGCTTCGAGGCGGTTTTTCCCGGCGACGTGGTCGACGAGCGGGACCGCCCGGCGTTCATGTTGAACACCACCAACGACAGCTGGTTCGGCAATTCCACCGGCCCGCGCCAGCATTTCGCGGCCGCGCGCATGCGGGCAGTGGAGGAGGGTCTGCCGCTGGTGCGCGCCGCCAACACTGGCATTTCGGCGGTCATCGACTCGCACGGCATGGTTGCCAGCGACCTGGGACTGGACAGGCAGGGCGTTGTGGTTGCGCCGGTGCCCGGGTACCTGCAACCGACTCCGTTTTCACGCTGGGGTCTATACATTCCCGCTTTCTGTTCAATTTTAAGCTGCGTATTGGGTCTTCTGGTGGTCCGGAAGCGGCATTCTGGCACTTAAATGGAGAGCCGGTCCAAAAATCGCGAATTTTGGTCCGAAAAGCTGAAAGTTAGTTGACAATTTAAGGTTGCATCGATACTCGGGACGTCGAGCAAGCTTCTTTGTCCATTCCATTAGAGAGATCGCCTTATGTCGCGTACTGTGGGAGCATTTGAAGGGCCGGCAGGCGAGACGGGCGAGAGTCGTCCAAGTCCGATCGACGTGCATGTCGGGTCCCGTATCCGGCTGCGCCGCACGCTCATGGGCATGAGCCAGGAACGGCTGGGGGAATCGCTTGGCCTGACGTTTCAGCAAGTCCAGAAATATGAACGCGGTGTCAATCGCGTGGGCGCGTCGCGCCTTTATGATCTGTCCCGCGTTCTGGATGTTCCCATCAGTTTCTTTTTTGACGACATGCCGGACCCGCGGGCGAATGGAATTCAGGTTGGCGTTGCCGGTTTCGCCGAACGCCCGGAAGGGTTTGGTGCCCCGGCCGATGATCCGCTGTCGAAGCGCGAGACTCTTGAACTGGTGCGGGCCTACTACCGTATTACCGACCCTGCCGTGCGCAAGCGGGTTTTCGACCTCATCAAGTCGATGGGACCGACCGACTCATAGGTCCGCTTACGTTTCGGCATCGAGTTGAGGATTGTTGAATACGGGGTGACGCAACTGGTGCAGCGCGCCCCGCAAGGCCTCGGCAAAATCACGTTTCTGCGGCTCGCCCAGCGCGCGCGCCACCTCCTCCCGCTGGCCGGGCGCGGTCAGGAACATGCCCGGCACCCGGCCTGGCTTTTCGACCAGGTCTATGTTGAGCCAGCCGGCGGGCAGAAAAACTTCGCTGCGGCCGCCATTGATGTCGTAGCGAACGATGCGCAAGCCGCCCTCGCTCAGGCTGAGCAACTCGCGCACCCGACGGCTGCGGGCGTGGGTGCGCAGCAGCGCCGCGGCGAGCAGCATCTCGCCGCCGTTGAAGCCGGCGATCGGCCAAGCACCAAGATACCAGAAGAGCAGCGTGACCGAAAAGCTGACCGTGCCGAGGAAGCCGAGCACGAGATAAATACCGCGCGGCGAGAGGCTGCGGTGCGGGACCAATTCGGCTTCGAACAGTGGCAAATCACGCATTGTATTCCAGTAGCCCCCCCGGCTCAACAGATAAAAGTTTCTTGGTTCTTTTTTTCAAAAAAGAACGGATTGCTTACTCGCTTCTTCCTCAAACAAATCAAAAGCCTGTGCCACGGAAGCGGCCCGCACGGCGGCGCGGTCACCCTGAAATATGTGTGCTGTTGTCCGCACGCCAATACCCCGCACCGCGCAGCCGAACCATACCAATCCCACCGGCTTGTCCGCGGTTCCCCCGCCGGGACCCGCCACGCCAGTCACCGACACGGCGACGTCGGCGCGGGACTGGGCCATGGCGCCCGATGCCATGGACGCCGCCACCGCGTCGCTGACCGCGCCGTGCGCCGCGATCAGGGCGGCCGGCACACCGAGCATTTGCGTCTTGGCTTCGTTCGAGTATGTAACAAACCCCCGGTCCACCACGTCCGATGAGCCCGCCACCGAGGTGAACGCCGCGCAAATCAATCCGCCTGTGCAGCTTTCGGCGGTGGCCAGCCGCCACCCGCGGGCCCGAAACGATTGCAGCAAGGGCGCGGCGCGGGCGAGTATTTCGGGCGGCAGCATCAGGCGACCCCGAGGCGGCCGTTGTCGAGCGCGCGGCAGAACTGCTGCCAGTCGGCGACGCTCTGCGCCGCGTAGGCGACGGCGAAATCCGCTATTGCGGAGTCAAAACTATCGCCGTCGCCCATGTATCCTGCGAGAGTCGCTGCGTCGCCGCCGCGGGCGTGCGCACGGGCCAGCGTGCGGCCACACAGCGAGGCGGAGAACGGCAAGGCATCAGCCTCGATTTCCGCGCCGACGGTGGCCATGCGTGAGTCCTTGAGCCGGCGCACGTAGAAGCACCGCCCTTCCACGAGGTCGGGCGGAAAACCGAGGAAAATGTCCGGCTCCGCCTGCATCAGCCGTTGGCCGACCACGACGCGCTCACCCTGCCGGGTGAACTCGGATGGGCCTGCGCCGGCCGCGAGCACAGATTCCTGCGCCTCCTTGGCCTGCAGCAAAAGCTCGTCACCATCAGCGGAAACGAAAAGCCCGAGGGCGCAGAATGTGCCGACCGAGCCGACGCCGACTACTTTGAAGGCGGCGTCCGCCAGGTGGTAATGACGGAACAAGGCGGCGAGATGCGGCGGTGCCGCGGTTCGATAGGCCTCGAACACCGCCTCCATGGCGGGGCGGAAGCGGTCGATATGTTCGGTGGTGCCGTGGTCGCGGATACGCGGGGCGCCGGCCCCTTGCGACACGAGGTTGTAATGGTCGTCGACCGCGCCCAAGGCGGCGCGCAGCCGGCGCTTGACGCGGTGCCGTAACGACGAATCGTCCAGCGCTTCGACTGCGTCCGCGAGATCGATCCGGCTGTGCCACGTTTCGAACGGCGAGAGGCGGGCGAGCTTGGCGACGTGCCGCCGGTAATGCCGCGCCGCGCGCGCCGCCAGCGCCCGGCAAGCCGCATGGTCCAGCCCCGCGTCGCCGCCGGCCACCACCAGGCTGGCGGCGAGGCGCTTTACGTCCCATTCGAAAGGTCCAGGCAGGGTCTCGTCGAAATCGTTCACGTCGAACAGCGGGCGGCCCTCGGGCGAGGGAAAACTGCCGAAATTGGCGATGTGCGCGTCGCCGCATAGTTGCACGCGCAAATCGGTGTTCGGCCGCTGCGCCAGATCCGCCGCCATCACGGCCGCAGCCCCACGATAGAACGCAAACGCGGAAGCCCGCATGCGCGCGTAACGAGTGGGCAGCAACTCGGCAATGCGGCTGCGCCCCTGGGCCTGCAAAATGGCAACCGGATCGGCACGGTCCGGCGGCGGCGCCCATTGACCGTGCACGCCGCGCGGCAGAAGCCGCCGCACCGCTGCCCCCGCCGCATGCCTCGCCCGCCGGTCAAGTAACGTTGTCATCGGGCTCACTCTGTGGCGGGGATGGGTGGGAAAGGCAAGGAAGGGCGTTCATATCCACCCCCCCGCCAAACTGTGTGCGAGGCCGACGATCGCCGCGGCGGCGAGGCCGGCGAGGATGTCGTCGGCCATGATGCCGACGACGCCGGCTTGGCGGTCGGCCCAGCCGATAGGGCCCGGTTTGGTGATGTCGAGCGCGCGGAAGGCGGCGAAGGCGAGCGCGGCGCCGGCCCAGCTGGGGCGTGGGAGCAGCAGAAGGGCGCAGAACTGGCCGGCAATTTCGTCGATGACGACCCAGCCGGGGTCGTCCATTGCGGTTTTGTTATGACTCCGTAACGGCAGACCGGTGGCGCGCATGGTGGCATATGCGCCGCCGATGGTTGCCAGGGCGGTGCCGGCGAGCAACGCCCACGGAGATACGTGCAACAGGGCGGCACCGAGAATGATGCCGACGAGCGAGCCGGCGGTGCCGGGAGCTACCGGCGCAAAGCCGCTGCAAAAGCCGCTGGCGAGCAGGCGCGACGGTGTCATTGCGGCGAATAGGCGTTGTAGATTTCTGCGCCTTCGAGCACACGCTGGACATAATTTCGGGTTTCGCCGAACGGAATCATTTCGATCCAATCGATCATGCCGTCCGGGTCCTGCGAGGCAGCGGCATCACCGTTGTCGGCGAGCCATTCGCGGACGTGGCGGGGGCCGGCATTGTAGGCGGCCAGCGCGTAGGGGCGGACATTGCCGAACTGGTCCAGCAGGTGGCGGAGGTAGGCGACGCCGAGGCGCATGTTGGTGGCCGGAATGGTGAGTTCGGCGGGGTTGGTGATGGTTGCATCGATTTGCCGCGCGGTGCCGGGCAGCAATTGCATCAGGCCGTAGGCGCCGGCGCCGCTGATGACGGTCGGGTCGAAGCTGCTTTCCTGGCGCATCACGCCCAAAGCCAGCGGGGCCGGGACACCAGGAGGCGGTTGGTAGGGCGCGGGCCAGCCGAGATGGGGCAGCGCGGTGCCGAGGCGGCCGGCGATGCGGGCGGCCTGCACGGCCACGTCGGGCAAGCCGAGCGAGAGGGCGCGGCGGGCTGTTAGTTGCGATATGGATGCGTTTGGCTCTTCGTCGGCCTCGCGGCGCAGGAATTTTCGCGCGTTTTGTTCGTCGCCGGTGGCAGCGAGCAGCACGGCGGCGTGAACGAGCTCGGCGGTGTCGAATTTTGCCTCGGCTGCAGGGACGATGGCCGGTTCCGGCAAGGCCAGGATACGGGCGCTGACCTGGCCATCGAGGCGCGCGGCGGCGAGCTGGCCGTAATAACTGGTGGTGTAGACAGCGGCTTTTGCATAGTCGGCGTGGGCGGCCGCGTCGTTCGGGGCGGCGCGGCCGAGCCAGTACCAGGCGCGGCCTTGGGTAATCACCGCCGGCGAGGACGCGGCCAGATCCTGAAAATGCAACGTGGCACGGGCCGGATCGTGCAGTTTGCGCAATGCGATCCAGCCGCCGAGAAACAGCGCGTCGGCTGCCTGATCGGCGGGAACATGCGCGTCGTCGGCGAGGAAATAGGCGCCTTCAGCGTCGCCTTGTTTCAATAAGGCGCGCGCCAGGCGCTCGCGCTCCGGCCAGAAGGCGGCGCGTCTGTCCGGCGGGGCCAGGGGTTCGGCCGCGGCGACCTCGGTGCGCCACAGCGACAAAGCGGCCGCGGTGTTATCGTTGGCGCGCAACCAACTTGCCTGGTCCAGCAACAGAACGGGATCGTTTCGCTGCGCGGGGGGGACGGAAGCGAGAAGGTCCGTCGCCGCGGGGTCGTTGCGGTGCAACGCGAGGCGGGCGGCCGCCAGGGCACGTCGCTGCGGGTCCAGCCTTGCAATTTGCCGTTGTGCGGCGGAAACATTACCGCCGGCCAGCGCATCGAAGCGGCGCCATTGCGTGTCCGCATCGAGCGCGCCGGCCCACGCCTGCAGGAAAGCGGCTTCCTGATTGGAAGCGGCGAGGCCGGCAACCCACGCCTGCCGCGCCAGCGCCACCGCCTGCGCGGTATGGCCCCCTGCCCTCTCGGCCACCGCGCAGCGCACCAATGCGGTGTCTCCGGCCGGAACATAGGCCTCGCAAACGGCGCGGGCTTCGGTGTCGTCGGCAATACTGGCGACCGCCTCGGACAGGCGCTGGTGCAGAAGCTTTTGCTGCGGCCAGGTGGGGTTGTCGGCGATGAATTTACCGATTTCAGCGGCGTTTGACTGGCCTGGGGTTAGCAGGCGGAAATATTCGGCCAGCTTGGCGGCGAGAGGGTCGGTTGAGGGCTGGGCTCGGGCGGGGGATAGAATCGAAAACAAAACAAGAACGGGAAGCAGTTCTTTTTTGAAAAAAAGAACCAAAAAATTTTTACTCATTAGCCTCGGCCTCGGTAGGGGGGGACGCCTTGGTCGGGGATCCACAGGCCCGCCGGCGGGGCGGCGGTTTGCCAGAAGACGTCGATGGGGATGCCGCCTCTGGGGTAGAAATAGGCACCAATTCTTAGCCAGACGGGAGTTAACGTCTCTATCAGGCGGGTTGCGATCTGCAGCGTGCAGGCTTCGTGGAACGCGCCGTGATTGCGAAAACTGCCGAGAAACAATTTCAGCGACTTGCTTTCGACGAGCCAAGCATCGGGCACGTAATCAATCACCACATGGGCGAAATCCGGCTGCCCGGTGATCGGGCAGAGCGAGGAAAACTCCGGCGCGGTGAAGCGCACCAGTGTGCGACGGCTCGCATCCGGCGCCGGCACCCGCTCCAGCACCGCCTGGCCCGGGCTTTCCGGTTGCGGCGTCGGGTTGCCAAGTTGCGTAAGTCCGCTCAAGCGGCCCACTCCTGAATTTGCAGAAGTTTTTTGGTTCTTTTTTTCAAAAAAGAACAGCTTCCTTACTCAATGGCGGCCGGGAAATGTGTGCGTTGTAGAGCCACGGATCCGGTGGTTCGAAATCGCGAGGCGTCGCTGCCCGGCGGGGCGGTGCCATGTGGGGGGCGAGCTTGGCTTCGACGTAGGCGGCGTCGAAGTGCGGCAGATCGAGCAGCTCCAGGGCGACCTCGAAATGGTCGCCGGCGACGATCCGGCCGACATCGTCACGCAGCACCTCGAGGGGAATGCGTTCGTCTTCGGGCAGGAGTTTGAGGTCGCGGACGAGGAGGAGGTGGTCTTGGGTGAGGCCGCCCATTGGGGTGCGGGTGAAGGCAATATAGGCGGCGCGGCGCTTGCGGTCGCGGTCGGGTGCGTCGTGCGGGATTTTGGCGATTTCGGCGACCAGGGCGCGGAGGTGGCGGAGGAGGATGTTGCCGAGCAGGGCGTCGATATCGACGAAGTGGCGGCGCAGGGCGGCCTTGGTGATGTTGAGGCCGACAGCGATATCGATGAATCGGACGCGGTCTCGGCCGTTCTTGGCCAGGATGGAGCGGCCGAGGCGCAGGATATTATCCCGCTGCTCGCGCTGTTTGTCGGTGAGGAATTTTGGCAGGCAACCGAGGGCTTCTGCCTCGGCGCGGATAACTCGGGGGGAGATGTGCATGGGGTGGGTGTTAAATTATATAACTTGAAATGTCAATACCTCTTTCATCGGCGCGAAAAGCGGTGTGTGGCGCGTCGCCGCCCACCTTACAAAAGCATATGTGGTTGAGTGCGCGTGGGCGTGTTCGAAGGCTTTTATCGGGGGCCAAGTTCGCTATGGGAACCGAGGCGCACGAGATCAAGCGTGTGGGCGTCGGGCTTGCGGCTGCGGACGCGAGGCGAGTCAGCAGGGCGAACATGGCGGAGCTGTTGTCCCGCCGCATGCGGGCCGGATCGTCCGGCGGGAATGTATTGAGCCGCTCGGGCTGACTGTTACGGAGGGCGCGAAGGCGCTGGGCGTTTCGCGCAACGCCCTCTCGGCGTTGATTAACGAGCGGCGCGGCATTTCTCCGGAAATGGCGATCCGGCTGGACAAGGCTTTCGGCGGCGGCGCGGATACCTGGCACCGCATGCAGGCCGCGTATGACATGGCGCAGGCGATGAGGAACGCGGACAAGGTCAAGGTGGATAGGGTGGTGCGGGCTGTCCCGCCGGCGGCCTGATTGCGGCCACAGGAACGCTAAAGTGGTGGTGCAATGCGAAGTTCATTGCACGCTACGGCTTGCTGCGTTTGAACAGGTTTCACAACGCCGCTGTTGGAGATAAGGTGTGACGATGACCGAAATCGCGACGAGGCCCTACCCTTCCGCCCTCCCGCCGAGCGAGGCGGAGCTTGCCGCGTGGCACGCGCTCTCGCGTGACGAACAGC
>Ga0116226_10004981_pt1 | contig 11818 bp, 7 predicted proteins | sample S1TSphfallax_FD_89692 | JGI IMG/M metagenome (GOLD analysis project Ga0116226, IMG submission 89692) | Host-associated microbial communities from peat moss isolated from Minnesota, USA - S1T2_Fa - Sphagnum fallax MG | ecosystem: Host-associated > Plants > Peat moss > Unclassified | place: USA... | reverse complement strand
GGCTTGCCTTGATCCAACGGGATCCTTCTCCTCAGGTTTACCGATATGAAATGTAACGCGAATGCAGCATGACTTTGACGAGGTGTTTTATTTGGAGACATATCCAGATATTGCCCAGTCCGTCGGAGAGGGGGTGTTTCCTTCAGGCTATGAACATTACCTCCGGCATGGCCGGGCCGAAGGCCGTTTGGGCATACCGCCCCTCCGCGTGGAGATCCCCGCCGATTTCGACGAAAGCTGGTATCTTAGGGAATATCCCGATATCGCGGCGGCGGTTCAAAAGGGACGGCTCGCCTCCGGCTACCAGCACTGGGTTGAAACGGGCCGCACGGAAGGCCGGCTGCCCCCACTAGGCTATGCGGAAAGCGATATTTTCGATGCGGATTGGTATGGGAGCGTCTATCATGCCGCGGGAGGAGACGTTGCCGCCGGGCGCGCCAGCGATTTTAAGGATCATTATGAACGTATTGGGCGCTTCCGCGGCTATTTGCCGAACCGCTTTGCGCCGCGGCCTGATGCGCCGGCGGCGTTTCGCTCGGCGTTCGGTGGATTCTGGCTGGACCAGGGCAACGCCGCCGATTTGATCGAGGGCAAGCGCGAAACCGGCCGCATGTCCGATGCGCAGGCAGACCTGCTCCATCAATGGCTGGAGAACGGCTACATCATCCTGCCGCAAGCGGTGGCGCCGGAGGTGATTGATCGCGCGGCGGAAACGGTGCGGCGCGCCTATGCGGGGGAACTGCCAGGCCTGAAATTCGAGTGCTTGGCGCTCGGTGGCTATCATCCCTCGCCCTGGGGTGAGGCCGTTCGGACCACCCCAGCTAAGGCGCTGGATTTGCACTGGCTTTCGGAAGAAATCCGTGACGTCGTGTTCGCGCCGGCGTTGCGCGAATTCATGGAACTGGTGTTCGAGCGCCGCGCCTTGGCGACGCAGTCCCTTACATTTCTTCGTGGCTCCGCGCAGGGCTATCATCAAGACACGCTCTACGTTCCTTATACGTTGCCGACGCAGTTCGTCGCCTCCTGGGTGGCGTTGGAAGATGTGCAGGCCGGCGGGGGGGAGCTAACGTATTTCCCCGGCAGCCATAACCTGCCGGACATGCTGTTCGCCGGCAAATACAAGACGCTGTGGGATGCGCAGCGCATGTTGCGGCGCAACTCAATCCGCGAGGAAATGGCGGATTATTCGTCCCGTTTGGAAACCGCGAGCCTGAATGCTGGTTTGAGGCCGGAGCGCTTCATGGCGAAGAAGGGCGATGTGCTGTTCTGGCATGCCGATTTGGCGCATGGCGGCTTGCCGATTTCCAATTCGGCCACGCGCATGAGCGTTGTGACGCATTATTGCCCGAAAGAATTGGCGCCGCTGACTTTCGAGCGCGGCAGTACCGCGTGGCGCAGTTACCAAGACCAAGCCTGGTACGCCACCGGTTATTATGCCAAGGACTGAATAAACACGCAGGAATGTCGGGGATGTTCGTCTTTTGATCAGCCCGCAATGGTGGCGCAGCATTGTCTTCGCGTTGATGGCATTTGCTGGCAGCCGGTTGATGCTCTGGTCAGTGGCCGCGTTCAGCTATTCGTTGCTGCATCAGCCCGTGCATCTGGTAGGCATGTTCCTGCAATGGGATTCCAACATCTACCTTAGCATTGCGCAGCACGGCTATATTCTGCCGGTCGCCGTCACTGGCAATGAGTCCGGAAAATCGAATATCAATTTCTTTCCGCTGCTTCCCATCTGCGTCTCCCTGCTGGGTTGGTTGCTGCACCCTCTGATAATCGCCGGCACGATGTTTACCAATGCATGTCTGGCGCTGGCGGGCATCCTGCTGCATCGGCTGACATGGGCACGCATCGGCCGCGCCGCCGCGGATTGGAGCGTTCTCTGCGTCATGTTTGTGACAGGCTCGTTCGTATTCTCCAGCATGATGAGCGAGGCGCTATTTCTGCTTTGCTCCGTGGCCGCAGGCTATTTTCATGACCGGCAACGCTTAGGCGCGGCAGCATTGAGTGGTTCTCTATTGACCGTCACGCGCCTCACCGGCGGCGCCCAGGCGCTCGGTTTCGCGCTGGATTGGCTGATCCGTCGGGCGCGAGCCCAACCGGCGACGTACCGTGATCTGTTCCTCATATGCCTCATGCCGCTCCCGTTTTTCATTTATCTCGCCTATATGTTTCACCTCACAGGCGATGCCTTTGCCGCCGTGCATAGTAATTTCGGCTTTTGGCAACAGAGCCTTGGCTATCCTTTCCAGAATTTTCTGATGATCGCATGGGAGCAAGACCCGCGGTTGCAAATCCAAAGCATCATCGGCCTTGCCTTGCTGCTTCCTTTGCTGTGGCAGATACGATGTTTCTCACCCGGTGAATGGCTCTTTCTGTTTATTAATATCGAGATTTTCTCTTCCGGAGTATCGAAAACCTCGCTCATCCGCTACATGATCGCCCTATATCCTGTGCATATGGCGATGGGCCGGTTTTGCGCGCGCCATGCCGGCGGCCGTATCCTCTTCTTTATGCTGGCGCTTGCCAATAGCGCCTTGACCATCTGCTGGGTGCATGGACTTGATACGTTTTTCTGAATTTTTGGTTCGCGGACTGGGGTCCAAATCGGAGCGCGGCTTTCTGCTGGCGTTGGGCATACTCTCGCTCTTTTATGTAGCCACGCTTGCTTATTTCGACGTTGCCGATATCCCGGTCAACAAATCATTCTTCGCCCAGCGTGACGCCGTGCGGATCGCGCACGCCTTGGCAGACCCGTTGCCGATCAATCAACTGGTCGCCATTTCCGATGGTAGTACAGTTACGCCCCACGTTGCGATATTGGAGGGCTGGTCAGTGCCCGAGCCGCTCGGCGTCTGGACCGATGCGAAAGTGGCAGACGCCGCGTTTGCGATTCCGAAGGTCAACGGACAGGCAATGCTATTGCTAGGTCTGCACATTATGCTTGATCGGCAGGACAAACAAAGCCTGCAGCTCTATGGCAATGGCCAGTTGCTTGGCGATTGGAAGTTTACGGCGGGTTTGGCCACATTGCAAATTCCGTTACGAATGGGCTTCGCCAATTCGGCCAAGCTGCTGAAGCTCGAATTCGTCATTGGCGATCCGGTCCGGCCAATCGGTTCAGGTGATCCGCGCATGTTGGGGATTTTTTTGAATACTATCGAAATCGAAACAGGTGGAAGCAGAGATCGATCTTAAACAGAACAGGGCCGCTTTCAAAACGCCCCTGTTGTCCTGCGTTTTTGAAACAAAATCGTAATGGAAAGCGCGATTGCGATGCATAGCATCGGGTAGGCAGGCAGCATGTAGCGCTGAATGATTGCCGGGAACGCTGAAACCGTCACAAGCACGAGCACGCAAGCGCGCGCTAACACGAGCACCCAGAACGCGCCAACGATGATGATCATGTTATCCAGACGCCGCCGCCGGATTTGCAGCAAGCAGTGCCAGAGAAAGGCCGCCATCGCAGACACCGTGGCGCCGGGAAGGACGATCCCGTAAAGCCGATACAACGCTTGCAAAATGGTTTGCGCAACGGCGCCGGTCACCACGGGATCGCTGCGTTGCACTGAATCCAGATAAAACTCCCCACCGGGAAAGGCCACCGGGCCAGACTTTGCATTGCGGAATGAAATCACGGTGGGATTGGTGGTGGACTCGCTGGGCTGCAGGCCGCAGGAATTGGCGGACGGCAAAGCCAGCATGAATCTCACTTGGTCCGCCAAAGTATCTTTGAACGCAGCGGCAATGTCCTGGCTTGAATAACGTTGCACGGGCAGCAGCACGGTGCCGCCGGCCGCGTTGCAGCTGACCACGATCCAGCTGTGATCCGGCGCATAAAACCAGCCGGTGAGGGTCACAGCACCGGTCTCGTATGCTGCCGGAACCCGCAGCGGCCGGCCGAGAATATTGTCCATGACGGCGAGTTGCGCCGCGCTGCCACGGCTGATGTCAGGCGTGGTCAATACCACCCGCAACGTCAATAACTCCCAGGCATGATAGAAATCGCGCGGAATCCCCTGTAATTGCGCTGGCGTGATCGCCGGCAGCAGCCGGACCGAGGGTTTTGCGCAATGCAGCCGACCGGTGCCGCACGCAGCATCAACCTCGCGGGCAAGCTGCCGGTAGAACCGCGTGGCATCGCGCGGGCTGGTATAATGCCCCGTCACCAAAACCGCGCTGCGCAGGGCAAAGGCAAACCAGCCGCCGGCTATATCCCCGCAGGTGGAAGGCATCTGTTCGCAACCAAACTGCGTCCAGCCCTGGCCCGGTCCTTCAAGATAGGGCGCCAGACTCGCGAAAGCCGGGCTTGCCGCGTAGATCGCCACGCGGACCTTTTTTGGTACGGGCACATAGGCTTGCGCGGGGCCAACGCGTACGCGCTGCAATGCCTGCACAGCCTGGGCAAAGGCGCCGGTGTCGAAGTCCACCTCGGTAAAACTGCCGTAACAGGCCCGGTTTATAGTGGCCACGGCAAGCCAGCCGCTCGCCGTGGCCAGCGCGAAGACCGCAAAACTAGCCAAAAGCGGCGCGGCCCGCCGCCGGCATTGCCAAAGCCGGCCGGCACACAGAACCGCGAGGGCGGGGACGATCCAAAGCGCGTCCTCCCGCGTGAGCCAGAACCAGCCGAAACAGAACCCCGCGGCGGCGGCCCAGACCAGCCGGCCGGGCAACCCAGCTTGCAGGAACAAGGATTCCAGCATGCAAACCATGATGAGCAACACCTGCGCCGGCGAAATATCATCTCGGATGATCTGCACCGGAAACACCGAGGGATGAAACAAAATCACCGCCAGTAAGCTAACGGCAAGTGCCGGTGACCAGCCTAATCGGCAGAGCGAACGCACCAGCAGGCCGCAAGCAGTCGCGTAGAGCAGCGCCTGGCTAAACGTGATGGGCAACCCAAGCGCGGCATTCAACGCCAGAAACAGCGGGTAGCCCGGCCCCTTCACCAAGGTGCGCAAATCATACGGGCCGAGCCAATGGCCGGTATAAATGCTAGCCGCATGCGTGGTGAAGAGCGCGTCATCGTCCAACATATCGGCATACAACACTACTGGGAGATGCAGGCAGAGCAACACATAAAGGAAGCTCATTGCGAAGACGGCAAAAAGCAGTGGACGCGCCATGTGGTCTCCCAGGATTATTTAAGGGAAGGAAAGTAGTCGCTTTTTTTGAAAAAAAGCTCCGCAAAAACCTTTTGACTGTTTTCCGCCTGGGGACGTTACAAAATCCCGTTTAAAGACGAATAAAAGTTTTTTGGTTCTTTTTTTCAAAAAAGAACTTCTTTCTTCCTCGATGTGCGCATTACTGCCCGGCCTGCGCAAGCGGCGGGAAATTTGCCGCGATCCAGTCCGCGGTGCGGCGCAGGCCTGCCAGCCATGGGGTGCGCGGCGCCCAGCCGAGCTCCCGCTGCGTCAACGAAATATCCAGCACGTTCGCCGGCACGTCCGCGGCGCGGGCCGGCTGGTGGCGCACCGCGGCCGGGCGCTGGCCAATCGCCTCGCACACGGAGTCCAAAACCTCCAAGACCGATCTCCCGATGCCCGAGCCGATGTTCAGCACCTGTGCTGGCCCGTCATACTGGGCGGCGGCGACCAGCGCTTGCGCGACATCCCCGGCATAGAGATAATCACGCACAATGCGCCCATCGCCCCAGATTTCCACCGGGCGGCCAGACTGGATGGTCTCGATGAGGGCCGCGATCAGCCCCTGGCGGCGGAACGGGTTCTGGAACTCGCCGAACGGGTTGGCAACCCGCAGGCTGAGCGCCTGGGCGCCGCCGCCATGCGCGTAGAGTTGCAAATATTTCTCCACCATCAGCTTGTTGATGCCATAGGCCGAGATCGGGTCCGTCGCGTCCGCCTCGGATATCGGCAGAGTTTTGGGAATGCCATAGACCGTGCCGCCGGAGGAGACGAAGATGATCTTGCCAACCCCTTCCTGCTGGCAGCGCTCGAACAGCCGCACCGAGGCAACCGTGTTGACCATGAGATCGGCGATGGGGTCGCGCGCCGAAGCATCCAGATTAATGCCGCCGAGCAAATGAAACACGATGTCCACGCCCTGAACCGCCTGGGTGAGGGCGGCAAGATCGGTGAATTCGGCGGTCGTGTAGCGCATGGCCGCCAACAGGCCAGGCCAGGCCGGGCGGTGGCCGAAGCCATGGACCTTGGCACCCTCTTGCGCCAGGGCCAGGCAGAGATGGCTGCCGATGAACCCGCCGGCACCGAGCACCAGGCAGTTTTTGCCCTTGAGACTCATGGCGCCAGGAAGGCGGCCATTTCCGCCACCATGCGCTCGAAGGTGAAGGAAGCGGCGGCCCGCGCGCCGCCGGCGGCCAGGCGCGCGCGCAAGCCGCCATCCAGCGCGAGCGCCGTGATGGCGCGGGCCAGGTCCGCGGCGTCCCCCTTGGCGAAGAGCAGGCCGCTGGCGCCGTCCTTCACGATTTCCGGGTTGCCGCCGGCGCGCGAGGCGATGGTGGGGATGCCCAAGGCCAGCGCATGGATCAGCGTGAGGGAGAACGGCTCGTAGAGCGAGGGGAACAGGTAGATATCATAGGCGTTGAACAGGTTTGGTAGCTGGTCTTCCGGCACGGTCGGCAAACGCTCTATATGGTCCGCGAGCCCCGATTGCGCGATCGCGGTCTCCAGCGTCTCGATATAGGCCTTGTCCTGCGCATCCCCCACAATGGTGAGCTGGATGCGCGCGAGGCCAAGCGCCGCGGGACTCAACAAAGGCAGCGCGGCGACGGCGGTATGCGCGCCTTTTAAATCCACCAGCCGGCCGGCGAAGAGCAGGCGCAGCGTGCCGGGCTCGACCAGCAACCGGCGATCCGGCGGCGGTTTGGAGACCGTCCGCGTTTGCTTGACGCCGTTATGGATGACGCGGGCACGTTTGAAGTTTATACCGCCGGCGGCGTAGAATTCCCGCATGTAATGGGCGCCGAAAATCGCCTCCAGCCCGTGGCGCGGGCCGAAGATGTTGCGTTTTACGCGCGCCAGAAATTTTGGGCGTGGTGCCGGCTTGAGCGGCGCGTTGCCGAACACCGTATCCTGAAAGAAATGATGCACGAAAAGCGGGTTGCGCATCACCAGCAGCCAGTTATCCGTCAGCATCACCACCGTGCGGATGCCGCTTTGCTCCAGCGCGTCCAGAATACTGGCATCGAGGAAGAACAGATTCCAGGAGAACACGACATCGGGCTTCACCTGGGCGAGGACGCGCTGGAGCGTGGCAAGGTTGGTGGCATTGCGCGCGGCGCGGTCCTGCGCGGTGCCGGGGAAGGGCGTGTAAATGTCCGGCCCGGTCAGCAAATCCCACTCGCGCAGGATGGTCTGGCCGGGATAATCCTGGGTTTTTCCGCCATAACGCGAGGTTAGCACGGTCATCTCATGGCCCGCGGCGGCGAGGCCGGCCGTGACCTCGAAACACAGCCGCTCATAGCCGCCGATGACGTTGGGCGGGTAGAGGTTACTTAAAACGAGCATACGCGTCATAGCCAGGCTTTAAGCTGATCTTTGAACGCGCTGTCCAGCGCCAGGCGGCTGGCATCCAGCCGATTCGCACTCTCGCGCCGCAATGCGGCCATGGCGAGCGGCACGGCGCGGTCCAGCTCGTGCCGGCGCAGCACGGTCTGCGCCGCACCGGCATGCGCCCAGTCGATCTCCACGTTTGGACGGTCCCAAAGTGCGGTCAGGTAGGCGGCGGCGGCGAGCGCCCATTCCACCCGCACCGAAGCATGGTCCTCGTTGATCGTGTTGCTGGCATGCATGCGGTAGCGCAGCAGGGTTTCGTCCAGCACGACAATCCGATGCCCATGGCCGAGCGCGCGCAGCAGCCAGTCCAAATCATGCGCGTAGCGCAGCGGCGCGAATTCCCCCAACTCAGGCCAGGCAGCGCCGCGGAACATGACGTTCGAGGTCGTCATCAGGAAATTGCCGTTCAGCAGCGCCAGGCCGAGTTCGGTGCCAGCGCGATAGCCGGCGCGGGCTGACTCGTACCAGGCGTTCGCCACTTTCCGCCCGGCGCCGTCAATAAAGCCGATGCCCGTGGCGGCGATGCGCGCAGCCGGATCGGCATCCAGCGCGGCGGCGAGCCGCTCCAGCCGATGCTCGGCGTAAACATCATCCGAGTTCAGAATCGCGCAAAACTCCGCCTCGCAGAGGCTAATGCCGCGGTTGAGGGCGGCATGCGCGCCCTGGTTCGCCTGTTGCTCGAAGCGGATGCGCGCATCCTGCCGCGCGAGCTTCGCCATCACGGCGGCGGAATCGTCGGTGGAACCGTCATCGATGACGATGATCTGCCGCACGATCGGCCCCTGCGCCAGAATGCTACGCAGCGCCTCGCCGATATAGGCGGCATGGTTGTAGAGCGGCACGACGACCGCGACGCGCGGCTTGGCGCGCCGGAAGAAGATCATAAGAAAGCGGTCGCTTTTTTGAAAAAAAGCTCCGCAAAAAACTTTCGCGAGTCTGGGCCTCGGGTGGCGGAACCATACGGTCTAAAACGAATAAAAGTTTTTTGGTTCTTTTTTTCAAAAAAGAACCGCTTCCTTTCTCTTATTACTTGCATCATCACACCCCCCGCGCGGCCAGCCGGCTCGCCAGGCCTGGCGCCACGCGCGTCATCATCGGCGCCGGTTCGGCACGGGTGGCGATCGCTTGCGGGCCGCTCAGCATCACCCCGTGCCGGGCCGCGTATTGGCTGAGTGCCACCGGCGTGGCGATTTCCGCGATGGTTTCGGTGTTCAAGCAGATCGCCGGGTCGGCGATTTTCAGCCAGCTATGGCCGCTGCGCTCGCAGGCGTAGAAGTAGAGCCGCTCGATGACATGGGCGAGGGTATGGTCGAGCTGCCGGTCCTCGGCGGGGAAATCGTCGAAGGCGAGGTTGAGGTCGAGCAGAGGTTTGAGTGCCGCCGGGCGGGCCCAGAACATCGAGCCGGAGGGGAAGTCCAGCGCGCGGTCCGCGGCGAGTTTTACCCCCATGCGCGCGGCCAGCGCCTTGGCGCCGTCGAAATTGCCGTTCCAGCCGATCCAGCGGCGGATCGCCTCGAAATGCTGGGGCGCCACCATGCCGAGATCCGGCAGGCGGTTGAAGGCATCGAGGATACTACGAACCGTTTCCGGCGAGCCGAGCAGGGTCTCGAACAGATAGGACCGCCAGGGTGCGAGAAAATGCGCGTGGTCCGAAACCTTTGAGTGCAAATGCAGGACCAGATCGTAGCGTGCATAGGCATCGGCGAAGCCGATGAGCTTGGGCGCGATGTCGCGGCCGCGATTGGGCAGCACGCGGATGGTCAGGGGCTGCTCCCAGCCGGCCAACGCGGCCTCGATTACGGTTTTTTTCGCCTCGGTATCGGTGGAGATCATCAGCTCCGCCGGCAGCGGCAATTGGCGGAGATAATAGAGCAGCTCCGGCGCGATGGCGGGGTGGTAGAGATGGCAGATGATTCCGAGCCGCGGCGTCCCGGTCACGGCGGGGTAGCCGAACGGCACCGCCATCGCCCAATCCTGCGCCGCCGGGCGGCTGCATTGCGGCTCGCTTGGCATGGGCGGCAATGCGGGTGCCGCGGGTGGAAATTCGCCGGGTTCGGGCTGGCGGTGCGTGATGGGCAGGCCGCGCACCATGCCGCGCAATTGCGCCGAGAATTTCTCCGGCGCGCAATCCAGCCTGACGCGCGCCAAGGCGCCAGCGCGCAGCCGCTCCCAAAGTTCCGGGTCGCCATGGAGCCGCGCGCAGGCGGCGGCAAAATCGGCTGGGTCATCGGCGACCAGAATTTCCCGCCCATCTTCCCAGCCGAGCTGCCTTGCGATCAGGCTGGTCACGACCATCGGGATTCCAAACATGGCCGCCTGGTGCACCTTATGCGGAATGCCGGCGCCCAAGCGTGTCGGCACCACCATGATGCGCGCGCGCGCCAGCGCGGGGGCGAGCGCGTCCACCATGCCGGCGGCGTCGATCGACTCCTCCTCAAGTGCGGCGATGGCAGCAACTTTGTTCAGCCCGATCGTGGTCAGCCGCAAATCCGGCCGGGCCATCTCGCGGCGCAGGCGCGGCAGAATCTCGGCGGCGAACCACAGCACCGCGTCGGTATTGGGGGCTTTGTCCTCCGCCGTGGCGCCGAGGAACACGATCTGGTCACGCGCCTCAAAGCCGGTTTCCAGCGGGGCGTCATCCAGCGCGTGGCTGAGCAGGCGAACCTCGGCGGCGCCGTAATCCTCGAAAATCTCCTGCTCGGCGGGCGAGACCGAAAGCACGACATCGGCCAGGCGCGTCAGCGCGACCTCCTCGGCGATCAGCCGGTGCCGCTCGGAAGCGGTTATGGTTTTGCCATCGGCCTCGGCACGCTGCAGGTCGCGCGTTACGAACAGCGCTTCCGCGTCGTAAAAAATCTTCGCCTTGCCGAGCATTTCCCGCTCTGGCCCAACGGCTTCCATGAAGGCGCGCATGTTGTGCGGCCGGCAGATCAGCATGGCGTCGAAATACTCCAGCCGCGCGCGCAGGTAGTTTTGCAACTGCTCGGCCTCGGCCTTGATCAGCACCTCGATGCGCTTATCCAGGCTCTGGCGCACGCCGTGCCAGTCCTCGGCGTAGCGGAACATCGGGAAGAAGGTGATTTCCGCCCCGGCTTCCAGCAATTCATGGATCAGCCGGTTGACGCGCGGATAGCCGCTGCCGAGGCTGGCATGGGGAATGCGGTCCTCGATCACCAGGATGCGCGGCGCCTGAGAATGGGTGCGCGCGGCGAGCAGGTTCATCGGGCTGGCGGCGAATTGGCGGCTCAGAAATTTGCGATGCTGGGCGATGAAGGTGGCGTGATTGGCCGCCTGCAGGCGCAAGGCGTCACCGCTTTTGACCGAACTGCCGAATTCAACATGGATAATCGCGGCGTCCGGGTCGTAGACCACGCGGTAGCCGTGCTCCCAGAGCCGCACGCAGTAATCGGTCTCCTCGTAATAAGCGGGGGCGAAGCGCTCGTCGAACCCGCCCATGTCCTGGAATAATTTGGTGGGGGTCAGCAGAAACGCGCCGGAGCAATAATCGACATCGCGCTGGAACATGACGTCGAGGCCGTTGGGGTCCTCGCCGCGGGCATAGCCGGTGCAGGCGCCGTCCCGCCAGATGATCGAGCCGGCCTCTTGCAGCGTGCCATCCGGCAGGATGATGCGCCCGCCGACCGCGCCGATCTTATCGGAGGATTGGAGCGTGCGCAGTGCGGCGGCGAGCGCGCCGGGCAGCAATTGCGCATCGTTGTTGAGCAGCAGGATGTTGCCGCCGCGCACGGATTTCGCGGCCAGGTTCACGGCTTTTAGGAAATGCAAATTGTTGCCGTGGCGCAGGATGGTGGCCCCCTCGATACGGCCGAGCAGGGTGGGGGTCGCATCCGTGGAGGCGTTATCGGCGATGATGACTTCGACGCCGAACGGCGCCTGGGCGAGGGTTTCGATGATCGAGCCGAGGCAGCCGAAGGTGAGTTCCGCCTGGTTATGGAGGACCAGGATGATGCTAACGTCCGGGGCATCGGCGCGCGGCAGTTTGAGGTTGCCGGGCCCGGCAAGAAACGCCTGCAACCGGGCCGCGAGCAGCGCGCGCATCGCGCGTTTATGCGCGTTTTCGGCCGTGACATCGGGAGCCGGCGGCGCTGGTTCTCCTTCAGGTGCCGCCAAGGCAATCGGCGGGGCCGGCGGCGGCAAAGCGGGCAGCGGCGGCATGGCGCGCCGGCCCCAGACCAGCCGGCTGACGGCGCGCAAAGGGCGCGTGACCTTCCATGAGATCGAGCGGCCAAAGAATGCCGCCGCCTGCGCCGCGGCCGCGT
>Ga0116226_10004980_pt1 | contig 11820 bp, 4 predicted proteins | sample S1TSphfallax_FD_89692 | JGI IMG/M metagenome (GOLD analysis project Ga0116226, IMG submission 89692) | Host-associated microbial communities from peat moss isolated from Minnesota, USA - S1T2_Fa - Sphagnum fallax MG | ecosystem: Host-associated > Plants > Peat moss > Unclassified | place: USA... | reverse complement strand
GGGTAAGGAACTCAAACAGAGCTGTTTTGGGATTCTGGGCCCTCCCCCAGCGCAAACTGGCCCTCATTCCCAGAACAAGCCCCATTCTCAGAGGTCGGTCCTTACCATAGACCAATGAAATAATATTTTCAATATTTAATAGCCGCATAAATACTGGTTTTACCCACAGGAAAGGGGAAACACTAGCCTAAAACTACTTGAAACAAGCCACGTTTGGCGATGTGGATCCTTATCACCTGGCATCAAGTTGCTTTCCCACTGTTTATTCTGCGCGACAAGTGTCATTTTTTGACCGGATGATGACACAGCACACGTCATACGCTATCCTCCCCAAAAAGGTATTATCGTCCCAGATCCCGTGGCCTACGTATGAGGTACCGTCATCAGATTGGAGGTGACACGTTTGCATAGTTCTGAAGTGCTGAATCAGCCTGGAAGAAGTGGCGTCGTGTGAAGTGAGTAACCAACCAAAATGCAAACTATGACTGGGGAAAATTTTGTTTTTGTAAATGGTTTTTTTTTTATAAAAAGGGACAGATGTCATGGTCTACCCAGGTGGCAAACTAGTGCACGCTGTCAATTTCTTTTCGTCTTTTTTTTGCCCTTTTTGGGGTTTTTGCATGTGGACCAAACCAGAGTTTTTTCTTCTTCTTTTTTTGGGTGGCGAATTTTCTTTCCCAAAACATAATACTCCGTTGAATATTCAATTTTTTTAATATTCAAAATTGAAAAAAAAAAAACTCTAAAAATTACCATGTTTCTATACATTGTTCAAGCAAGTAACCACAATTTGATGTGATCTGCTACCCATCTTTTGATCAGGTGGGTTACTTAACTGCAGTAGAATTAGGTGTTGCTGGAAAAAGGAAAAAAAATAGTCACAATGAGTCAGCAAGGGGAAAGGTCCTACAAGGCTGCAATTCCTCTTTTAGTCATGTGTAGTAAGTAATGAGTCAGCAAACATGATCATCCTTGGCCGGCTGTTCCTCTATTAATACTTGTAATACGTGGTACCTTTATAGGGCTTAAATTGTAGGCCATGTAGTTCCTTACAAAAACAAGTGAACAAACATAAGAGGGGAAAATGAATGAAAGCATGATCAACTTTTTTTTGCAAGGGAACAAATAGACTAATGGAATTAGAAAGAACAAAAACCAAAGGTTGTAGCCGTAGGCCTAGCTACTTCCCGACTTCCACCTCACCCCTTCAGGACACACCTCTCATCACCACGGGCAACCTATTGTAAAAGGTCAATTTTTGACATGGAGAAATACAAATGACCTACGACAAGAGGTCAATTTTTTGACATCTAGTTTGAGCTAACTTGACTTCCTGTAAATTCTCCCTTCTCCTTTTTCTTAGGCATCAAAAGCAAGAACCACGAGTAAACAATATTATCCTAACTATTGATATTATTTAGGTTCCAGATACAAAAGAAAAAGTATTGAGTTTCATCAAAACTTCGTAAAGCTTTATTTATTAACACAATGTGGATTCCAAAAATGTACAAAAGGAATTAGAAAAAAAGGGAGAATTGAAAGGACATCAAGTTAGCACAAGCATGTCAAAATCTTTCCATCTCAACAACTGTCTTCTTGTAATAGGTCAGTTGTGATGATGGGGTGTGTGAAGTAGCTAGGCCAATTGCTACCACCTACTTAAGATGGAAGATGCTTGTATTCTTTGCAAGGTAATATAACGTTCTTGACAAAGAGAAGCAAATCAATACATAAAGAGAAGGGATCTCTAGCATTTGAAGCTCCAAATGGCATTGGCACAAATGTGTAAAAATATATCAGCCTATTATTTGTGTAGACAATGGTTTATCTACAATGCCAACTATCCTAACTAACTTAGGTGTTAGGATTAGTTAGGATAAGGTTATTCATATGCCACATCATACATGCATGTGGTCCTTTTTTTTCTTTTTCATTCGCCTTAGATCCTATTTACATCATCTTATGTCCTCTAGCTCATCGTAGCCTTTTAGTTTTGATCATTGCTTTTCCTTCTTATTGTGGAGGATTGCGAGTTTTTTTCTTTTCTCTCTCTTCGTAACTTTTTATTCTTGACTAATTTATTTTTTCATGATTTTTTTAAAATGAGAGATTAAATTTCCATGTGTTTTCATCATTTTTCAAAAGAAATAACAAATTTTCCATATTTAGACCTAGACCTTCTATAAAAGTCACTAGCTAAAGCAAAAGTCCATATATATAATTCATTCAAATGCCTCATAATTTATTTTATATCAACAAGGTTTTTTTTTTAATTTAATATTGAAAATTTGGCAAAAGAAATCACACTAAAAAATAGTCGAATTTACACTAGAAAAAAATCCAGAAATTTCCCAATTTTTGTGTGAAAAAAACCAACAATATTTGTTGGACAGAAAGCATTGATTATGAGCTTGATTAGAATCAGATTTATATTTCTAATTCATTTAAATATATATTCAATCACTCATCGTACATGTCTTACAATCAATATTTTTTTGGTATGACTTTTGCACAATGAATGATTGTTATAATCCAAACATTTCATGAATGAATTTCTGCAATTATTTTAATTGTGCTTTCACATTGCACAAATTTACATTGTCATTTAAACAACTTCATATGATAGATGAAAATGAGGTTGATGAATGAAGTTCATAATTACTTATGGACATAAAATGGTTATTGATGGATGACTTGTTCATCCATTGATTTGATAACAAATGAATGACAATGAACTTCTCCATGAACAATGAATTGTTTACTACATTAATTTATTACATAATATATTTCATATTTTGTACAAATAGTGTTGAACCTTACATGTTCTATCTATTAATGGATGTCATCCATGACATAAAACTCTTACAATGCAGCTTCATAAGTCTATAGCATGATTTTAGGTTTTATGTTGATTTAATTACTAATTAATGTTTGACACCCTTCAAACATAATTCAAATGATGTTGTCAATTTTGCACAATGAAATATTCCATCACTCAAATAACAAAGTGGTTGCCATTGTTAAGTTAATCTTTTTAATATACACCTTTGTTTCGCTATATGCTTTTGGTTGAGCATGAATGTAAATAGTGATTTGACCAATTTTAACTAATAAGAAAACAATTGCCTATTTCCCCCATCTTTCTAATATTGTACATTGTTTGATTAATCATTTTTGGTAGTTGGTTGTTTTCTAGGCCCATAGTTTTTATCAATGTTGGGTAGGTATCATAATTGAAGCGAGAAATGGTCAAGAATTCAAGCCAAGTCTCACAAGGAAAATCATAAAATGTTTCTTACAATAATATCAACTCGCAAAGTTTCATTAGGGTGAAAACCAACCCTTGAGATTCTACCCTTTTATTGAAATCTCAAAAGAAGGATACCTTAACAAGGTATTTAAATAGAGCAAGGTAGAGTTCTTAATTAGGTATCCTAAGTTTTCAAAAGAAAAAATAGAAGTTTTAAATTTCAAATGACGCTTGCACAACTATTAAATGTTTTTAAAAAATCATTTTTTATTATTCTTTAAAAATAAAACAAAATACTTAGGACCTACTTTTGTTAATTAATTTGTTTTGTGCATTAAAGCTTAAAATTTTGTGATACTTTAAAGTTCAGTGTTCTTTTTTTGTGGCTTAAAGGTCAAGGTTTCTTTAAATTGGCTTGCTCAACTCCTCTTGTGTTATTGTTTGATTCAATTCCTCTTATTATTGGTTAGTTTTCTTTTTGTTGTTTGTTGGCTCTTCTTGTGTTGTTGTTCATCCTTTTGTGTTGCTAGTCACCTCTTTTTGAACATTGTTAGTCAACTTTTCTTCTTGTTGTTTGGCTTCTATTATTATATTACTCGATTATTTTTGCTCTTGTTCAATTTTTCTTACTACTATTTGATTCCTTTTGTTGTTTGGCTCCTTTTGTTGTGTTGTTCAATTCTTCTTACTACTAATGTTTCGAGGTAATTCCTTTTCCATTGTTGATCGACTCTTCATGTTGTTGGTCAACTTTTCTTGCTATTGTTCAACTCTTCTTCTCCTACTACTTAAGTCTTTTTGTTATTGTTCAACTCTTATTATTGTTGCCCAACTCCTTTTGTTGTTGTTTAATTTTTCTTATTATGTTGATTGACTCTTCATATTGTTATTCAACTCCTTTTCTTGTGTTATTTGGTTCTTTTCGTTGTTGTTCAATTATTATTATTACTATTTTACTCCTTTTGTTGGGTTGCTTGGTTTCTTTTGTTATTATTCAATTCTTCTCTTGTTATTGTTCAACTCCTCTTGTTGTTTGGCTCCTCTTGTTGCTACTTCACTCCTCCAAGTTCAAGTACTTTTCTAACATAGTTTTCATGTGTGTTGTTTAGTTATTTATTACGATGGTGTTTAATTGCTTCCTTTGTTATTCAGCTTTTCTTGTTGTTGTTGTTGTTTGTTTGGTACTTCCCCCACCTACTTTATGTAGGTTTGGGAATCAAAAACTTGGATCCACCACTTTGTTTTTTTCAAATATGATTTTCAAACGATGTTTCTTTGTTTCAATGTTCATTTTTGTTTCCATTTATTTTAGTGATTTTTTTTAATGTTCCAAGTTCAATCTTTGTTTATTCTTAAACTTGGCAGCTTTTTAAGATCAAGAAATATGTTTGTTGTTTACAAGATTCATACATTTCTTTTTGCATTGTATTACATTTCTTTTTTCATATTCATTTTTTATATGAAGTGAGGAGGTTTCAATGAGTTATTTTAACCTTGTAAATGTTGGTAAATGTTTTGAGTTATATTGTAGGTTTTAGATAATTAAATCAATTTACAAGAAAAAACTAAAACCACACTTTGGTAGAACAATATCTTGTTTTAATTTCTCCTCTTTGTTGAATACCACTCTTGAAAAAATGTTGAAAAATGGAAAAATGAAGTGAAAATGAAAACTTGATTTCAATTGAAATTGACATATGTGAAGTTTTTTTCAATGATATTCCTTTAGAAAAATTGTTAGAAGAGATTGCAGTTTGGAAACAAAAATTAGCAGGGTTTCTAGAAATGAAAAAGCAATAATGAAAAAAAACCTTCAAAAATTGCATGTTCAAAAAATTAAATGGAGACTTCATGGAAAAAATGCATTTTGTTGGGTTTTTTTATGTGTTAACGATAACAAAAAGTTGACCATAACAATTCTCAAATGATGTATTGTATTATTTATTACAATAGTCTTATCAATGCATTTAATTTTTAAACTTAAGCCATAAAAGATTTAATTTCATATTACAAAACAAATGGTATAACAACTTTCAATAAACATATGAATGTAAACCATGCCATTATTGTAATTTTTTTGAGAAATAAGTTAATAGTCCTTTAAAAACAAATTGTTCAATGGCAACCAATAAAAAAGGCCTAATCTATTTAATGGAAAAATTTCAAAGTTTTTTGTTGCAAAATATCCTTTCAAAAAATATGATCCGTAATAAATAAAAAATTGCAAATGTACACCTTTTGATTGTCAAAAATCACTTGCTAATCTTGTTCATGGAAAATATTTAGATGAAACATCATGCCCTGCATTTGTGTCCTTGAGTGGCCTTTCCTTCTTTGAATTTTTTTTTTCAAACTATGCACTAGTATGGTTTGACATTTTAGCGTTTGTGTCCTTGAGTGGCCTTTCCTTCTTTGAAAAATATTTTTTTCAAAATGTTGCTTTAACTTGGTGGAGAAAACAAAACAAGAATAGGTTTTACCAAAATTACTAAAATGCAATATTGTAACAAGTTTTGATTTATGGGTGTCCCAAGGTGCACATGACAGTTTTGCTTTTGTGATAAAAATCATGGGGCTTGTGATCTATTTGCTTTTCTTTGTTTGATTTCCTTTATTATTCTTGACCTTCCTTTTTCCCTCTCTCCTTTTTATTTAATCTTTCTCATTCCTTGTTTATTTCTTTCTTCTCCATGCCCCCTTATTTCGTTTTTTTTTTTCCCCAATTGTACTATTTATTATTGGTAAGACATGTTTTCATAATTCTCAAGGCACCATGTTGAGGAGAACTTTTTTTCATTCAACAAATTGTTGCTAATTCCAATGATGAAAGAAAATGTTGGGGGTCCAAAAACAGGTAAAATTAGATAAGTATATCTTGGCAAAGGTTGAAAAACAATGTTGGGTTATGTGGAGAGACACATCAAAAGAAGCATATTTTGGCAAAGGACCTTTTGATTTATAAACTACATCAATGATCTATAAGGTGTGTGTGTGGTGGGGAAGGATTGGTTTTTCATATATTTTTCGGGTTAGCCCCTCTCTTACCTTGGCCTTTACTAGGGATCACAAAGTTGGAGCAATCAAAGGGGCTTGGGTGTTGCCCAAGGAGGCCAATTTTCAAATGTGGTAAATTTTAGGTCCCCTCACTTACCCCTCTATTATCCTTGTGTGTGTGTGGATTGTTTTTTTTGGATACCAAGTTTTTCATGAAGAACCACCCTTTGGTAGGTTAGTTAGGGCTACATTTGGTGCAAGATTTGTTATTTTCATGTATTTGTGGTTTTTTTGTTAGATGGTCATGGATAGTGCATCATTTGCAACTTGGGCCATTAAAAAACAAAAAAATATGATGGGCCCCTTGAGCATCCAAGTTGCAAGGAAATTGAAACTTCTTAGCCAAATGTTGCCAAATGTATTGGCTTAAAATGTGCCTAGCAAGGATGTGAGTTTCCTTCTTCTATAAATCATAACACATGAAGTTGTATTGGGTTTAGGGTCAACTTTTATTTTTAACAAATACATATTTGTTATCATTTTCTCAAAAACTATATTTATTTTGCCATTGATGTGTAGGTATGTTCGCCATGTTATTAAGGTGGAGCAAAAGTTGAAAAGTTTGTTAGAAATATCACAAACCATTTAAAGTTAGCATTTCCCAAAACTGTGGAAGATGCAAAATGTAGAAAAACAAGGTTTAACATCAAGAACAATCATGACTGTGTAGTGGAAAGGTCCCCTTTCACAACATTTGCTTTCACGTAAAATTTCAATGTTAAGGTTTGCTTGGATAAAGATGATGAGAGAATTTGATTCATTGAATGTGGTTACATGATGGCAAGTTTTTGTTTCATTTTTGTTTTTAAAAAATCATTTAGTATAAGCCTTGAATGATTTACAATTTATTTTGTTTGTGAGACCTATTGATGACAAACAATCACATGCGAAAGCACAATCCTACTTACTAGAACATGAAATCAAGTTTGAAGCTCAAAGTGGAAATGCTTTTATCTTCAAGTTGACAAAATGTTTCACTACATATCTAGTGGCAAATCAAAGTGGTAATGTATATGGTGTGGCATTCTTAGAGAAAAAATCTATCTTGAATCATCTTAGGTCTTAGTTTTAGTTTTTGTGGTTTGATGGTGGCACTTCACAATTTTTGTGTTTATGTCATGATGGACAATATCCTAGCTTGGTTATGTAATTTCTAAAGTGTTGTCTATACAAAAATTTTGGTAAATGACTCAAGTTGGTAATTGAGTAAAGATTATTTGGAGTCAAATATTATAATTTTAGAATGTTGCTCAAACCAAAATTTGTTTGTAGCAATATTCTAACAAATTACTTGAATTGGCTTTTGGGTAGGTTGGTTTTTAAAATTTATTTTTGTAAATGTTTTATTAGATATTTGGTTGTAAAATTTCAGAAGTGATGTGCTTGCATTAGATTCCAATTAATTGCTTGAAAAAAAAGTAATAATAATTGAACCCAATTTCTAAAAGGACTAATATTTAACATGTTCTTATTTTCCCTTTCATGTTGTACCACTAGTGAGAAACCTTGTTTACACATTACTTTTGAATCCATTAATGTTGATCAATCTATCTTCCTACATGTAAAAACAAATCTTTAAAGCACCTTGTCCTTGTATTTATAATGCATTTTTTGATAGAATTTTGATTTTCATTTTAAGATCTTATTATTGTGTGTAGGTGCATTCTCTTGAAAAAATAAGAACCTAGAGCTTCCACTTTGTTAAAAACATAAAATTTTGAAGTTAGATCATGTACTTTCCAGAAGGTTGCTCATACATGAATTTTGTTTGCAACAACCTTACAGTAAGTTATTTAAGTTAGTAGTTAAGAAAATTTGATTTTAGTTCATGATGATTTTTTGAAATTTGATCTTGTAATTAGAGTGTTGTTCAAATCACAAAAAAATTGCAACAATATTATAATAAATTACTTGGGCTAGCAATTGGGTAGGTTTGTTTTATTTGTAAGTGTTTTGTGAAATACTTTGGTTGTAGAACTTTGATGGATAGTAATTTGCTACAAATGAGATCCCAATCACTTCATGTTAATCCTCTTGCTTCTAGGGAGAAAAAAAAATCAAAATTAATGTCCTTATATTTGAAAGCCCCTTTCCCAATAATTTCCAAAATTTCAAGGATTGAAAAAAATTAATTTCTTTTCTAGGTGATGAGGGTAAAAGAGTATAAACAATCTTGTGAGTGATGGGAAAATCAAATTAAAATTCTCCAACCAGTTCCCATTCCTGAGTCTTTAAATAATTTTTTTTTTTTGAAACATTTGGGTCTTAATTTTGTAGGAGCTAGGTAATGATTAATAATGTGCACAAAGTCATGCAAAACTTTGTACAATTACATATGTATAGGTATTGTGTTTGCAAAGAGTTATTGTCATCCTTTGAGTATATTACATCACATTGCCTAAAGGGGGTTTTTCTAATTAATTTTTAAAAAAATATCTTTTTGGGTTTAGGTTTGGGGTTTCCCTTCCCCACTTGTCACTACCATGAATTTTTTGTGTGGATACTTTTCATGTTATATTGCTTATGGCTTCAGTTATGATTGTTTTCCTTGTTGATGAGAAACAATTAGGAGTCAAAACATGTCATTGTTGGTTTGTTTGAGGCAATAAAAATTATTAGTCAAGCTTTGGCAAGAAATTTGATCAAATGATTGAATGAATATGGGTTGAAGAAGAAATTGCTTATTTATGTAAAAGATGAAAGGTCAAATACGAATGTTATGAAAATTGTTTTAAAGTCTATTGTGAGTTGTGAATGTTTAGGTTTATGGGAAAGCTTTCAAAATTCCTATTTTGACCATATTTTCTCAAAAGCTTGCCAATATGTGACAATAGTTGATAAAGTGTGTCAAAATCTTTAATGTGTTTTTATTAAATTTGTTCAATCTTATTTGCAAAATTTTATAACTTGGCCGAAGGATTCAAGAAAAGGGAAATACGAATGGAACAAAGCTTTTGAGGATTTTAATATCTGTCCAAGAAAACAAAACATTAAAATTATAACAAGGAAAATTTTATTTTCCACCTTAAGTTATTTTATAATTATTTTAGATTCTTTATTTGAGTGTAGATCATTTAGATTTTCAATTTTTAATTTTAGGTCTTTTATTTGAACTATAGTTTAAAAATACTAATAGAATGTTAAACTTTGTTTACAAGTTTGTCTCTAAATTGATTATGTTCCAAGAAGCTTTGTAGTTTTAGATTGCTATTAATCTTTGTTATTGCAAATAGACTTTGATCAAAATCAATGAAAAAATGCCTCCTCTTACATGGCACATTTATCAAATAATTGTTGATTGCCTTTCCCTTGTTGTGAATGCTTATGTTTTGAATCAGTCTTAAGGATATTAGTTGTTAAATGATACATTTCATTCTATAATAACAATGCATTTGAAATTAAAGGGAGAAGTTGAAATCCCACCAACCCTAATCAATTTGATAGATGATGATTTTAGGGTTGTTTTTTAATTGTATTTTGTTGGTGGTGGGGGTGTTGGAGTCTTTCCTCTCTTTTGTAAAGAAATATGATGCCAAAAAAACCTATAACATGTTTTCTTTGATGTTAAACCCTTAGTTTAAAAGCCTTCATTTAATATCATCTTATATTAACTATGAAGGTGTGGCTATTATTGAGGAATATGACAAGAGATCCTTATATCTTACGCTTATCAAATGCCATAATATGAAGTTGGTTGTGCAAATTTAGTGGTTGGAAACAATCGTAATTTGGATTTTTTTAACAAACTACCAACATTAATGAGCTAGTGGATAAGCTCAATATGGTTAAAGAGTTCAATTTTTTAGAAGATACCAAGTGGACATACCAAATATCCTCTTTAATGATTGGAATACCATGAATCCATGTTTCACATTTTTTTCATTTGCTAGATGTTATGCATTATAGGATTTCAAATTAAAACAAATAGGATTTTTTAAACTAAATGATTAACAAATTTAAGAACATTTCGATCACAAATGGTCAATTTGGAAAAGTTGATATTTGTGAACAATAATTGGCATACTGATTCAAGAATTGATTATAAATCACCTTTTAATTTGGTGAATTTAATTTTTTAAATCCTAAAGTTAGAAGAGTTTGAAGGATCATTTGAATGGGATGAAGTTGTGAACATATGAAATTATGGAAGAAAAAAAACCTTGTATTTTTTTCACTTTAAAAAACCTTTTTTGGTAGTCTTGTAATTAAAAAAAAAGTTTGTTGGAAATAATTGAACTTTTAAAAACTAATTTGTGAGAACTACGTTTGATAATTGACTTGTTTTTAGATTGTGAGAACTAGCATCTGAAAAAGTAGTTGAATTTTTTTTCAAAAGTTTGATACCTTAGTCAATTTTTTTTTATGGAGATTTTTTTCAGAAATTTAACTCAGTTCTAAAAATGTTATCTGAGAACCTTCCAATATTGGTTCTCATCATCCATAAAGTATGTGAACATTATCACAATGTTTTCATCTAAGTGATTCATTTTTATTATAAATCAAATCTTAATTATTTATCAAAGTATTTGGTTGTTACTAAGCTTGTTTTAAAAGGAGGTTTTGTTTTGAAGTCCCATGTTAACATTCCAAACTTTCATGTTATAAAATAATTGACAATAATTTGTGATCTTACCACCTTTCTAAAGTTCAATGTTTATTCACACCATAGTTCCAAACAATGTCAAACCAAGTTGGTGCATGCTACTCATTGAAATCATTCTTCTAGTAATATAGATATTTGGATGTTTACACCAATAGGTGGACAACTTTCTTCATTGATGTGCCAACGTGGCATGGCCAACAAAGGGCTCTAAAAACTTTCCTCTTTTGATTATGTGTTCATTTTATAAGCAAAGGGTGTTGGTGGCTCTTCAAAAAGTTTAGGTCATCACTATTTTGTGTTGGGTAGCTGTGACAAGAGGAAAGCCTCTTGTAAGCTTGGTGTTTTTCCAAGTTTTTTGCTCATCTCCTTACACGACGTGCTTTGTGCTATTGGTGATGGGTTTAAGTCCTAGGTTTTGTGTTTTCTCCTCTTAGGGCTTCCCATCGTGCATTTTACACTTTGGAATGTGATCTTTTGTTTGGGCTTCGGTCCTTCCCTTTTCTCTTCTCTTGTTCCCTTGCTAGGTTTTTTCCTTCCTTTATTTATATATTTATTTATTTCTTTTCTGAAGATACTAAGAAGACAACATGAAGCAATGTGGTTTGGGAGAGAGTGACAACCAAACAAAACAAACAAAATGCATAGATATATGTCAATTTTGTTTCAAATTCAAACTGACTAGTGGGTACCCTTGACGAAAATTCATTGAAAAGTCCCCCATGAAAACATACATGGTGAAGCGAGTTTTTATTTATTTTTAAATTTATTTTTAATGTGTTTTCTGTTTTATTTTTCACTTTTATATTTTTGTTTATTTGGATGCAAGTTTGAAGTTTGGAGAAAGAAGACACACTTCATTCTTTTTCAAGTAAGGTTATTTTCATTATTATAAGTTTTATTTTTTCTTATTTGT
>Ga0116226_10004979_pt1 | contig 11821 bp, 8 predicted proteins | sample S1TSphfallax_FD_89692 | JGI IMG/M metagenome (GOLD analysis project Ga0116226, IMG submission 89692) | Host-associated microbial communities from peat moss isolated from Minnesota, USA - S1T2_Fa - Sphagnum fallax MG | ecosystem: Host-associated > Plants > Peat moss > Unclassified | place: USA... | reverse complement strand
GTGTTGCTTGTGGTTCGTCCTAGCACCAAAGGTGCTCCAATTATGCACTAACCACTTTGTGTGGGTTGTGTGCAGGCCCGTGTGAGTGAGTGAAGCTTGTTAACTCTTCCTAGTCCCATCCCGGAGCTCTAACACGCCCCTCTACCTCTCAAAGTGTTGTGAGCTAAGGAACGTGCCCCAACTCCTCCCCCTTTCGTTGTCTTGTACTTGGACTCACTTTTGAGTCCCTCAAGGAGTTGAGAGTGTGTCAATTGAAATGAATAATGGAATTCAACAAATTGATAGGCAAATTTACATGTTGATAGGCAAACTTGCATGATGGCATTCATGTTACAAGAATACAACTTCCAAGTAGTGCAACATGTTAGTATTGTTAATCAATGTGGATGGGTTAAGTCAAAACATGATAATACAAAAGTTAGGTGGCATCGTGAGATAAATGAGGAAATGGTGTTAAGATGACATGTTTGGCTTTCTTAAACATTTTGGCAATGGAAGCCACTTCTATAGACAAAACCTTATCATCGATTGTTAAGATCCCTTTTGCACATTATCTTCAGTTACCTACATTGTGTTTACAAATTTCTTGCCATCATTAATTATTCACAAAATGGAGAAAATTAATCATTGCATGTGAACAAAATGAACATTTCCCTTTGCCTTTCATTTACAAGTTCAAAAAAAATGTTGTTACTTGCATTTAAAGAGCATAAATGTTGTTAGGTCAATTTATAAAATGAGTTTTGCACTTTGCAATAGCCTTTTGAATGTTTAACATGTAACAACCGAAAGGGATATATCTCACAAATTTGAGTATTTATGAAAAGCTTGAGCAAGCATTATGAGTAAATCAAAGGTGATATTCAAAGTGTATGCATTTTTTGGGATTGGATTTGTTGTGTTTATGTGCCATTGAATGCAAAATGTAGCACAACTAGAAAGGGGAGGAACAATGCTTCAATTCAAGATATGATTCCAATGTTTCTTAAGATTTCGTTTGCAAATTGGGGGGCAATGCAAGGATCCATTTTTTTCTTAGTTTGCATTTGGCATTAACCACAAAAATGGCTAAGTGATTTGAGAATGGTAAAAAAAGGACTAGATTAGTGGCCTTCATTTCAAGTTTTATTCACTTATATTGCCACAAAGTTTTTTTTCCCTATTTTTCATAGACCTTTTTTTTCCATTTTGGTGTTTTGATTGTTTATTGTAGGGTCTACAAGTTTTATGTTATCCTTGTATTGACAATTTCATGTGTCAACAATTCAAACTAGGGTTCTTTGTTTTCATGTTCCTTCATTTGTTACAACAATCATTTTTGTGTTGAAACAAACAACCTTTATGTTTGTGGCTATGGCACCTTTCCAAATACCACTACATTAAGTTTTAGTTCATGTTTTCCACTATAACACATGTGCGGGCCAATGTAGAACTTCCTAGTGTGGAAGTGTTTTCTATGAATGTGCAAATTTTCAAGGTTCCTTCATCATCCACCACACTTTGTCTTTTTATGTTTGAAGCCCCATGCAAATCACATCTTTAAAAAATTCCTAAAGCTACAAAACCTATCTAACTAGAAAAAAAGGTGTAAAGATCTAAATGGAAGTTCAACAAAGTCTACCATGATCGTTGGGCAACTATATTTAGCTAGTTCAAAATGGCAAATGGAATAGACAAGAAGATGAAGATGGTTAGATGCAAGATTTGCACTAACACTTAAGGGAAGGAAAACTTGTTGGTGTTGAAGCTTGATTTTTTTATTAAGCATTATGGGCTCCAAAAGTGCGTAATGCTTAGATCAGGAGCTGTCATCAAAGAATACATTGTTAGTCTTTCTAACATTCATGTAAAAAATGATAATATGTATGGATCAACATGGTGCAACATGGTGTATGTTGATCTATTTGCAAAAGGATGGAAGGTGAGAAAAAATAAAAATGAATTTGTTCATTGTGGCACATGTTGAAACTGTGACACCTAATTATTGATTTCGAAGCATTCAATTTATTTTTTCAATTTTCGAAGGTCAATGATCATTTGTAATAGCATTAATCAAATTGTATGGGGTGGACCATGGTCAAACACATGTACAACATAATTTTTCACAAGATGAAAGTTGTTATGCACAATGTAAATTTCATTTAAATCGATTATGATGATGAATTGACAACCCTAAACAACTAAAACTAGTTGTTCATGCATGTGTATGTTGTGGTCAATTAGAAAAGGGTTTTGATTCTGCTAGATCTAATGAAGCCTAGAACCTTGATTGTTGAAAGTCTTGATAAATTTGGAGGTTTGAATGACATTTAACCTTGCCTTGAAGCTTGTGTGTGTTTGGAAAGAATGGAATGACCATTTTCTAGGGATAGAAAACAAACATCATGACCTAGCTGATGTATAAACATGTGCCATATTTTTGTGGTGCACATTGTATGGCACATTATATGGCACATTGCACAAACCTAGTTATGTAAACATTGAATCATTGAACTTAGTTTCAAAGATTAAAAAACTCTTGGATTTTTTGTACAACTACTTTACACATGGCCTTAAGCAACACGTTTCAAGTTTTCCAAGTTGGTTGAATTCTTGGAATGCAAAAGGCAATAATATTTTGAAATACATAAAACTCAATGGATATCTATGTTTTTGCCATCAAAGAGGGTTTTCAATGTGTACAAACTATTGGTTTTTTAAATGGTTGAAGATAATGTCATTTTTTATATTACAAATACAAACAATAAGCTTTTATGTAATGTGGAAACACTATTACAAATGGCTTATGTGCTACCTCTACTAGAAGCAATACAAAGGTTATCCAAACACCTATTCATTTGTGAGTTTTTTTTTGCCATCAAATTTATTGAAGCCGATTTGTTTGTTATATATTGTGACACAAAAGAGGTACTCACCAATGCACTTTTCTTTGTTCCTTGGTCTCCTTGAACACATCAGTGATTCTATGTGCTTGATTTGGTGGATAAAGCCCACCTCCCAAATCAAATATGTTGCCTTCTTTGTGGAAAATAAGTTATACATGTTGTAGGTTATGTATGTAACCTTGTGAGCTTTATAAATACAGAGACTTGGGTTTAAGCCATTGATTTTATGAAGAAATAATGTTTTATAATGGCATCATGTTTAGTTGTTGAATTTGAAAATCATTTCTTGGTTCAAGATTTTTTTAATACAACTAAGGTAATCTACCCCTTGTATTGGTTGGCTCCAAAGGTAGAAACCACATTCCCAGGACAATTCAAATGCATTTCAAATGCTAGAAGGCCTTGGGTGCTTGTGGATACTTTGTGTGATCACAATTGAACCTTATATTTCTCGATCAATAGTCATCCTTCTTGAAATTGATAATGTAAAACCATTGTCAAGTTGTTATAGTGTCTCCTCATGATTCCAACTTGACCACAAAATTGTGGAAAAAGCTTAGATTAAATGTTGTTTTCAACCATTGGCTTTCAAAGTGGATTACGTTTGTGTGTTATTTTAGGTAATGTGAAAGATGAATGAATGCTCTCCAACCTTGCTTTCAACAAGAACAAGCTTTGGAATATATTAACAACTCATCTTAATTTCGTTGTTGGGATGCATGTGTAAACATTTTACTCACTTTAGTCATTTCCTTTCAATACAATAATGTATAAGTGGAATGATAACCAGATTCATTATGGGGTGGATATTTAATTATAATGTGGGCGTGTGATTGGGTTTTGAAAAGGCGGCAATTTCGATGCAATATAATGGTTGCTAGTGGAAGCTTAATTTTGTTGGTTCCATACCAATAGTGTATTGCAATGGTCGAAATTTAATAAAAGGTTAGGTTTTCATGATTTTTGTGTATGCATCACTCACTTGAAAATGTGCATCACATTATGTTGGTTTTCAATGTTGCCCATATTGTTTGCAAACTTCAAACTTCAAGTGCAACATGTTCATTTTTTAAGGGTTTTGTGTGATGTCTAATGGGTGTGTGGGTGTGGGTAGAACTTGAGTTACATGAACATCGTCTTTTTGGGATCAAGGTTCAATTTCCTATCAATCTATTTGATTTCAAGTTCACATCTTTAGGAATGTCATATGTCGTTTAGAATCCTAACTCCTAAGGTGGTGCTAAGCATTATTGTTTAAGTATGTATAATTGTTTTTCACTCTTATGCCTTTGCAACATCTTTTACTAGTAATGAATTGCCATAATAGAATCCAAAATCAAAACGTTTTTTTGTCTTTTTGTATTAGGCGTGCATCTCATTTTGTTTACTTTTTTTTTTCCCCCTTTTCCTAAACATTATTGTTGAATCTTATAGACTACAACATATTGGTTTTGGATCTTCGAGGTCATATTCTAAAGTAGTTTGTTAATATATAATATCATTAGGTTTCAATATGTTGTGCATTGATGCAATCCACCAATATTGAAATAACAATTACCCTTGCTACCAAAGTCTACTCATAATTTTGTGTTCAAATCATTCTATAGGTTAAATAACATTCTTTACCAAATTCACATAATTTAGTCTTAAACTAATCAATAGTCATTAGGAATAAAAAATTGGGAATGAAAGGAGATGATTTTAATCAAGAATTTATGATTTTTTTTTGACAATTTTTGGTGGGGCTTTGAAAATGAGATTATTAACTGACCTAACATTCAAAATTTGACATCAATGCTCATGGTGTACATTTTGTATCGTCAAGCTTGTACTCTGCATCAATTTTTTAATATAAAAATCAATGGCCATGAAACTAAATTACTAGGCTTCAATAGGTTGTACATTAATACAATAAACAATATCAGGGGTAACAACTATGCCTCCTACCAAAATTTGCCCATAATTTTGTGTTCAAATCATTTAGGTTACATTATAATTTTTTCCAAATTCATAGAATTCAATCCTTTTGATTAATAGTCATTGGTAATAGAAAATGGGGAGTGAAAAAGATGATGTTAATCAAAACTTTATGAATGTCTTTTGGCATGATTTGGTGGGTCTTTGAATATGAGATTACTAGTTGACCCAACATTTCAAGTTGCATGTGTTGACATCAAGGCTCATGATGTACAATTTGTTGAAAACAACTATGAAAGCCTAATATGGATGATGCATTCATACCATTGGTTCTCTTGTTTTTTCATGCTAGGTTTTCCTATTTTTGATAATGGGTGGGTTGTAGCTAGATATATAAATATTAATCCATTATCCACATATATACATCTTGCATTTTTGTGTTTAATGATTATGAAAAATCATTTAATTATTTATTGCAATAACTTAAGAGGAGAACTTTCATCTTGGTTTGAAATGTTGTTGATATTTAATACATTTTATGTTAGAATATAGAACCAAAATTGGAGATGCACAAGACCTTGAGAACATAAGAAAGAATGAAACAAATGAATGTCTTGCATACAAGATTTATCTTGCATGGTCAATTATAGATGTGTCTATTCATATTTGTCTCTGTTGAACATAGTTTAATCACTTCATATCCAACTAATCCACTTATTCATTTTCTATTTCTCTAACACTTGGGAAATTTCTATTGTAAATTACTACACTTCCAAGAATTAACAATGTGTTTTATTTTCTTTTGAATCTTGCTCTTGAATTGAGATGGCTAATCTTGATAAAAACAAAATGATACAATGAAACTTGAAATGAATCTTTAATGAGTAATTGAAAAAGATTAAGTAGTGGTAACACTAAGTTGAGAAGCAAAATATTGATGGTTATTCTTGGTAATGAAAGTAATATTTTCATTAAGGTTGCAATATTGTAATTTCATCTTTCCTTTTTTAATTATTTCACACATGTAATGATATTGTATTTTGATATGTTTTGTGCAAGCATGAAACATGTGATCACGAAAAAGAGTTCTGCAACTTTGATTGTCACAATTTAATATTGTGGCAACTATTTGGACTTGTTTAATATCTTGTAGAAATTGCCTAGTCCATATTGCATCTTTGGTAACTTCAATAGTAGCTTTATTTTCTACCTTTGTACTAGACAAGGTTGTAGTAGATTAATGTTTACTACTCCAATTGATAGCCCCACCTCCAAATAAAAATGTATAACTTGTAATATTTTTGTGACTATCCATTTCCTCACCCAATTAACATCATAAAATCAAACCAAGGTAGTGTTGTTTATGGCATGTGATGAATATAAGAAACCATGTGTTTGCATTCTTTTTACATATCTAAATATAAGTTTTACTACTTGCCAATGTGTTGGTCACAAATTTGAAGAATGCTAAAAGACTACCCCCACTACAAATGTTAAATCATGATGAATACATATCATAGCAATGACCATAAGTTTAAAAAGTAACCTTTTTGGTACAAAACATTGCACATGATATCCATGTTTTCAATAAATTGAGGTGATTGGTCTCTAGAAATATGCAAGTTTATTTTGAGAGGAGTAGCCACAAGTTTGCAAAGGTTCATTCCAAATAATTCAAGTTTTGCTTGAACATAATGAACTTGAGTAAAAAAACAATGTATCAACTTGTTCATTATGAAGGATTTGAATGCCCACTATATGATGAACCACACCATGGTCATTCATTGCAAGATTTGATTGTAACTCAATATTGATATGTTGTAAGAAAAAAGGAGTATTGAAACCAAAATTGCATCATCCACATACAAATCATTAATGATAAATGAAGCACCATGTTGACAAACATACACATTGTAATCTATATCTATGCATTGAAAACCAACATAGTGGAAATAGGAATCAACTAGGCATGAAGAGCTTGTTTGAGGTTGTATAAACTATGAAGAAGAGGACAAACCTAATGTTCATGACCAAGTTGCACAAAACCTTCAAGTTGTCATATATATCTTTTTTCATGAAGATGAACATGTAGAATGGTTGTCTTCGCATCCACTTGATGAACCTCCCAATTATGAACAACAACAAAAGTAATAAGGGTGAAAGCACACTAAAGCCCCCAAAAAATGTATTCACAAGTATAATTTTTTTGTAATTTATTTTTTTGGTAATGTATGGATGTCACACATTGGATTATGTTTTCTTAACTTTAAACTTAAACAAACAATGAAAAACTTGAATGTATGGAATACATTTGTGACAAAATAATACCCATCACAAAGTTTGAAAAAATTGCACATATATTTCAAAACTAAGGTTGTGAGTGAAATTCTTGGGTGAATTTTTTAATGGTGTATGATATTGATATACATAAATTAAATTTAAGACCATTTTAAAAATTAAATAAATAATTTTTTTTTCATTTTAAAATAATAAATGCATAATAATATCTTCTTTATAAGAAAAAAAACCACTACCATATCAGAGTAGAAAATATTTTATAGATGGGCGTTGCATTATTTTTTTAGTTTTCTTTTGTTTGGTAATGTTTCATGAACCACAAACATGGGACCCTATGGTTGTAAAAAAATGTAAGTTATATATTATATATACATTAACTTTATTCCATCATCTTCATCTAACCATTGGATCAAAATTAATTTTGACTCAAAGTGAACTTTGAGTTCCAAAATGTTGTCATGCAAATTCTAAAGTTTTTTTTCCTTGTGTTTAGGATAGCCAAAGAATGTCATCAATATTTTAGTTTATTTTGTGCTATGATATTCATTATACATCACCTTTTTTGGTGAAAAGTGACTCACCCTTAGTGTGCTTTCACCCATAAGAAAAAGAATTGAAACAATATTCACCAAATGAAAAAATATGTCATGATAATCCATACCAACAACTTGAGAGTACCCTTTGGCAACTAGTTGAGCTTTATAACATTCAATTTGCTTATAAGGTTTCAATTTGAGTTTGAAAATCTACTTACAATTCATTGGTTTACGCCCCATGGGCAAATTATCAATTAATTCCCAGGCATGTTTTTTCATGAAAAAGTCAAAATTTGAAGTTATGGCAATGTGTCAATGTTGGGCATTAGGCCTATTCAAAGCATCTTGATAAGACAAAGGTTGAATCAAAGGATTAAAAGATTGGTGTTCATGAAAATGGACATATTTAGGATTAAATTTGATGCAACAACCAAATTTTATATATTTTGAAGGATTAAATAGTGATGAAGGGATGGGTGTAAAACTAGTGGTTGTAAGAAAGAATTGTGGGCCATCAATGTTGGGGTTATTAACAAACAACGAGTTACTATATAAGTGATTTGGTTCAAGGATTTTTGGAATACCAAGGGTGGAAATAACAACAAAGGAAATGTGTTTGGGAAACAATGTAGAAGGTAAAATAGGTATGGTTGATGTCATAGGGCAAGCATGAACAACATGTGCAATGGGTGCAACAAGGACAATGGATAGTAATGGGGAAAGACGAAAGATGAAAGCACATTAAGGTGTAACAATTTCAAGCACGTATGGAATTCCATAATTGCATGAATTAACACTACAAAGGTAGTGTGAAGGCATGATACTTTGAATCACAAGTAATTTGTAAGTTATCATTATAAAATCATTATATAAAAAATTCCAACCTTAGTTCACTTTATGGAAAACTTAATTTTGAAATATGTATTTCTAAATTCTTACTTTCATTAAAGAAAATGTTCCCAAAAAAACATTGATTTTGGATCGTTGTAAATTTGTGGGTACTTTTTAAAAAATCCATTATGTTATGACAATTCAAAAACTATTCAAAAATTCATACAATGTGATTATATTAAACTAATAAACCCTAAAACCTAACACCCATCCTTCAACATTATCCAAAATCACATTTTGCTTGGAAAATGTAATTATGTATCCAACAACAAGTTGTTTGATAGATATCACATTATGACATAATACTAGGAAATTATATACTTCTTGTATAATCTTAACATTGTTAATCATCAATCAAATGGCAACTTTCCCTTTGCCATAAATTTGGTGATGAGAATTATTTTCGAAATACATGGTGTCTTTCAAATCTAATGGCCCATATGTTATGAACCATGCATGATGAGATGTCATGTGATTAATGGCACTTGAATCTAGGAACCAATCAACAGAAGTTGCCTTGAAAGCAAAGCCTAGAGTTACCATGAATAATTTGTATATATCCTCCAAGAACTTGTTCACATTCTTGGGTCAACACATTGCTAGCAAATGGCCCAACATTTGGTTTGGAACCTTTGTGATCCAAAAGAGATATTTGACACACCTTATAATGGCCCATTTTTTTACAATAGTTACAAGGTCCTTTCTTTTTAAATTGTAGCCAATTTGTTCAGTGTGGTCTTGATAACTTTAGTTAATTGAAGGATTGATGGACATATAATAACTTTGATGATCCACTTGAAGTTTAAAATTGTGGTCACCAAGTAGGAGGTATTCTCCCAACCCACAATATTGTTGTAATTCCATTTGTCATATTAAATTGGATTTTTTTTCCTACAAATGTTGTTTATCAACAATTTGGCTATTACATCTAGAAGGGTTACCTTGGTTTGATTGTTCAAGGTCATTATCATGGAGATTTGGAAAATCATTTAAAATTGTTTCAACATTATCATCATGAGTATATTGGACCCTTACATATGTTAATTGTTATACAAGAAGTTTAAATTCATGAAAATGATGTTTAATATCAACCTTTTTACATATTGTAATTGACATGTTGCTTTCATATATGACATTTATTTATTATATCCTTTTTTTGGTAGACCTTTTGAAGCCTTATCCAATTTTAATTTGTGGCAGTGGCATTAATTGCTTGACCAAGATGAACATTTTTGACATTGTCTAGTATTATCATTTAAACTATTCTATCCTTGTCCTCCTAATTTGAATTGGAACTTGGACTAATTGCCAATGGATTTGTTGTTGTTCCATCACCGGCAATTATTGGTTAAGGTTTGAATTCAACTTCGATACTTAAATCCCATAATCTTTCCTTTTTGAAAAGATATGATGATTTTTATTTTCCAAGTTTGATAATTAGAACCATCTAATTTTTCTATATTTCTTACTTGATCAAAGGAAGATATCTTTGGGCCCATTTGTAATTATGACTTAATTTTTTCAAAATAATTTTTTTTCATGCTATAAAAATTCAATATTCTATAGGTCTTGAATAAATACATTTATTTTATTTCATGAAATTCATTCAATTTGAATGCAAGTACATTTCTTATATTTACAACATGACACAATTTTATTGAAATATTTCATATAACATGTTTTAATTTATGTTCACCCCTTTCCAAAATTAAACATGCTTTGATACCATGTTAATATTTAGTACATTCTATGTTACAATATACAACCATAATTGGAGATGCACAAGACTTTGAGAACATAGGAAAAAATGAATCATATTAATGTCTTACATACAAGCTTTATCCTACATAGTCAATTATGTGTTTCTTCACATTTATGTTTGTTGAACATAGTTCAATGACTTCATATCCAATTAATCAACTTATTCATCTACTACTTTTCTAACAAATGTGCATGTAATCTCTATTCTTGCAAAACAAATGACGACATCGTATGTTATCATCATCTTTTAGCTTGCAGTGCAATGACCATTGAAATAATTTCATGTCAATTTTCATGTATAAATAAACCATTGATTTTTCAAATCATGTCTTTTGTTTTGAAGGGTTTAAGTATTTCCTTTGTGTTCTATGTCTTACACCCATTTGTTTAGATAAACTAATGATTTTTCAAATCATGTCTCTTGTTTTGAAGGGTTTAAGTATTTCCTTTGTGTTCTACGTACTACATTTGAAACCAAACAACAAATGAACATCAAATGTATTCTCCAAACATTAGAAAGTACCTATTGAAATGCTTTTCTCTTGACGTTTTTAATATTTATGAATTTGGATGACAAACTATTTTTTTTGAAGTTGGTCTTCAAGGTACATGGGTTGGAGGCTCTGGGTAATACCTTAAGTATGTAGCTTAGGTATGTCCCTCATATTTATCTTTTGTTTATTGATTATCTTGTTCAATACATTGTCACATTAGGATTTAGGTCCAGTTTAAAGTGTGGGATATGAATAGACTTTTGGAATTTGGTGTTAAGGCTCAAATTAGATGTCCATGTTATTTGAAGTAAGAAACACGATTATGTTGGTTATTACAAGTTTGATTTGAAATGTGTAGACAAAAGGTGGTAGGTGGTAGTTCTACTCCTCCATTTGTTGCAAACAATGATGATTGAAGTGTTAGAATATATAAAGATGTTACCTTGTATGCAATGGTAGAGGCAAATTGATATTTGATTCATCTTTCAATCTATGAATATGACACTTTGTATGTTGACTTGTGGATAGTCTTTATGTTTTTAGTGTTCATGCATCAATTTGCGAGTGGCTTTCAAACTATGTGAATGAATTGTATTTGTTCATTGCCATAGCTTGTCACACATTTGGCTTGGCTTTTGTGAGACACAATGATGGTTAACAAGTACAATTCAAATGAGCTTATTATGTGTGTTAGAGAGCTAGTCCAATTCATAATTGGTGTTGCCATATTTTGACACTTATTTTTCATTTTATATAGTAGGCACAAAAGCTATTGTGTGCCTACTTTTGACGCCACATGTTTTTCCTCACCTTGCTTCTAATAGTCCCTTACACTTAAGCATGAAAAAAATGTTAGCCACTTCAACCTAAATAACTCAATGGTTTTTCATGACATGTTTTGTTTCACCCTACTTCTAATAACCCTTGCACTTAGAAGCATGGAAATAATGCTAGCCATTTCAACCTAAATAACTCAACTGTTTCTTGCCATGATGTTATGAACAAAATAAAGTACACATAGCCACTTCTAGAGGAATTT
>Ga0116226_10004978_pt1 | contig 11822 bp, 8 predicted proteins | sample S1TSphfallax_FD_89692 | JGI IMG/M metagenome (GOLD analysis project Ga0116226, IMG submission 89692) | Host-associated microbial communities from peat moss isolated from Minnesota, USA - S1T2_Fa - Sphagnum fallax MG | ecosystem: Host-associated > Plants > Peat moss > Unclassified | place: USA... | reverse complement strand
TCTCGCAGAGCACCATCTATGTCCCGATCGCTCTCCTGGCCGTCCTCTCCCGGGTGGCCTTCTCCTACTTTGCAAACACCACCCATGAAGTCCGCACCGGCATCTATCGAGGCTCCGTCCGTGCCATCTCCCTGATCTGGATGCTCCTTCTTCCCTACTACTTTGCAGTCGAGTTCGTCGTCACCCACTTCCTCCCCAAGTACAATCCCGGCCTCCCTGCTGGCCGCATCCTGCTACTCAGCGTTCTCTTCCTTTCGCTCATCCAGATCGTCCAGCTCAATACCTTCAGCCTGCAAGGGCATCAGCGCCAGTTCTTCGCCGGATCCGTCTTCGCCGTCGCCGTGGCCTTCGCCACCGCCTGGATCGGTTCGCGCATCATCGGGACTCTGGCCGCCGTCGCCTGGTCACAGGTCATGACCGCCATGCTGTGGTGGCTGGGCAACGAATACTATCTGGGCAGGCGCGTCGGTATGCGCTGGAGGGACATCGTCCGGACTCTGATCGGCTTTTCCGTCGCCACCGCCGTACTGTGCAGCGTTCGGATGGTTACGAACAACCTGGTTCTCGATGCAGCTCTTTATCTCACAGTCGTGCTGCCCGCTTGCATGCTCCTCTTTCCTCAGGAGCGCCGCACGCTCACGGAGCGTATCCGGCTCTTCCTATCGCCCGCAGCGTCGCCCGAGGCATGAGACACGAGACCCGAACCTCCCCGAATCCGGTCCACAATCCGTCCAGGCCCGGGCTTGTCCGCAACTCCCGATAAGTGGCGTATGATTCGGATGACCCAACGAACTACAGTGGATTACAGTGTCTAAGAATGTGCCAGACGGCCATTGCTTTCTTGAGGAGATCACCGGCTTGCAGAGTATTTCGGAGTACAACAAAACGCGGACATTCGAGTATGAGATGACAGAGAGCCGTCTCCGCAAGTGCGCGCGATGGATCGATCAACTGCAACCGGGAAAGATGCTGGACATCGGCTGCTCGACCGGAACCTGGGGTGCACTCTGGAGGTCGCGTGGCTGGACCGTCAGCGGTCTGGATATCGATCGCAAGCACGTGGAACTGGCACGGGAGCGTGGTGTCGATGCACATTGCATCGACATGAACACCGAGGTGCTGCCCTTCGCCGGTGAGAGCTTTGACCTGGTCTTTGCGGGTGAAGTGATCGAGCACCTGGTCGATACGGACGCATTCCTCTCCGAGGTCGCGCGCTGCACCAAACCACGTGGGCACGTGATCATCACGACGCCAAACTTGGCCTCGTTTGAAAACCGGCTAAGGCTGGTTCTCGGCATGTATCCTAAGTGGTTGAACTATAACCTGGAGGGCAGCGGGCACGTGCGACTCTACACACCGCGAATCTTGAAGAAGCAAATGGCAGAGCACGGGTTGCATACGGTGAAGATGCTCGGCAACTGGGTGCCATTTATCCCGCAGCATTTCACCGACGATGTGAAGGTGCCGGCACTGGCCGTCACGGGCGACTGGCTGCCCAGTCTTTCGATGGACATCATGATCTTGGCGCAGAAGTCCTGAATAAGTCCGGTGCAGCGGGGAACGCTCAGGCCCCCGGAGACAGATCGGACTCTCGACGGCCGAACGCATTGAACAATACGCGCCAGTTGCATAGGATCCCCCGAATGACTTCCATCCTCATCCTGAACTGGAACGGTGAACGCTACCTCGCCGGCTGCCTCGACTCCCTCGTCGCAAAGATCACCGTTCCCTTTGAAGTCATCGTCGTCGACAACGCCTCCACCGACGGCAGCCCCGAAATCGTGGCCCAACGCTATCCCTGGGTCAAGCTCATCCGCAGCGCCAGCAACCTCGGCTTCGCCGGCGGCAACAACCTCGCCGCCCGCCACGCTACCGGTGAGTACCTTCTGCTGTTGAACTACGACACCTTGCTCGAAACCGACATCCTCGACGCCGTCACCGCGCTCGACGCAGACCCCCGGCTCGGTGTCGTCGGCGCCGCCATGTACGGCCGTGACCACGAGCTCCGCCACTCCGCCCACCACTTCCCCACGCCAGCCCGCCTTTGGTTCTTCAGCAGTCTCTGGATTACCAAGGAAGAGCCTTGGCCCTCCAGTGTCGGCCTCAAGCTCCATCGCTGCGACTCCATCGAAGGCTCCTTCCTGCTCACCCGCGCAGACGCCTGGCGCAAGCTTGGCGGCATGGATGAGCGCAACTTCATGTACGTGGACGACGTCGACTACTGCCGGAACCTGCGCAATCTCGACCTCTACGCGGTCCAGTGCCCCTCCGTCCGCTACATCCACTTCGGCGGTTACAACCACGCCCGCATGGGATATCTCTTCTCCGGTCTGCGCCGCTACCACCGAAAGTTCTCCTCGCGCCGGGTCCAGCTCGAAGCCGACTTCGTGCTCCGTGTCGGTCTCCTCCTGCGCCTACCCTGGTACTGGCTCCGCGCCCTCGTCCGCAAAGACGCCAACAGCCGCAGCGCCTTGCAGCACGCCCTCGAACTCAACCGCAACTGGAGCGACACACTGATCGATGGCCAACGCTACCACTGAGCAATACCGCCCCTCAGAGAAACGGATCGCCGACCCCTCGAACGACCTCACGATAAGCTGCCATTCTTTCCGCCAAAACCCGAGTGTTGTAGACTTCTTCGACAACCTGAACTGGATAAACAATATGATCAACTTCGAAAAGCTCAAGACCGATCTTCCGCGTCTCCGCCAGCAGTTCCTCGCTAATGAGCCCTTTCCCTACCTCGCCATCGACGACTTTTGCTACCCAGACCGCCTGAACGAACTGGTCGACAAGATCCCCGATCCGATCGAGCAAAACATCGCTCAGAGCCGCGACTACGTCTTCGCCAAGAACAAGTTCGAAAAGAGCAAGTTCCGCGGAATCGACCCCGTCTTCGACGAGATCTACCACGACCTGATGTCCGATGAGTTCAGGAAATTCGTCTGCGAAGTCACCGGCGAGAACGTCTTCATCGACGCCGAGTTCCACGGCGGCGGCCTGCATCAGGGCGGACCCGACAGCTTCCTCGACATGCACGCCGACTTCAACTATCACCCGCTGCATAAAGACTGGTTCCGCAACCTGAACATCCTTCTCTATCTAAACCGTGACTGGAAGGAGTCCTACAAGGGCCAGCTCAAACTCCGTCACCTGCAGCATCCCGAGAAAGGCAGCGCCCTCGTCGAACCGCTCTTCAACCGCTGCGTCATCATGCCCACGCGCGACTACACGCTCCACGGCTACGACAAGATCGCCTTCCCGCCCGGCACCTACCGCCGCTCCCTGGCCACCTACGCCTACACCCTGACGGACGCCCCCGTCGAAGCCGACGCGCGCAGCACCAAGTGGTACCCAGAAGAGGCCGGCTTCGTAAAGCGTACCGTCGGCAAGTACTGGCCCGCGCTCGTACGCATCAAGGGCAAACTGTTTGGAAGCGCCACCGCAAAACAACAGAAGTAAGCCTCTTCCGGCAACAACCCACGACCGCGTTGCATGCAAACCGACTACAGTTCATGATCCCTCTCCCATGTCCAAGAGAAGCGCTGGTCCCAGGCCCCGGGTAGCAATCGACCTTCACTCGCTCGACTCGATCTACCAGGGGTCGCGGACCTATTGTCTCGAGATCTTCTCGCGACTCATCCGCCGCATCCCTGAGATCGACTTCATCCTCCTGGTCGACACCAACGCGTGGGATCCACTGAACGTACAGACCTTCTCGGCTCCGCATGTCACGATCGTCCACATGCCGCACACGAACTCCATCCGCCGCCTGGCCGTCCAGATTCCGGCGCTCGTCAAGCAGCATCGCATCGATCTGCTGCACACCCAATACATCTCCCCGCTGACGCTCTCGGCGCGAACCGCCGTCACCATGCATGACGTCCTCTTCGAAGACTACCCCCAGTACTTCGGCCGCTTCATGCGCCTCCGCTCCAAGGCCCTCTACCGCATCTCGGCGCTTCGTGCCGACCTGCTGTTCAGCGTAAGCGACTACTCGCGCCAGGCCATCGCATCGCACTATCGCATCCCGATCCAGAAGATCGGGATGACCCCCAACGGCGTCGACCGAAACCATTTCTTTCCCGGCCGCGACGGACAATCCGAGGTCGACCAGCTCGGCCTTGCATCCGGAAGCTATCTGCTCACCGTAGGCAGGCTGGAGCCGCGCAAGAACCACATCGGCCTGCTCAAGGCCTTCGCGCGCCTGCCCGAACCTCGCCCCCGCCTTGTCATCGTCGGTCAGCAGGACTTCGGCTTCGAACACATCTACGCCGCCGTAGAAACCCTCAGCCTGCAGCAGGACACCCTCTTCATCCAGTCCGCCGACGCCTCGCTGCTCGCCGCCCTCTACCGCCACGCTCGCCTCTTCGTCTACCCCACATTCGCGGAAGGCTTCGGCATCCCCGTCCTGGAAGCCATGGCGTCGGGCGTTCCCGTCATCACCTCCAACACCACCTCACTTCCAGAGATCGCCGGCACAGCTGCCCGCATCGTCGACCCCACCGGCCCGGACAAGATCCTCCACGCCATCCAAGCCGTCCTGCACGACCCCCACCTGAGCGCTCGCATGGTCCAGGACGGCCTCGCGCAAGCCGAAAGATTCTCCTGGGACGCCTCAGCAGCGACCCTCGAAGCCTCCTACCGCGCCTACTTCGGCCTCACCGGCCCGAGCTAGACAACGGCTCGGCCACATCCGCCCGAAGCATCTCCGTCGCCAGGTCGAACCCCGGAGCAGGGTTCTTCCGGTCCAGATGCAGCCCCACCGAAGGCATCGGCACCCACAACATCGCCCTGCGCCCGAACAGGTTCTGCCGCCACCCATAGAGCCACGACTTCACCATGATCCGCCGCATCAGCCGGTCCATCCCCAGAAATCGCACAACGCTCGCCGGGTTCAGTATCCGGTACTTCGTCAGGCTCAGCCAGAGACTGGAATCATAGTTCCCCTTCGAGTAGCTCCGGAACACAGCCTCGTACTCCGCCAGCGCCCGCCTGGTCGTCAAAAACGTCAGGCACGTCGACGCCGCATTGCGCCAGTGCCCTCCCTCAAACACCTGCAGCCGCTTCGGAAAATCATGCAGCGCCAGCGCATAGCAGTCCGGATGATCAAACGGCGTCACAAAATCCACCCGCTTGCCGCCCCGCAAAAACGCCAGCATCTTCGCAAACGCCCCCGGCAGATACACGTAGTCGTCCTCGGCAAAGTAAACGGCGTCGGCATCCGTCTGCGCCAGCAGAATCTCCACCTGCCGGGCGAACGTCCCATGGTTGCCCACCTGCGGCATCGGCACCAGCACCAGGTCCTCCTCCGCGAAGTATCGCCGGAACATCGCCGCATACTCCGGCGGACATCCATCCAGCACCGCCCAAACCTTCACCCGCAACCCGCCAAGCGACCGCTTGAACGAACCCAGCGCAATCTCCGCCTGACGATACTTGTCATCGTCAAACGGAAGCCCCAGCGACGGCTTCGAAACCTTCGGATAGATTCGGTAAGCAACCGCAAGATCGTACATATCTAACCATCGGACATGTCATGGATACGCTTCAAAGGCGCATAACGGCCGGAACATGTCGGTCATAACAATAACGCATTCAACCATATAAAAGGTCTTGGCTCAAACCCGTGCGATCGTGTCTCTAGGGTACTATAAATATTCAAAAGCAAATGACAATCGCTCGCTGGCTGTATTCAAGGATGTACCAAGACCCGATGTCAAAATCGAATCAGGCCCCTCATCAAGAACCGTCGTGGCTGTCATACATCGGGTTTGCCATTGCCGCTGTCTCCATGTTTGTCATTCTCAAATCATCGCAGCACTTCCGTGTTGACGACGCGTACATCTACAGTGACTACATAAGAAACGCACTTCGGCATCACGGCTTGGTCTTCAATGATGGCGAGCATGTAAACGCTCTTACCTCCAGCCTCTATGCTTACCTGCTGCTAGTTCTTTCAGCGGCGACAAGCAACATTGCATTTTCCGAGCTTCTTATCTTTTCAATCTGTCTCATTCTTACTACGTTCCTGATTGTTCTACAGGCTCAAGATCTAGTCAGCCGCAGCGCTGGCGCCTTCGCAAGCATACTGATCCTGTCCACTCCATACCTCTACATCTTGATCGGGATGGAAGCCACGCTCTTTCTATGCACGCTCGTGGCTTCGCTGTTCTGCTTTGTGAGTCACCGCTACTTCCTCTTGGCAGTCTGTCTCGCCTGCTGTGTATTCAGCCGCTACGAAGGCGGCCTACTTATCCCGCTGATGGCCCTGGAGCATCGGCGGCTCGGCAGGTCAACGCCCAAATGGGCGTGTGTGATCGCCCCAATTTGCATCGTCGCCACGCTCTTGTTGCTGAATAAGATCTTTTGCGGCGACATCTTGCCGCACTCCAGTTCCGCAAAGTTCGCCCATGCCAGGTCGGGGTATTGGGGACACTGGCCGTTCGCCTTCTTCCACGCAAAGTACCATCTGAAGATTTGGAAAGACTTCTACGTTCTATTGGTCATCTGCGCCGTCACGGGCTACTTTGGGTTGCGGGAAGTCTGGTCTACCTCTTGGAGCAGGTTGACCTTCCGGTTCCTCATGGGCCTGCTCGCATTCTATGTACTGTTCAACATACCGGGCTATCCCTGGTACTACGCACCCTTCGTATTTTTCCTATTGGTCTATGCGGGGCTGGGACTTGGCGTGCTTCTCCGCGATACCCCGACGGGTGCCAAGGTCTGCGTGCTTCTGCTCATCGCGATGTACGGAACTTATTTCACCTCACGCCGTGTGGCCGCTATGCAAACTCGCGAGCTGCAATACAGCTTCCTCGACTATCGCGAGATCGGTCTATGGTTCGACCAGCACACAGACAAGGACGCAACCATCGAGACCGATGAAATCGGAGTCTTGAAGTGGTATTCCGAGCGGAGGGTCATCGATATTTTGGGAATCACCGAGCCCAGAAACGCGGACTTCATTGGCCGCAGAATGCCGAATACATGGCTTTCCGTAGACACGCCAGACTACATCGTCATCCACGAAAAGCCCTACAAATACGAGGTAGTCGCACTCAGCGACCCGCGTTATGTTGAGGTCGAAGGCATCCGCATGAGCGGCTATCACATTCTACGCCGGAGAGATGTGCATCCTCATTAAGCCTATAGCAACAACTTTGGAGCCTCAGCTCTAAGGGACACCGCCTGACCGACAAGGAACCATATCCAACAGCCAATTGCAAGGTCTTCATTCGCCGGACCCACTGCAAGCAATATGCTAAAACCTGATAGCGCTGAGAACGCCGCATACCCAATCGGCTTTCGCACAGTGAACGTAGTCCAAAGACAAGCAATGATGAAGCCGGTGAAAAGCAGCCCCCCCAGCAGGCCATACTCGACCGCTAGCGTAAGATACGAATTTTCGATATCTACAGCGGTCCTTGGACCCACCGTTCCAGCACCAGTGCCTAGCGGATGTTGAAGCGCCATTTCAAACCCATCAGAAACCGACGTTACGTGTCCTTGCAGGGAGACGTCGCCCCCGGACGAAAAACTAGCATCAACGAACTTTTTTAGATCGAGCGTTGGGATCGCGATGGCAATGCCTATGATTGCAACCATAACGAATGCTAGTATCCGTACCCGCTCACGTCGTCGGAGGGAGATTACCAATACTCCAAGGACGGTGCCTAAAACAGCAGACCTGGTGACAGTTAGCACAAGCCCAAAACCTATCAAAAGGCCCGGAAGCGGGTTCTTCATATAGGCCCACCAAAGCACTAGTGCCACCATGCAAAAGGCGGCGAAGGTAAGCGGAGAGTTCGTTGAAGAAGCGGCGCGGAGATTGTTATATCCCGTGGCGCGAAATGCCGTTGGAAGCCTGGTCTCTCCGGTCATGACAGACAGCAACAATCTGCGGGCCTTGTCGTCGAGAAAAAACACTTCCCATGCACCGAGAACCGCCAAGAACGCGCACATCCAGACAGCACACTTGGCCCACAATTCTTGTGCCTCAGGGCTCAGCATAACTACTCTGCCAAGCGCGTAAGGAAGAACCCACTCCCAATCGAGCCGGACAGCACCAATATCCGGGCTAAATATCTGTCCGAAAATTACTACAAACAGGCTGGCAAGAAGAAGAATGTCTGGCAACAATATTTTGTAGCGCGACGTATAAAAGAAGAACCATAGCGGCGTGATACTAAGAACGATTTCCTTGATCCCGGATATCTCTTTGTACTGGGAGACACCAAAGATTCCGAGCAATCCGATCGCAAGAAACTGCACCGACATGAGCAGGAGGAAAACCCCCGTAAACGCCTTGATGCCTACATAGAAAGCCACGCATACGCAGGTAGCGACAAGAATCATCGCGCTCAACAGAACCGAATGAGCAAATATATACACCGGAGCAGCAAGCAACGCCCCTGTGGCCAACATCAGCAAAATTTTCGTGGAGGATGATTCGCCGACCGGCACCCGGCCCGCCTCGTCAGTTGAGAGAGGGCCATCCTTCTGTGTAGATGTGACCATAAAATTCGATTCGATTCGATTCAGTATAATGCCCGATGTCGCCGCAGGGTAGCCGCCTGGTAAACCATCACGCGGGAATGTAGTGCCCGTCATGGACGCTAGCGGGCGATGTATACTGTCGAGACGGTCAGTGGTCATCCTTGGAGCTACGGCAGGAAGAGCGGTCGCTGTATTGCACTGTGCGGCTCACGGACGGCCAGCAGGTCTGAGGCTTTTTGATGAACCAGTATGAGGTTGAACGCAATTCACGGCAGGGCACAGCAGTTCCTGCCGAACCACAGCCGTCTCATTTAGACGTCGAGATGATGTTCCGCACCATTAATCGACGTAGAAAGCCTGTTCTAATCTGCACAGTCGTCGGCCTTATCTTGGGCGTTACCGCCGCCTTCCTTCCCCGCCACTTCACCGCCAGCAGCAAGATTCAGGTTCGACCGGGGTCTTCCAGCCAGTATAAGGTTGACACCAGCGAGATCCTCACGGGGGGTGACGACTCCACCAAGCTCGATACCGAGGTCCTCGTCCTCCAGAGTGACACCCTCCTGCTCGACACAGCCGAGAAGCTCCACCTCCAGACCGACCCCGACTTCATGGGCTCCACCAAGCCCGACCCCGACCCCAACAGCCCCAAGTCGCAGGAGGCCCTCATCGGCATCCTGCACAAAAACATCTCCGTCACCCGCATCCCGCGGACGCAGATCATGGTCATCTCCTGCAACACCAAGTCCCCGCTGCTCTCCGCGCGCGTTGTCAACACCCTGGTCGCCGAATACATCGAGCAGCTCTTCCAGAGCCGCTTCTCCTCCACCCAGCGCGTCACCAAGTGGCTCTCCGGCCAGCTCGACGACCTCAAGCAGCAGGTCGAAGCCGACCAGGAGAAGCTCATCCAGCTCCAAAGCCGCCTCGGCGTCGTCGGCCTCGACCAGAACCACGACATCGTCGTCTCCGAGCTCGAAGACCTCACCAAGGCCGCCGACGAGGCCCGCGTCCAGCGCATCATCGCCGAAGCCCGCTACCGCATCCTCTCCAGCGGCGACATCAACCTCCTCGAAGGCGGCCAGGACATCCTCGAGAAGAACCCCGGCAACTCCTCCCTCGGCCTGCTCGCGAACCTCCGCAACCAGAAGGCCCAGGTCGAAGCACGCTACGCCGGTCTCTCCGCGCAGTTCGGCCCCAGGTACCCCGAGGTCAAGCAGGCCGCCGCCGAGCTCGCCACCCTGAACAAAGAGATCGACCAGGAACAGAAGCGTGTCCTGAACCAGTCGCAATCCGCCTACAAAGCCGCCGCCAGCAACGAGCAGAACACCGTCGCCACCCTCGAAGGCAAGAAGTCCCAGGCCTTCCAAAAGCAGAACGACATGGTCCAGTACCAGATCCTGCTGCATGACTACGAGTCCAGCCGCACCCTCTACGAAGGCCTCATGCAGCGCCTCCGCCAGGCAGGCATCGTCGCCGGTCTGGACTCCAGCGAGGTCGACGTCGTCGACATGGCCCGCGTCCCCGGCAAGCCCAGCGAGACCCGCCGCAGCGTCACCATCCTGCTCGGCCTCTTCTTCGGCCTCGCCCTCGGCATCGTCGCCGTCATCGTCTACTCGCAGTTCGACCAGCGCCTGCACGACCTCTCCGCCATCGAATCGCAGCTGAACCTCCCGCTCATCGCCATCAGCCCCCGGCTGGACAAGACCGACTTCGGCAACGCCTCCAAAAAGCAGCCCGGCGGCACGCTCGACCGCATCTCCGACGTCTTCATCCATCAGCCGCGCTCGCCCTTCGTCGAATCCATGTGGTCGCTGCGCACCTCGCTGCTGCTCTCCAACCCCGGCCACGCCCCCAGGGTCATCATGTTCACCAGCTGCAACCCGGGCGAAGGCAAATCCACCATGTCCTCCGGCCAGGCCTGCGCCCTCGCCCTCCGCAACGCCCGCGTCCTGCTCATCGACGCCGACATGCGCCACCCCACCCTGATGCGCCGCTTCGGCCTGCCCAACTCCGTCGGCCTCTCGTCCATCCTTACCGGCCGCGCCACCATCGCCAACGCCGTCCAGGCCGTCCCCGCGATCCCCAACCTCTCCGTCATCACCAGCGGCCCCATTCCGCCCTCGCCGCCCCTGATCCTCGGATCGGAAAACATGTCCACGCTCATCGCGACCCTCTCGGCGGACTACGACTTCGTCGTCATCGATAGTCCGCCGCTGCTCGGCCTGGGCGACTCCAGCATCATCGCTCAGTTTGCCGAAGCCATCGTCCTGGTCGTCAGCTTCACCCATCTCAACCGCGCGCAGATCCTCCGCGCCCGCAAGACACTCGAACAAGTCGGCCGCTCCATCACCGGCGTGGCGCTCAACTTCGCCGACCCCCAGACCCTCGGCGACTACGGCTATGGCTACGGTTACGGCTATGGCTACGGCAACTACAGCGCCGACGCCAACGGCTCCGCAGAAGGGACCGCATCATGAGCAACCGCTTCGTGCCACTCCGTCTCTCCATCGCGCTGGCAGCGCTTCTGCTGACCTCCGCCGCGTCGGCCCAGTTCCTCGGCCCGCAGCCCGGCAACCAGCCCGCGCCCACAACCTCACCCCTCATTCCGCCCTCCATGGATAGGACCGACACCCTCATCCTGCTCCCCGGCGATCTCTGCGGTGTCCAGGTCTTTGACGTCCCCACCTTCGACTACAAGGCCCGCGTCAACGACAGCGGCGATCTCACGCTCCCGCTCGTCGGCACCGTACACATCGCCGACCTCAGCGTCGCCGCCGCCGAAAAGGCCATCGCCACCAGGCTCGCCGCCTCCGACTACATCAAAGACCCTCAGGTCAACCTGCAGGTCCTCGAAAGCCCCAACCACTTCGCCACCGTCACCGGAGAGATCAAAAACCCCGGCCCAGTCCTCATCTACGGCGAAAAGCGCCTGCTCGATGTCCTCTCCGCCGCCGGCGGCCTCACCCCGGCCTCCAGCCCGTTGCTCAACATCTACCACCGCGGCTCGACGCAGCCTCTGCAGATCCAGCTGCCCGCCGACCCCACCATCACCGGCCGCTACAACATCCTCATCCTGCCCGGCGACAACATCGTCGTCTCCAAGGTCGGCGTCGTCTACGTCATCGGTGCCTTCCACCAGCAGGGTGCCATCCCGCTCAAGAACACCACGCCCCTCACCCTCATCGAGGCCATGTCCCTGGCCGGCGGTGTCAACTACGAGGCCTCCCGCAACAAGGCGTACATCCTGCGCGCCTCCGGCGATGGCCGCACCGAAATTCCCTTCAGCGTCACCGACGTCCTCAAGCACCGCGTCCCCGACCAGGTCC
>Ga0116226_10004977_pt1 | contig 11822 bp, 21 predicted proteins | sample S1TSphfallax_FD_89692 | JGI IMG/M metagenome (GOLD analysis project Ga0116226, IMG submission 89692) | Host-associated microbial communities from peat moss isolated from Minnesota, USA - S1T2_Fa - Sphagnum fallax MG | ecosystem: Host-associated > Plants > Peat moss > Unclassified | place: USA... | reverse complement strand
GGGCGACAACATCCAGCTCGAGATCACACTGCACACGCCGGTCGCGATGGAGAAGGGCCTCAGGTTCGCGATCCGCGAGGGCGGACGGACCGTCGGCGCGGGAACGATTAGCGAGATCATCAAGTAGTTCAAGACTAACGAGAGTTGCTGTGCGGTAGAGAGGTTTATCCGCAGCAACTACTCCAAACGATCTTTGCAGTTAGGAAAAGAGAAATAACATGGCTGGACAGAGAATCAGGATTCGTTTGAAGGCGTACGACTACCGTGTGCTTGATACTTCCACGGGCGAGATCGTCGATACGGCGAAGCGCACCGGCGCGCAGGTTGCGGGGCCGATTCCGCTGCCGACGATGAAGAACAAGTATTGCGTTCTGCGTTCGCCCCATGTGGACAAGAAGTCGCGCGAGGCATTTGAGATCAGAACTCACAAGCGCTTGATCGACATTCTTGAGCCGACGCAGCAGACGGTGGACGCGTTGATGAAACTGGATCTTCCGGCGGGCGTCGATGTGGAGATCAAGACGGTGCAGAAGTAAGGAAGAAGGACGTTGTTCGTTCCTGGTTGTTAGTAAGAGCGGCGAGTTGCAAAGAATTGGTTGCACCGGCAGTGCTGATGCTTCAAGCGCAGCATGATGAGGAAAGGGAATTGATATGTCAGTAGAGGGAATTCTCGGTAAGAAGATCGGCATGACCCAGATATTCGACGACCGCGGGGATGTTCACCCGGTAACGGTTCTTAAGGCTGGACCATGCGTCATTACGCAGATCAAGACGCTGGCGAAGGACGGATATGAGGCCGCGCAGATCGGCTATGTGGACTTCATCAAGGCGTCGAAGATCAACAAGGCGATGACGGGCCACTTTGCGAAGTCAAATGTTCCTCCGGTGAAGATGATCAAGGAGGTTGCGCTTGAGTCAGTGAAGAATGCCGATGGCGAGGTGAAGGCCGGCGACCGCGTGCTGGTTGACATATTCACAGACGAGAAGTTTGTGGATGTGATTGGGACCTCCAAGGGGCGCGGATTCGCTGGCGTTATTCGCCGGCACGGATTTGGCGGCGGACCAAAGTCGCATGGCCATATGTTCCAGGTGCAGGGCTCCATTGGCGCATCGTCGTTTCCGTCGCGCGTGTTTCCGGGACAGAGAATGCCAGGCCACATGGGCAACGCGCAGATTACAGTCCGCAACCTGAGGATTCGCGGGATCGATCTTGACGACAACCTTATCCTGGTTGAGGGAGCGGTCCCGGGGCCGCGCGATGGTTTCGTGCTGATCTCGAAGGCAAAGGCCCCGCCGCGCGAACGCCGAGGTTTTGCCGGTGCGGCCACCAAGGATGCGCTGAAGGCTTCGAAGAAGGCTGCGCCTTCGAAGAAGAAGTAAGGATCAGCCAGACGATGGAATTGTGCGGATAGATGGCAATCTAGAAGCTGATTCTCTTCGGGACTGACAGACAAATTGGGTTATCTGATAACTCGCAACCAAAGTTTGGGCCCGCCGCATCGATGGCGGGCATGAAGAGAGAAGAAGATGGCAAACATCAACGTAGTAAGTCTGGCGGGAGTGAAGGTCAGCGAGTTTCAGCTTGCCGACCTGTTTAGCCAGGATGTGAATGACGCGCTGCTTTGGGAGTCGGTAAAGCACTACCGTGCCGCACTGCGCCAGGGAACTGCCGCCACCAAGACGCGTAAGAATGTATCAGGTTCGGGCAAGAAGCTGTGGAAGCAGAAGGGCACCGGGCGGGCGCGTATCGGTTCGATCCGTTCGCCGCTTTGGCGCTCGGGTGGCACGGTCCACGGACCGCAGCCCCGCAGTTATGAGTATCAGTTTCCGCAGAAGAAGCTGATGGGTGCTCTGCGGTCGGCGATTTCTTCGAAGATTGCCGAGGGCAAGATCACGATCGTCGCGAACTTCGATGTTGCCGAGGGCAAGACGAAGCTGTACCGTGCCGCTCTGAACAAGCTGGAAGCAGGCAAGACGACGTTGCTGGTTGAGTCGAGCCGCAAGCTGGATGAGAAGCTGTACCTGGGATCCCGGAACCTACAGGGCGTAGAGCTTGTGCTCAGCTCCGAGGTGCACCCTTACGATCTTCTCCGGTATGAGCACGCGGTGTTCTCCGTGGATGCGTTCGAGGCGCTACAGGATACATTGAAGAAGTTCGTTTCGAAACGCAAGCACGCTGAGAAGGCTGCTGCTGAAAGTGAGGTTGCGTAATGCCAACCCTCTATACCGTGATTCGCCGCCCGTTGATTACCGAGAAGGGCATGACCGTGAAGGAGACGCAGAACACGTTGGTCTTCGAGGTTGCGCTGAAGGCGACGAAGACTGAAGTGAAGCAAGCCGTCGAGACGCTGTTCAAGGTGAAGGTGGAAGGCATCCGAACCGCGACGGTGGAGGGCAAGGAGCGCCGCCGGGGCAAGTTTGCGGGCTATCGCCCGGACTGGAAGAAGGCCTATGTCCGCCTGAAGGACGGAGAGAAGATGCCGGAGTATTTGGACAGCCTGTAAGGCGTTGTTCGTTCTGAGTAAGGGCGAGACACTGTGTATAGAAGATTTGGAACTAGCGGCTTTCAGAATGGATCTGAGAGCCAAGAGCTAGGAGCTAAGAAGAAAAATGCCGATTAAATCATTTCGACCGATAACACCGACACTGCGTTTTCAGACGAAGCTCGTCAATGACGATCTGACGACCGACACGCCCTACAAACCGCTGTTGAGCGTGAAGCCGCGCACCGGGGGCCGTAACAGCACGGGCATGATGACGATTCGCCACCAGGGCGGCGGACACAAGCAGAAGCTGCGGCTCATCGACTTCAAGCGCGACAAGTTCGGGATTCCCGGCACGGTGGCGACAGTGGAGTACGATCCGAACCGCAGCTCGCGGATCTGCCTGATCAGCTATGCGGATGGCGAGAAGCGGTACATCATTCAGCCGATCGGGCTTACGGTTGGACAGCAGATCATGAGCGGGCCGGATGCCGACATTCTGGTTGGCAACGCGTTGCCGCTGAAGTTTATCCCGACCGGCACGATCGTCCACAACATCGAGCTGCGGCCCGGCAAGGGCGCGCAGATGGCGCGTTCGGCCGGAGCGCAGGTGAACCTGATCGCGAAGGAAGGCGACTACGCGCTGCTCAAGCTGCCTTCGGGTGAGACGCGCAAGGTGCTGGTCGAATGCATGGCGACGATTGGCCAGGTGGGCAATACGGACCACGAGAATGTGACCGTCGGCAAGGCGGGACGCAACCGTTGGAAGGGCATTCGCCCAGCAAACCGCGGCGTCTCGATGAACCCGGTCGACCATCCGCACGGCGGCGGCGAGGGCAAGACATCGGGCGGACGTCATCCGGTAACCCCATGGGGCCAGCCGACGAGGGGATATAAGACACGGAATAACAAGCGGACCGACGTGTTCATCGTCAGCCGCCGCAGTAAGTAGTTATTGGGTGTCAGTAATTAGTTGTTCGTTGTTCGTGTGAAATACCAAGTCTCGGAGCTAAGAGATTCGTCGCATCCAGCAATGCAGCAGATTCACGGAGCTAGAAAAATATGTCACGTTCACTGAAGAAGGGCCCTTTCATCGATACGCACCTGATGAAGAAGATTGAGGGGATGAACCAGATCAACGAGAAGAAGGTGCTGCGCACCTGGTCGCGCCGGTCGACGATCCATCCCGACTTCGTCGGGCACACCATCGCGGTGCATAACGGCCGCAAGTTCATTCCGGTGTATGTGACGGAGAACATGGTAGGACACAAGCTAGGCGAGTTCTCGGCGACGCGGACATTCAAGGGCCACTCGGCGCGCGCGGCGGAGACTTCCGCAAAGCCGAAGTAGGCCGGCTCGTTGAAACTGTTGGCGATGGAATTTGTTGATTAGATCAGTTTGAGTTACGAAGGACGACGTTATGGCGAAGGCAGCAGAAAAGATCAGAGAGTTTCGCGCGGAGGCCAAGTTCCAGCGCACCAGTCCGCAGAAGGCGAAGCTGGTGCTGGACCTCATCAAAGGCCTGCGAGTCGAACAGGCGCTCCAAACGGTGCACTTCAGCACGAAGCGCATTGCGCCAGTAGTGGAGAAGGTACTGCGGTCGGCGATCCAGAACGCGAGCTATGTGTCGGACGAGCAGGGGCTGGATGTCGATGTGGACAACCTCTATGTGCATACCGCGGTGGCAAATGAGGGCCCGCGGATGAAGCGGATCCGGCCGGCGCCGATGGGCCGTGCGTTCCGGTACCAGCGGAGGCTGGCGCACATTATTGTGACGGTCGCGGAGAAGAAGCCGGTGGTTGCGGATTTGGTGCCGGCTGCGAAGGTGGCGGGTAAGAAGAAGGTTGCGAAGTAGCAGATGCAGATTCCCTTCGGGAACGACAAGCGAGCGTAGTTCCTTCGGGGATGGCAGACAAGAGTGGTTCCTTCGGGAACGCAAGTAAGAGTTGAAGGACAGTTAGAGTTTTGCGAATGCCCCGCCGGCTCAACCGGCAGAGGGGCCGGAGTAAAGGAAGCTATGGGACAGAAAGTCCATCCGTATGGGTTTCGGCTCGGCATCAACAAGCCGTGGAAGTCGCGGTGGTTTGTGGAGCGTGGCTACGACAAGCTTCTGGTCGAGGACCAGAAGCTGAAGGCAGAGCTGCGCGAGAAGCTGAAGGCCGCCGGCGTGAGCTCCGTCGAAGTGGAGCGGCCGGGCAACAAGCTGCGGCTGATCATCCGCACCGCGCGCCCGGGCATTATCATCGGGCGCAAGGGCGCCGAGATCGACAAGCTGAAGGCAGACATTCAGAAGCGCACGAGCCGCGAGGTGTTTATCGACATCCTGGAGGTGAACAAGCCGGAGCTCGACGCTCAGCTTGTCGCCGAGGCGATCGCGCTACAGTTGGAGAAGCGCGTCAGTTTCCGGCGCGCGATGCGTAAGTCGGTCGACTCCGCGCTGCGGTTTGGCTGCAAAGGGATCAAGGTCCGCGTCTCGGGCCGCTTGAACGGCAATGAGATTGCGCGTTCGGAGTGGTATCTGCAGGGACGGCTGCCGCTGCACACGCTTCGCGCGGACATCGACTACGGCTTTGCCGAGGCGCACACGACTTATGGAATTATCGGTGTGAAGACGTGGGTCTATCGCGGCGATATCTACGAGCAGAAGAAGCGCCGCGACCAGGTTACGACGGCGGGTGCCTTCGCTTCCTAAGGACACAAGCAGATTTCCTTCGGGAATGACAAAGAGTCAGTAACAGAGCTAAGAGGGTTTCCTTATGTTGATGCCAAAGAAGGTCAAGTATCGCAAACAGCAGCGCGGCCGCATGTGCGGCAAGGCGTGGCGCGGCTCCGATCTATCGTTCGGGGACTACGGACTGAAGGTAATGGAGTGCGGATATATCACCGACCGCCAGATCGAGGCCAGCCGTATCGCGATGACCCGGTTCATCAAGCGCGGCGGCAAGGTGTGGCTGCGGCTGTTTCCGGACAAGCCGATTACAAAGAAGCCTGCGGAGACGCGTATGGGCAAGGGTAAGGGCGCTCCGGATCACTGGGTTGCGGTCGTCCGGCCAGGCAAGGTCCTGTTCGAGATGGAAGGCGTAACGCCTGAGCTCGCAAAGGAAGCCATGCGGCTGGCCGCGCACAAGCTTCCTCTGAAGACGAGCTTTGTGATGCGGCATGACGTGAAGGCGACGGTAGCGGCGAAGTAGGGACAAGGGATTAGGGAGAAGGGAATAGGCGGCTGATCGCGCCGGCTAGGGTTGGACCCGGTAAGAGCATCGGTAATTCGGCAGTGAAGAGAGAAGGACAATGGAACTCAGTAAAATCCGCAATCTTAGCGACGAGGAGCTGAAGAGCGAGCAGGCCAAGGCCGGCGAGCAGCTCTTCCGCATCCGTTTCCAGAAGAGCCTGGGCAACAGCGAGGGCATCAAGAAGCTGGGCAGCCTGAAGCTGGATATCGCCCGCATTAAGACCATTGCCCGCGAGCGGGCCATCGAGTTGGAGCGTGCTGCGAGCCCGGTGGTGAAGAGCGCCGCCCCGGCCAAGAGTACACGCACCGCGCGCAAGAAAGCGAAGAAGGACTAATCCATGGCAGAGACATTGAACACGACGTCGGCAAAGTCGGACCAGAGCGGCGAAGCGACGGCCTCGCGGCGCAACGAGAAGGTTGGCCTTGTTGTATCGACAAAGATGCAGAAGACCATTGTGGTCGAAATCGAGATGCGCAAGGCGCACCCGAAGTACAAGCGCGTGATGAAGTCGAACAAGAAGTTCTATGCGCACGATGAGCAGAACTCTGCGCGTGTGGGCGATGTGGTCCGCATCCGCGAGGCGCGGCCGCTCTCGAAGCTGAAGCGCTGGTCGCTTGAGGAGATCGTTCGGCGCTCGTCGTTGGCGCAGGTGGAAGATAAGGTGCCTGTGGTTGCGGCAGCAAAGTAGCATGCAGGACGGTTTGTTTCAGCAAGTCAGGTTTAGAGGTCTGGTCTAGAAGTTCAGGAGCCGAACGATGTCAGTACAGATGAGAACAATCCTCGACGTGGCCGATAACTCCGGCGCACGCAAGCTGCAGGTGATCCTCCCCCTGGGCGGCGGCCTTGGCAAGAAGGCCGGACTGGGAGATGTTGTGACGGCCGCGGTGAAGGAAGCTTCGCCCGACGGAACGGTGAAGAAGGGCAAGGTAGTGAAGGCGGTGATCGTGCGGACGCGCAAGGAATACAGGCGGCGGGACGGCACGTATATCCGTTTCGACCAGAATGCGGCGGTTGTGATCAATGACGCGAACGAGCCGGTAGGCACGCGCGTCTTTGGACCCGTCGCACGTGAACTGCGCGACAAGAAGTTTCTGAAGATTGTTTCGCTCGCGCCGGAAGTTATATAGAGGCAGGGTGTAGCGAATAGGGTTTAGGGTGTAGGACAACATGCAGCCGGTCGCATAGAAAGACAGACCGAGGGACTTCGGCAGAGAGCTGAAGTCGATAGCGAGGAGCTAGTTATGGCAGGGATCAAGATTAAGCGGAATGACCAGGTTGAAGTAATTGCAGGGAAAGACAAGGGCAAGAAGGGGCGCGTCCTCCGCGTCATCGCGGACAAGAACCGCTTGTTGGTTGAAGGCGTGATGATGACGAAGAAGCATGTGAAACCTAACCCGCAGCGAAATATCAAGGGCGGGATTGCGGAGCAGGAAGCGACAATTCATATCTCGAACGTAATGCTGCTGGACGGCGAGGGGAATAAGACCCGCGTCGGAACGCGGTTCGAGGGGGAAAAGAAGGTCCGGTACTCGAAGGTTTCAGGCAACGCGATCGTCGAGAAGAAGAAGTGAGGGTCAAGAGCGAGATGCGGGGATTCTTCGCTCCGCTCAGAATAACGACCTTGAGTGTTGGCAGTGTTGTAGATAAGGTTCACCCCACGAAACGGTAGTTGGCCAGGCCAGGGCCCGACCCCGGAACCGTGGAGAAAGCGAAGCGAGATCATGGCGGCAAGGTTCAAAGAGAAGTACAACAATGAGATCAAGGCTGCGATTGCCAAGGAACTTGGCATCACCAATGCTATGGCGATTCCGAAGCTGGAAAAGATCGTCATCAACATGGGCCTGGGCGAGGCGACCCAGAATGTGAAGATCATGGACCCGTTGGTGGCGGACCTGGCATCGATCGCCGGACAGAAGCCGGTGACGACCAAAGCGAAGAAGTCCATCGCGGCGTTCAAAGTGCGTGAGGGGATGCCAATCGGCGCGATGGTCACACTGCGCGGCGACACGATGTACGAATTCCTCGACAGGTTGATCTCCATTGCGCTGCCTCGCGTTCGCGACTTCAAGGGCGTTTCGTCGAAGAGTTTCGATGGTCGGGGCAACTACACGCTTGGTTTGCGCGATCAACTCATCTTTGCGGAGATCGATTACGCCAAGGTGGATAAGCTGAAGGGCATGAATGTGACGATTGTGACGACGGCCAAGGACGATCATGGAGCTCGGACGTTGCTCAAGGCGTTTGGAATGCCGTTCCGCACGGCCTAAGTGGCATAAGAGTGAGAGCTAACTTTAGAAGTTTCGAGTAGAATGGGAAGAGAGTTATGGCGACTACAGCAAAGCGCGTCAAAGACGCACGAATTCCGAAGTTCAAGTCCCGCCAGCACAACCGCTGCCAAATCTGTGGCCGTCCGCGAGCGTTTCTGCGCAAGTTCGGCGTCTGCCGTCTGTGCTTCCGGTCGCTTGCCCTTAAGGGTGAGATTCCGGGCGTTGTGAAGTCGAGCTGGTAGATATTGTTTGAGGCGGGGCGTTTACGTTCCGCTAAGCTCCGGAGACCTCATTTTGTTGCTTCCGTTGGGAGCTTCACAGTGCAGCAGTCTGGATGTAACACGCAGCAGCATTTCCGCTGGTTCCTGCGAGAGATACTCGCGGGCGAACGGGGAATGAAGGAGAATCGATGAATCTGACCGACCCAGTAGCAGACTTTCTGACCCGCATCCGCAACTCCATTCGCGCCCGCCACCAAAAGCTGGACGTTCCCGCCTCGAAGCTGAAGGCGGAGATAGCCCGCATTCTGAAGGAAGAGGGATATATTGCGAACTATAAGCCTGCGGAAGAGAACGGCCAAAAGGTGCTGCGCGTGTACCTGAAGTACGGCCCGAACAATGAAGCGGTGATCCGCGACCTGCAGCGTGTCTCGCGTCCAGGTTGCCGTGTGTACCTTGGCAGGGACGAAATTCGCCGCGTCCAGGGCGGTCTTGGCATCTCGATCATGACGACACCGAAGGGTGTGATGACCGGACGGCAGGCGCGCCGTGAAGGTGTCGGTGGCGAGATTCTCTGCGAAGTCTGGTAATAGAAGCAGATTCGCCTTCGGGAATGACGAGACGAAGTTTGAACAGTGCTGCAGTGGAACTTATTGATGCGTGAAGCTATAAGGGACTCGCAAGCCAATAAAGGATGAAGAGATGTCGCGTATCGGTAAGAAGCCAATCGCACTCCCGGCCGGGGTCAAGTGGACGGTCAACGCAGAGGGCACCTCGGTGCTGGTGGAAGGCCCGAAGGGCAAGGTAAGCGCGCCGCTTCCGGGCGGCATAAAGCTCGTGGTGAAAGAGGGCAGCCTGGTTGCGGAGCGCGAGAGCGACAAGCAGGCTGCGTTTCATGGGCTTGCCAGGGCGCTGGTCTTCAACGCGGTCACGGGCGTCACGACTGGATGGACGAAGGAGATCGATATCGTCGGCATCGGGTATCGCGCGGAGTTGAAGGGCAAGAACATGGTTGTGTTCACGCTGGGATATTCGCACCCGATCGAGTTCCCGCTGCCCACTGGGATTGAGGTGGCGATCGACCCAAAACAGACGCACCTCACGATTTCGGGCATCGACCGGCAGAAGGTCGGACAGGTTGCGGCGGACATGCGATCGCTGCGCAAGCCGGATCCTTATAAGAACAAGGGCGTGCGGTACACCGGTGAGAAGCTGAAGAAGAAGGTCGGCAAGACCGGAGCGAAGTAAGGCAGGGAATAGAGTCTAAGGACTAGGGACTAGCGGGCACGAGTTGCCAGTCCCTAGTCTCCAGAACCTAAAGAAGACACCGAACGTCGCCAGCATTCTGGTGACGCTACTAGGAAAGAAGGAATAGTCATGATTAATCCACGGCAACGCAATTTAATTCGGCAGCGTGTCCATACGCGCATTCGCGAGAAGATGTCCGGCACGGCGGAGCGGCCGCGGCTAAATGTGTACCGTTCGCTGAACCATATCTACACTCAGCTGATCGATGACCTGAATGGGGTGACGATCGCGTCGGCCTCCTCGATGGGCAAGAAGGGCGAGGAGAAGGCTTATGGCGGCAATGTTGAAGCAGCCAAGGCAGTGGGTAAGTTGATCGCGGAGCGCGCACAGGCGAAGGGCGTGAAGAAGGTTGTCTTCGACCGCGGCGGGTATCTGTATCACGGACGGGTGAAGGCGCTGGCAGATGCGGCACGCGAAGCCGGGCTGGAGTTTTAGAGGCAGGGGGCAACGAGTAGGGAGTAGCAAGGCCCTTAGCTGCCGTTGCGGTACATCCCGGAGCCACGAGAGTTCTAAGTTTCTAAAGGCGCCAAGACTGGCGGCCGGAAAGCTGGATGGGGAATTATGGCACTTATCAAGAAGAAGATCGACGCGAACCGGCTGAATTTGAAAGACGAAGTGGTCTCGATCAACCGCGTGACGAAGGTGGTCAAGGGCGGCAAGAACATGTCGTTTGCGGCGCTGGTTGTGGTTGGCGATGCGGGCGAGGGCGTGGTTGGGTACGGTTCGGGCAAGGCGAAGGAGGTCCCGCAGGCGATCCGCAAGGGGATCGAGTCGGCCAAGAAGAACTTGTTCAAGATCAACCTGACGGAGACGACGATCCCGCACCAGGTGCTAGGACACTTCGGTGCCGGATCGGTCCTGTTGAAGCCGGCTCCGGAAGGCACGGGTGTGATTGCGGGTAAGACGGTACGCGCGGTGATGACGTCGGCGGGGATTCAAAATGTGTTGACGAAGTCCCTGGGGACGGCGAACCCGCATAATGTGATTAAGGCCACGTTCGATGCGCTGACGCAGCTTCGGAATAAGTCGGAAGTGGCGGCGCTGCGCGGCAAGGGTGTAGAAGAGCTCTAGATACGAGTTATTCGATGTTCGCTGGAACGGAGCGCGGACAGACCATTTAGGAGAGAAGTTATGGCAGATACGAATGCGGTCGCAAAGATTAGGCTACAGTACTTCCGTTCCAAGATCTGCACGCCGGTGAAGCACAAGCTGGTCGTCAAGGGGCTTGGGTTTACGCGGCTGAACCAGATTGTGGAGCGCGAGGATACACCGTCAGTCCGCGGAATGGTGGCGAAGGTTCCGCACCTGGTGCGGGTTGTCGGGTAGGTACGTTTTTCGTTCATAGTTGTTCGTGCAAGAAGGACGAGCAACGAGTAATTGTTTTCTAAATGCGAGTCGGACGGCTGCGAGCCATTCGGCGTTATAGCGAGGAAATAAAGATGGCAGTTCGCAATTTATCGAATCTTCGGGCGCCGAAAAAGGCGAACGAGAACAAGAAGCGCGTGGGCCGCGGTATGGGTTCGGGCATGGGTAAGACGTCCACCCGTGGACATAAGGGCCAGGGTTCGCGATCCGGTTCGAGCCTGATGCGCGGCTTTGAAGGCGGCCAGATGCCGCTGCACCGCCGTCTGCCGAAGCGCGGGTTCACCAACATCTTCCGGGTAGAGTACACGGTGCTGGGACTCGATCGCGTTGCGGAGTTGGTGGCTGAGCACGGCGCGATGGAGTTCACGCTGGACAAGATCGTCGAGTTGGGCCTGCTTCGGCGGAAGAACGGCCTGATCAAGGTGCTGAACAACGGTGCGATCACGACGGCGATCACGATTCACGCGCATAAGTTTTCGAAGTCCGCGAAAGAGGCAATCGAGAAGGCGGGCGGCAAGGCGATTGTGATAGCCGAGCCAGCTAGCGAGTAGTTTCAGTTCCGTTGCCTAGGCCGGCGGACGGGAAAAATACGGGATTCTTCGCTTCGCTCAAAATGACGGCGGTTGCTGAGGGGCGTAGAATTTAATAAGTACGGGTCCAACTTCACAGCGTTTAGTCTCGCGAGGTTTTCCAGACTGATGTTCGAGAAAATTGCCAACATCTTCCGTATCCCAGACCTTCGTAAGCGTGTGTTGTTTACGCTGGGGTTGCTGGCGGTGTATCGCCTGGGCGCACATATTCCCACTCCGGGAATCAACGCCGACCTGTTAGCGCAGTTCTTCAACCAGAACTCTGGCTCCGCGCTTGGGCTGGTCGACCTGTTCTCGGGCGGCAACCTTCGCAAGCTGACGGTGTTCGCGTTGGGGATTATGCCGTATATCACGGCGT
>Ga0116226_10004976_pt1 | contig 11822 bp, 10 predicted proteins | sample S1TSphfallax_FD_89692 | JGI IMG/M metagenome (GOLD analysis project Ga0116226, IMG submission 89692) | Host-associated microbial communities from peat moss isolated from Minnesota, USA - S1T2_Fa - Sphagnum fallax MG | ecosystem: Host-associated > Plants > Peat moss > Unclassified | place: USA... | reverse complement strand
TGACGATGTTTCATACTGGGCTTTGGTCCGCTGTGTTCGGTGAAGTCTATCCGGCGCATAAGAGCCCAACAAGAGCAACGGGGCCGGCATGGTTGCTGCCGCGGCCGGCCATGGCTATTGTCGCCGCTATCACTGGCCTGTCACAAAGGCCGCAAAGGAACGCAGCCTATGAAATTCAGCGGCTCCTACACCGCGCTGATTACGCCGTTTCGGGGCGAAACGGTCGATTATCCGGCACTCCAGGCATTTGTCGACTGGCAAATCGCCGAGGGGACCGATGGGGTCGTACCCTGCGGCACCACCGGCGAATCGCCGACCCTTAGCCATGACGAGCATAAGCGCGTGGTCGAGGCGACTGTCGAGGCGGCGAAAGGCCGCGCCGTGGTCATGGCCGGGACCGGCTCGAACTCGACACAGGAAGCGGTCGATTTCATTCGCCACGCCGAAAAGGCTGGCGCCGATGCCGCGCTGGTCGTCTGCCCCTATTACAATCGCCCGACCCAGGAAGGGCTCTATCAGCATTACAAGACCATCCATGATGCGTCCGGTTTGCCGATCGTGATTTACAACATCCCGGGTCGCACCGGCGTCGACATGTCAATCGACACGATGAAGCGCTTGGCGGAGCTGCCGCGCATCGCCGGGGTCAAGGATGCGACGGCGGATCTGGCGCGGCCGCTCCGTACGCGCCTGGCGATCGGTCCGGATTTCGCCCAGTTTTCCGGCGAAGACATCACGGCGCTGGCGTTCCTGGTGCAGGGCGGCCATGGCTGTATCTCGGTCGTCTCGAATGTCGCGCCGAAGCTCTGCGCTGAGATGCAGCACGCCTGGGCCGTCGGCGAGGTCAAGACGGCGATGGCGATCAGCGAGCGTCTGGCGCCCTTGGCCGATGCGCTCTTCGCCGAAACCAGCCCGACACCGGTCAAATATGCCGCCGAGTTGCTGGGGAAATCGTCGGGTACGCTGCGCAGCCCGTTGCTGCCCGCGACCCTGGCGGTGCGCGCCCGCGTCGAAGCGGCACTCCGCCATGCCGGCGTGCTGAACTGAGATCATGGCGCTCCGCCCCACGGACAAATTCGTCGCCCAGAATCGTAAGGCGCGGCATGACTACTTCATCGACGAGTCGCTCGAGGCGGGGATTATCCTTGAGGGCACCGAGGTCAAGTCGTTGCGCCAGGGCCATGCCTCGATTCAGGAGGCGTATGCGCGGGAGCAGGATGGCGAACTCTGGCTGATCAACGCGTTCGTGCCGGAATATCAAATGGCCGGGCCGCGCTTCAATCACGAGCCGCGCCGGCCGCGCAAGCTGCTGGTCCATCGCAAAGAGCTGAACAAGCTGATGGGGCGGGTGAAGCGAGAGGGGGTCACGTTGGTGCCGCTCTCGATCTATTTCAGTCAGCGGGGCAGGGCCAAGGTTGAAATCGGTCTCGCCCGCGGCAAGCGCAAGGAAGATAAGCGCGAGGCCGAGAAAACCCGCGACTGGCAGCGTGATAAGGCAAGACTGATGCGCAACAAGGGTCGGGAATAGACAGCGCCATGCCCGTCCTGGTGACCGGTGCCGCCGGCTTCATCGGCTATCATGTCGCAGCCGCTTTGTTGGCCCGCGGCGATGCGGTCATCGGGGTGGATAATCTTGATCCCTATTACGATGTCGGTCTGAAGCGCGGGCGTCTGGCGCAGCTTGAAGGGCGGCCGGGATTTCAGTTCGCCGAGCTCGATATTGCCGCAGAGGGCGCGCTGGAAGCGCTCGCCGCGCGGCATGGCGGGATCAACCGCATCGTCCATCTGGCGGCACAGGCCGGGGTGCGTCATTCGCTGAAGCACCCGCGGGCCTATGTCCGGTCAAACCTGATCGGCCATGTCGAGATTCTGGAACTGGCGCGGCATATCGAGGGTCTCCGCCATCTGGTCTATGCCAGCTCCTCCTCGGTTTATGGTGCGGGCGCCGACGTACCGTTCTCGATCGACCAGCGCTGTGACACGCCGGTGTCGCTCTATGCCGCGACCAAGCGGGCCGACGAGTTGATGAGCTATAGCTACAGCCATCTTTACGGTATCAGGGCCACAGGCCTGCGGTTCTTTACCGTCTACGGCCCATGGGGACGGCCGGATATGGCGCCGATGCTGTTCGCCCGCGCGATCTTCAACGGCACGCCGATCCGCCTCTTTAATGACGGCGCGATGCAGCGCGATTTCACCTATATCGACGATGTCGTCGCGGGCGTGCTGGCCGCCCTCGACCGACCGCCCGAAGGCCAACCGCCGCATCGACTGTTCAATCTCGGCAATCGCCGCGCCGAACCGCTGCTCCGCTTCATCGAGACGCTGGAGCAAGCCTGCGGCCGCACCGCGATCCGCGAATTGGCGCCGATGCAGCCGGGCGACGTGCCGACGACATTCGCCGATATCGCCGATTCCGAAGCCGAACTCGGTTTCGCGCCGCGCACCTCGATCGATGAGGGTGTGCCGCGCTTTGTCGCGTGGTACCGGGAGTATTATGGGCTTTAGCCGTGAAAATCCTCCCCTGCGCAGCGGGGGAGGGGAACCGCGCGAAGCGGGGTGGAGGGGGCGCAGCACCGAAATTGCCCCCTCCACCATGCTGCGCATGGTCCCCCTCCCCCGCTGCGCAGGGGAGGATCTGCGACGGGCCTTACGGCTCTGAATCCCCGTCATCGTCCTGCCCCGGCCGTCGCATCTTCAACCGGTTTGCCTGCGGCCGCGGTTCGACTTTGACGGTGAGATCGACCGGCGTGCCTTGGCGGTCGACTGTGAGTTTCAGCTCCTGGCCGACACGGGCGAGGCCGATGCGGTTGGTGAATTGAAGCCACGACGTCACGGGCACGCCATCACAGCTAACGACGACGTCGCCTGCCTTAAGTCCGGCGACCGCGGCCGGGGCGCCGGGTTGGACTTCGGAGACGATCGCGCCGTTTAGCCGGCTTGTATGCAGGCCGCGTGCGATATCGGGTGTGATGTCCTGCCCGCCGACGCCGACCCAGCCCCGATCGATTTTGCCGTACTTGATCAACTGATCCATTACGGTGCGGGCCATATTGACCGGAATCGCAAAACCGACGCCGACATTGCCGCCGGATGGGGCCAGAATCGCGGTATTGATCCCGATCAGCCGACCCTTGAGATCGACCAGCGCGCCGCCGGAATTGCCGGGGTTGATCGCGGCATCGGTTTGGATGAAATCCTCCAGCCCTTCGATGCCGAGATCGCCGCGTCCGACCGCGCTGACGATGCCCGAGGTCACGGTCTGCCCCAGACCGAACGGGTTGCCGATCGCCAGCACGAAATCGCCAACCTCGGATTTGTCGCTATCGCCCAGCGCCACGGCGGTCAGATTTTCTGCTGGGATTTTGAGGACCGCAATATCGGTGGCGGGGTCGCGGCCGATCAACTTAGCTTTGAAGCGGCGCTTGTCGGTCAGGGTGACTTCGATCAGATCGGCATGCTCGACCACATGGTTGTTGGTGAGCACTGTTCCGTTCGCAGCATCGACGATCACGCCCGATCCCATCGCCTGGGTTTCGCGCATCATCGGACCGTTCGGCACATTGAAGAAATGCCGGAAGAACGGATCGCTCAGCAGCGGATTATTGACGGGCTCGTGGCCCTTCGTGGCGATATTGACGACGCCGGGTGTAACCTGTCTCAGGATCGGTGCCACGCTCGGCGTTCCGCTGCTCGACTCCAGCGGGAAAGCGGCTTCGGCTCCGGGACCGATGGGGGCCAGCACGGCTATTATCGCGACGACACTCAACAGACGGCGCATGGAAATTTGCCTCTCCAACAACAAAGGAACCATGGGGCGAACCTCTCGTCCGGGGCGACGGTCCTGTCAAGCGGCCGGCAGGGACTACCCAGCATGATAGGCAAAAATTTCCGTCGTACCGGTTGAACAGGCAAGTTTCGCCATGCGGGAGTTGGGCAAGGTTTTTCGTTGATTCAAGAGGTTAAGCGGTAATTTGGGTGGGGAACAGAACTTGCGCCTAGTGATGGCGCGATCAGGCCGATCGCATCCATTCGCGAGACCAGTGTCATGCGCACCCAAGACACGACCGTTACCCTTATCGAACCCGTGATCGATCAAAGCCTGGCGCTGCTGCGGGGACGAGCGACGACCGGCGATATGACCCAGGGAATGGTGGCCGGGCTGCGCCGCGTGCGAGTGACATTGGAGGAGCTCGGCGGATATTCCCTGGTCTCTCTGGTTGATGCCGCGATCCGCGATCGCCTGATCATCCGCAATTTGCGCCGCCACCGCATCGGTCTCGGGACGCGCGTTGACACGCTGCCGCCAGGTGGTATCGCCAGCCCGCTTGCCGTGACGGTGATCGTCGCCGCAGTCGAATCCTGCCTTGCCTATGCGCTGCAGGAATCGGATCTCAGCGGTGTCATGGTGCTGGTGTTTCTGCTGGTCGATCGGCTGATCGAGATTCTGGGCGATCTCCCCAGCTATAGCGAGCTCGCGGCGGCCCTGCGCCTCTGCGATGATGACTTCATGGTGCCGCAGGCCGGCAAGGACCCAGAGCTGGTCGAATCGGTTCATTGAATAAACAGCGCTTCGATTTGCCTCCGATCGGGCTCTGACTATATGGTCACGGTGATGATTTTGATTTGAGGCAGAGCTTGCCTCGGATCGTCACGCTCCGGAGCCCGATTATATCATGCTGAATTTCGCCGATATCGCCGTTGTCCGTCCAACCCGCGAGGGGCTTGCCGCGCGATATGCAGCGATCCACCAGGGGCTGGATCAGACCAGCGAGGGCGCGCGTGCAGCGGCTCTCGGCGACTGGGACGCGCTACGCCGGGAGGTCGAGAGCTGGCAATCCATGGTCAGGCTCCGGTTTGATCAGGACACGACGGATCCCCAGTACAAAGAAGATCGCGACTATGCCGATGCGCTGATGCCTGAAGCAATGGCGCTGGAGGTCGCGCTGAAGCGGCGTTTGTTGGAGGAACCGGATCGGGACACGCTGATCGATGAAGTCGGCGCCCATGCGGTCAGGCTTTGGGAAACCGACGTCACAACCTTCAATCCGGCAATCAAGGCGGATCTCGAGCGCGAAGCCAAGATCTCAGCGCGCTACACTGAATTGCTGGCATCGGCCAAAATCGAGATCGATGACAAGATTGTCAATCTCGCCGGACTCGGGCCTTATGCTCAGTCGCTGGATCGCAGCGTGCGGCATCAGGCCGCCACGCTGCGCTGGGCATTCTTCGAAGCGAACGCGCCGGCGCTGGATGAGATCTATGATGAGCTGGTCAAACTCCGCCATGGCATGGCGGAGAAGCTCGGCTATTCCAGCTTTACCGCGCTTGGCTATCGCCGGATGCGCCGTGTGGATTACGGGCCCGAGGATGTGGCGCGCTATCGCGATCAGGTGGTCGAACATGTCGTGCCGCTCGTGCAGCGCATTATGGCGGCCAAGGCGGCGCGTTTCGGTTATGATGCTGTCCGTGCCTGGGACGAGCCGATCGATGATCCTGCCGGCAATCCGGGCCCGGCCGGCGACCATGATTTTCTGGTTGGCGCCGCGCAAAGCCTGTTCGATGACATCGACTCGCGGCTGGCCGCGTTCTATTCGGTCATGCGGAAGGGCGATTTCCTCGATCTGAAAAACCGTCCGAGCAAGGCCGGCGGCGGGTTTTGCACCTCGTTCCCGGCTGTCGGCGTGCCCTATATCTTTGCGAATTTCAATGGGACCGACCATGACGTGACGGTCTTTACCCATGAAATGGGCCACGCCTTTCAAAATTGGCAAAGCCGCCATCTGCCGGTCATCGATTATCTCTGGCCGACCAGCGAATCCGCCGAGATTAATTCTATGGGGCTGGAAGTGCTGACCTATCCCGGCATCGGCCGGCTGGTCGGCGATGATGCGGCTGAGCGGTTTCGGCAGACTCATATGCTGGGCGTGCTGCGGTTTCTGCCCTATGGCGTCTGTGTCGATCATTTTCAGCATGAAGTGTATGAAAATCCGACCGCGACCCCGGCCGAGCGTCATGCCATGTGGAAGAAGCTGGAACGGCGCTACATGCCCTGGCGCGATTATGGCGATCTCGCCTATCCGGCAAAGGGTGCGTTTTGGCAGTCACAGCTGCATGTCTATCTCTACCCGTTCTATTACATTGATTACACGCTCGCCCAATGCTGCGCCCTGCAGATCTGGGTGAAATCGCGGCAGGATTATGCGGCGTCGTTCGAGCAGTATCTTGGCCTGTGCAATCGCGGCGGCTCGGCGCCGTTCCAGACACTCGTGCGCGATGCCGGGCTGGTGTCCCCGTTTGCGGCAGGCGCGCTATCCGACGTCGTCACCGAGGCCGCGAAATTTCTGGGACTGTGAGTATGGTGGGTCGCGCGATGTGGCGAGCGGGTTTGTTGGCTTTGGCACTGGTCGGGACCGCTCCGGCAGAGGCGGCACCGGCGCCGGAATTGGATCGCGCGATCGATCCCTGTACGGATTTCTATCAATTCGCCTGCAATAAATGGATTGCCGCCAATCCAATTCCGGCCGATCGGTCGCGGTGGACGCGGTTCGATGCGCTGGCCCAGGAGACGCAGGAATCACTGCATAAGCTGCTGGATGAAGCGGTCGCCCATCCGACCGACGAGTCCCGCAAAATCGCCACCTATTACGGCGCCTGCATGGATCGATCTGCCATTGAGCAGGCCGGTCTGCGGCCGCTCCAGGCTGAGCTGGATCGGATTGATGCGCTCGATGGCAAGGCCGGGTTACCGCTGCTGCTGGCGCATTTGCATGCGATCGGCGTCAATGCGTTCTTCGATTTCGAATCAGGTCCGGACGACGAAGATTCGGAGCGCGAGATCGCACAACTGGTGCAGGGCGGTCTCGGCCTGCCGGATCGGGATTATTATTTTCGCGCCGATGCGGATTCCGTTGCGCTGCGCGAGGCCTATCGCGCGCATGTCGCCGCGATGCTGAGTCTGTCGGGCATGGCGAAGCGGGCGTCCGATCAAGCGGCAGCCGCGATTTTAAGCCTGGAGACGGCGCTCGCCAAAGCGTCACTGACGCGGGTGGAGCGGCGCGACCCCCATGCGGTCTATCACCTGCAAACACTGGCGGCGCTCAGCCATCTGGCACCGGGCTTCGATTGGGCTGGCTATTTCAAGGCCAGCGGTGCGCCCGGCTTTGACCGGCTGAACGTGGCGGAGCCAGGTTTTGTCAGCGGGTTCGATGCGGTCCTGACTGAAATACCGCTCGACTCGATCAAGCTTTATCTGCGCTGGCAATTATTGGACCGGTTCGCCGGGACTTTGCCGGCGGCCTTCGTCACCGAGAATTTTGAATTCTCCGGCAAGCGGCTGCAAGGACAGGCGGAAATCGCGCCGCAATGGCGCCGCTGCGTGGCATCGACCGATAAGGCGCTGGGTGAGGCGCTTGGCAAGCTCTATGTCGCGCATTACGTCGTTCCGGGGACCAAGGATCGGATCGAGCAGTTGATCGCCGATCTTCGGACCGCCTTTGCGCAGGACATCGCAACCCTTCCCTGGATGGGTGACGAAACAAGGCGCCGCGCCTATGCGAAACTGGACGCGATGGCCGAAAAGATCGCCTTTCCGGCGCACTGGCGCGATTATACCGGCCTTGAGGTCAAGCCCGGGGATGCGCTGGGCAATGTAACGCGCGCGGCCGCTTTCGAAACGCGGCGGGAACTTGGCAAGATTGGTGGGCTGGTCGATCACGGCGAATGGCACATGACGCCGCCGACCATCAATGCCTATTACAGCCGCGAGGAAAACAGCATCAATTTTCCCGCGGGGATTCTTCAGCTGCCGTTCTTTGGCGCCGACCGGGACGATGTAGCGAATTATGGCGCGATCGGCGGGGTGATCGGCCATGAAATGACCCATGGTTTCGACGATGCCGGACGGCATTTCGGACCGCATGGCGTGCTGACGGAATGGTGGACGCATGACGATGAAGCCGGATTTCTCGAGCGTTCCCAATGCTTCGTCGACCAATATAGCAAGTACAAGGTGAACGGCGATGCCGCGGTCAATGGCAGGCTAACGCTCGGCGAAAACACCGCCGATAATGGCGGGTTGCGGGTCGCGCTAAAGGCGTTGGCGGTGCATCTTGGTGGCAAGAAATCCGCCGATATCGACGGCATGTCTACTCAGCAGCGGTTCTTCGTCAGTTTCGCTCAGCTCTGGTGCGGCGATATCCGGCCCCAGGCGGCGGTGAAGCAGGTTCTGACCGACCCGCATTCACCCGCACCGGTACGCGTCAATGCGACGCTTTCGAACATGCCGGAATTTGCAGCCGCGTTCCATTGCACGGCAGGCGCCCCGATGGTGCCGAAGCAAGCCTGCCGCGTCTGGTAACCGCCCACTCGCCCGCCGGCTTAATGAAGCTGGCGGAGCGTGAACATCGGATGCACTGAGCCGACCGGCAGAACATGCTGGGCGTAGGCGCCGTGGCTGAGAATATTGTCCTTGGCGGCAACATTCGCCTGTGCAGGCTGCACCGGCTTGGCAATGGACGGCGCGGCATATTGGGTCTGAGCGGCATCCGGGGCTGTCGTCTGAGCGGTCTCGGCGAGTGCCGGGACGGTAGCGGCGATGGCGAACGTGGCGGCCAGGAAAGCGGCGGTGAAAGTCGATTTCGTCATGATGGTTCCCCTTCAAATTCGGTCCCGATTGCCCGGGCCGGGCGGGCGATTGATCGTGCCTCCGAGGTGCTGTCCGATATCGATCGTGATTGTTCGAAATCGGACATTGCTGACGCCGGAGTGTGCTGCGTCTCTCGCTTGAAGGGGGTATTTCAATCGCCGTGCCAGAGCGGTGATCTTCAGTAACCAATTGAACAATATAGACTCTCAGCGCCGCCAACATGAACGCAGTGTAATGTGGCTTCAACCCTAGAGTACAATTAGCGATTTAGTGGTAAAATCCGCTATATCTTTATCCTCCCCTGCGCAGCGGGGGAGGGGGACCGCGCGAAGCGGGGTGGAGGGGGCAGGCTCGGTGCTGCGCCCCCTCCACCATGCTGCGCATGGTCCCCCGCTTCGCAAGGGAGGAATGGAAGGCGTCGACGACTTATGCCGCTTGCGCCTCGCCATTTGCCAAAAGCCGGGCGTAATGGCCGTTCGGGCGGTTGGCCAGTTGATCATGGCTGCCATCTTCGACAACCCGGCCGCGGTCGAACACCAGGATCCGGTCGGCATGGCGAACCGTAGACAGGCGATGCGCCACGATGATCGTGGTGCGGCCCGCCATGGCCTGCTGCAGCGCATCCTGAATGGCCTGTTCGTTCTGCGTGTCGAGACTTGAAGTCGCCTCGTCGAACACCAGCACCGGCCGATCGGACAAGAGGGCACGGGCGATCGCAACCCGCTGACGCTCGCCGCCGGACAGCTTGACACCGCGCTCGCCGACCAACGTCTCAAGACCCGCCGGCAGGGCGTCGATCATGGCATTGAGCCGCGCCTGCTGCGCCGCCGCCAGAATATCGCCACGGCCCGCGCTCGGCGTGCCGTAAGCGATATTCTCGGCAATGGTCCGGTGAAATAGCGCCGGATCCTGCGGCACAAGCGCGATCTCACTGCGCACACTGGCCCTGGTATGGGTGCCGATATCCTGATCATCGATCAGGATCTGGCCCTCCTGCGGGCGGTAGAGGCCGAGCAACAGCTTGACGAAACTACTCTTGCCGCCGCCGGACGGTCCAACGAGCGCCACTGTCTGACCCGGCAGGATCTCAAGCGATAGATCGTCGAACACGGCACGGCCCGCATCCGCGTAGCGAAAGCAGACATGCTCGAACCGGATGCCGCCCCGCCCGCGCGTGAATATCCGCTTGCCTTCATCCTGATCGGCTTCACAGGGAAGATCGAGCAGGTAGACCAGCTCGGTCATTTCCGAGATCGCATTCTGAACCTCGCGCACACCGCGCCCGATATTGCCGAGCCAGCCGCGCAGCACGAAGCCCGAGCCGATGACCGTCGCCACGGTCGCGGCACCAATGGTGCCGGCGCGCGCCTGCAACACCGCAATCGCGATCGGGGCGACCAGAATCACGGCCGAGATCGCGGTCTGGAGCTGGTCGCTATTCACGGAGACATTCCAGGCATCGATCAGCTTGGTCTGCCAGCGATCAACGGTGCCGCCGAACCGCACCGCTTCACGCTGTTCGCTGGCCCAGGATTTGACCGCGGCATTATTGCCTAAGAGATCGACCAGCTCGCCGGTGATCTTGCTGTCATAGGCGAAGGCTTCGATCATGCGCGGCATGACATGCTTGGAGTTATACCAGGTGATCACCACGAAATAGAGCAGGCTGCCGGCGACCATCGCAGCGGCGGCGGCGGGCGATTCCACGGCGATCGTGATGGAGGTCACGAGCACCAGCAGGATCGACGGCAAGAAGAAGAAATACCAGCAGCTGACGAACATGTCATAGCCCTGCGCGGCGCGCGTTACCTTGCGCGCGGTCGAGCCGGCGAAATTATCGGCGTGCCAACAGGTTTCGAACGCCTGGACCTTCTCAAAGCCAGCCTTGACGATTGCCGCCATGGACGCGGCCGTGTGGAGATTGATCGCGCGATCGGCGAACCAGCGGGCGACGATCCCGCCAGCGAGCGCGAGCAGGATCCCGAGGAGATCCCACGCCAACGTTCCAAGGCTGGCGCCGTGACCGGCTGCTTCGACCGCAAGGCCGATCAGCCACGTCGAAGCAACCGTCGTCAAGACATGGAACAGCATGCCCGACGCAAAGCCGCAGGCGCGCCGCCAATCCGCGCTGAGATAGCGCCACACGAATCGGCTCACCGCCGCCCGGCTCTCCGTCTTGTTCCGAGTCGCTGCCGACATCCCGCCCATCACGCCATTTCATCCGAAAGCACCATAAATCCGATATCGGATGTTTTTGTGCGGCGCAAGGGCAAACTGTCGAAACGAGCGGGAACATTTTCGGGCTGCGGCGTTGGTGCAACATGCAGAGCGATCCTCACATTCACAGGGCCTTCACGTGCATTCTGGCCGCGATACTGCTGCTGCTTGTGCTGATCGCGCGCTCGCTCGTCGAGGCGTCCGCCAAGCCCGAACGCGACCGAAATGATCGCCGTGGTTAGGAGATTTTAATACTTCGGAATGACATTATTGTGCGACGCACCATACCAGCCAAAATCCAGATCGGATCTAAGCGTGCATTGGGACGGTAGGACAAAAAGACCAAGTTTGGGTGAGCCCAAATGACGATAGTCTGATAGGCGAGGAAATGGCTGGAAGATGTCCATCGCACTGCTGGCGCGGGAGTTTCTTCATGCTGACTTTCATCCTGATCTACTGCACTGCAACGTCGCCTACCCAATGCGTAGAACGCCACCCGGTCACCGACCAGTTCGCGATGCCGGTGGCTTGCTTCCAGGCAGCCCAAGAGGTCGCCGCCTCAGAGGAAGAGCGGATGGAAGCCGAATACGAACATCCGGGATATCAGTTCAGCCGCGTGCGCTGTGAGCCAGCGGGGCGGCAGGGCGCTTAATCGCGACGATCGCTGGGGGCGGTCCACTGGTCGGAGTTCGAACCTCCGGCTAGTGACGCCGCGCGATGCCGCGTGAAAAAGCCGATGGCTGGAAAGGCCAATAAACCAGGTTATTTGGCAATTCTAGTCTGGTCTTGGCGTCTGATGCGATTGCGTCAAGTTTCGATAAGGTGTCTGTATGTTGCCCAATTGGACCTTGCGAGCAGGGCTGTTCAACGCTCATCAAATCGCGTTGTAGGCCAGGATTGTATCGAGGTTGATGGCGCCTCGCCACGTTGCGTTGGCGACATTTTTGACGCTGTTGGC
>Ga0116226_10004975_pt1 | contig 11822 bp, 2 predicted proteins | sample S1TSphfallax_FD_89692 | JGI IMG/M metagenome (GOLD analysis project Ga0116226, IMG submission 89692) | Host-associated microbial communities from peat moss isolated from Minnesota, USA - S1T2_Fa - Sphagnum fallax MG | ecosystem: Host-associated > Plants > Peat moss > Unclassified | place: USA... | reverse complement strand
ACTTTCACAACCAGAAATTTGGGGGGTGGGGGCAAACCAACCCTAATGTGTCCCCTATTATGTATGTATATATAGGTTTTCTATAAACTTTGATTTACTTGTTAAACTAGTCTTGAAAATGTTCCCATGAAGCAAAGATGTATCACGCCAAAATCCACCTAGTTGAATCTAAATATACAAAAGATAAAAGACCTATTGGGCCAATTTGAAGCTATTACTAAATATATGGTCAATTTTCTTTTTACATGGCCCATGGAATGGATGCCATTAGTAAATTCGAGATGATATGTGATGCATGAAATTAACTCGTCAAATGAGATGACTTTTTATCTTGTGAATGTGATTCCATGGAAATCATACAACATTTTTAATGGAAATGAAAATGAAAAATCATGCAAAATTTTCCATGCCCAATATTTGTTTTTATGAACATGTTTTGCCAAAAGCATTATACAACAACCATATGGCCCATCTTTTTCAAATCTTCTTCTGATATATGTGAATCTTTCAAAAAACTCCACTTGAATTGCATTATCAGGCTGACCTAAATAAATTTTCTTTGTCCCCAATTACAAAATTGCAATAAATGAAAAACCAATAGTGCAAAACAAGGAAACAAACCCTTTAGAAAAAGTGAAGGTTATTCAACCCATAGTTTTCAAACACATGAGACACAAGGGATCTTCGTGCTCACCGAGTCCTATGACTTCTACTTCTTTACCTCACCAAATTGGTTTTCTTTTTCTCCCAGCACAAATGAAAAGAATTAATTGCAGAGAGAAACATAAAATAGAAAAGCCCCAAAGGAAAAGGAACACCATCATGCACTCAAAACCATAGTCAATGGATGAAACCCCTACAAGATAGGCCCATCATAACATCACCAAACAAATCCGTCAAATTTGACTCAAATAACCTAGTGCCTACCCCTAGCTCTTATCAAACTTCTCAAGAAGTTTTTGTTGTCACAACATACATGGGTCTATTTAATTGACCAAACACATCTCTTCCAAGTTGCCCTGCCATAGTTTTGTGGACTTTCTCAATATTTCACCTTCTGTTATCCAACACCACCTCATATTGTTGAAGTTTTCTAATTTTCATTGTGAAAAAGTCAAAAACACCCTCTTTAAAATACATTTGCAACATCACCACTGATTGGTTACACCATGTGAATTTCAAATTGAATTTTCCTCCTTCACCGCCCATAATTTTATTGGATCTCAAGGCACCACTAATAAATTTAGGATTGCACACCATTGAGTCTTTTTCCCAGGATGTGTAACTCAAAGAAGGGCTCAATTTCTTGCTTTTTCTTTCGGATGATTTTTTGAAATGTACAAGGCAGACATTTCAAACCAGCATCTAACCCCATGGATGAATCATGTCCAAATCTGTGTCCATGGATCAATAAGGATCAATGTCTCGATTAATTTGCCGAGCAACTTATGTCAGAGAACCAAGAATGGTGTTCAACACATGGGTTTTTAAACTCTCCAACATTGCCTAATAGCCCTTTGCTTCTAAAAAAACAAGTGCCTGTTGGAGTATCATTCAATTAGGTCTTTCCCTTACCATGTAACATGACAACACCTACTATAAAGGTGGGCACTTGTACTTCCATTCAATTCTTCTAGAACATTCAAAACATGATTAACATCAGAATTCAAGTTTAGTTACTGTGTAATAATCCTTGATGCTAACTGTCTTCAAGAGTGGTGATTAGTTGCCATAGTGATTACAAGTCAGAAGCAAGTACCAGAACTTGACAAAGAGTTGGTTTCAAACAACCCCAAAAAAGTATAGAAAATTGATCAGCGGTTTCTAAAGGCTTGATGCAAATTGAGCCAAAACATTGGAGCAGGTACAGAGCTTTACATGTTTTGGCAGAAGTCCTACTTGAAGGTTTTCTATCTTGGAATGGATTGAAAAGGCTTTTTCCCTCATGCGCTGAGAGAATGCACCTTCATTCTTGAAATTCTATTCTAACCTCCTCAATGTAGACAATTGTGCTTGATTGAATCTAATACACTATACATGAATGAGGAATTTTCCATTGTGGCATTGTACATTGCATAATTTGCACATATGTCATTAACATAAGGTCAAAGAACTTCCATTGCATTTCCCTATTCGAAAATCTAACATTTGCAATGAACCTTGAAGTGTCCACCAAGACTGGTACAATCCAAGGTGCCTAAATAATTACAGTTCAAGAATGACGCCAAATCCCTTACCATTAGTGATTCTAAAACACGAATTGGTAACTATATTCCAAGATCTTTTTTGTTTCTTAACTTGCAATTCATGTTTAGGACTTGTTTGTTTGGTGGTTGTGGGGTGTCTCTCCCAATGTGTCAGGGGAAGAGTTGTTTAATATTTCACTTCCATCTTGAGCAAGCTTGTTCCTTTTCCACCTTCTTTCTCTTTCACAGAGCCACTTATGTTTTGCACAATAAAATTATTCGTAAAGTTAGGTGATTAGGGGGCGAGAATGGCTAGTTTTGGCATATTAGGGCATCAAATGTGTAATTGAGAATTAAATTTTACAAAACAAAAATAACTTGGACCCAACTTAGTTTTTCCACCAATTTTGGTGGTAAATTGAATTTCATCCTTTCTTTCCTTTTTTGTGAATGCCTCCACTACTGCTACATATATTTTCACTGCTCCTACCTATACAACTACTACTATTACTCTCGAACCTTGTGCATTAAATGTAGAGTTTTAGAATTTCATACTTTGATTTAATAAAATTTTCTTACTTTGTGGATTCCATTGAAAGAGGGGATGGGGGGGGTGAAAAAGATGGTGACTTTACACATCACTTTAATGACAAGCATATGTGCCCCCAAAGGAAATATGCATTGTGGCAAGAGAAACAACTCACATACATGTTGAACAACCAAGCATTTCTCATAATCTCATGGACAATGGCGATAAGAAAAATTTGTGATGTAGTCACACTTGTAATCATCCATGAAAAATTAACCAAACTTGGTTATAGGTCAAAGACAAAAGGTAGAAAATTTGAAGAATCCTACAAGATTTTAACAACTTGCTAAAACCTATTTAAATATGACAAATTCATGATTTTTTTCCCTCCAAATTTGTCCACTTTGTCACACTGTATTAACAAAAAATCTTAACCCCAATTTCTAACCTTAATTTAAGGCCTTTTTTTTCTCTCTCATTTTGTCTTGTTTGGATTTTCTCAGCTGCCAAGTTTCCATTTGAGATAACTTCAATGTATTATGTATGATCATCTTTTATCCAACATTCCTTCATTGAACGTCCCTAGGTTATCCATTGTCCCATTTCCTAGGGGAAATTGGCCAGCAATCCTCATTGAATTGTTGTCCCTTGTCTCATGTTACTGCACTTACCTACCAAGTTAATTTAAAATTAAATCAAAGGGAAAACATTTAATAAATAATTTTTTGTTGTGCCTAATTCTCAAAAGTCTGCTTGGAAATTATAGAATTTTCAAAAGAAATTGAATTTGTTTACAAAACCCTTGAGAAACAACAATTGTTTCAAAAGGAGGAACAACTCAAAAATAGTGTACATGACACCTTAAGGATGAATCTAAAACATTACATCTTGTTTTGATGTGAAACACAATATTCAAATTTTAACATAATAAAAGGACCAAATGATAAACTTGACAACTGTGGTGCTTGCAAGTTGTCCCTTGAACCCTTGTCACATTGAGGGAGCTTAAGTATAAGTGCACCCTAAAACTCCAAGTCCCATGTGTTGATTTCAATTCTTCTCAATTGAGTAACCAAATTTGAAAAAAAGAAAAAATCTAAATGTTTAATTTCATTGAAATTCTAAATCCATTTTGTTGATAAACTTTTTCTTTATCGCATTTCCACCAAAGCTTAATATCCAACCTTCCATTTGAATTTTTGGATGAGGAACAACAATCAAGTTCAATGAATTGATTGGAAGAGTGTTGTGACCTTGAAACTATGCACAACTTTCAGAGCCTTGTATGAGCTTTGGAACAATTTAATAACACCATCAAATGGTATTTATTGATTGTTCCACGTTTCTAATTGGCTAGTTAGTTTGATTGGTCCAAGTAGTTTCGCACCTATTTGTAGTCCCAACTTTAGTTTTGTGGGTAGAGTTGGAAGTAAATAAATAACTAAAACTTGGATATAAGAAATCTTTTTCAAGGTCATAGACCAAACACTACTGGAGATGTTTTTAGTTGACAAATATTAGCTAACAAAGTGCCTAACTTGGTTGGGAAGTACATTGTCCCATTTCCTCTGGCGGTTGGCAGACTTCTATAGATTTTCATTCATTGTCTCATTTCTTCAAATTTGGGGTTCATCCAATATCTTGGACCACTATTTTATTTCCTTGAAAAAAATGACCAACTTGTTATAAGCTTCCTTGGATGCTTGCTTGGCAAAGCCTTGCATCCACCTTCCTTTGGGAAGGGATGCCAAATTCATCAAATGTTCCTTACTGTGCAATTAATTCCCTAAATGTTTTCCAAAGGAAGTGACGTCAGCTTGGTTGAATGTCCATCCTATAATTTCCTTGAATGTCTAGCTTAACGAAAATAATCAAATTCATCAATCTTCATTTTACAATTTCCTTATATTATTCACCTTGGAAAAAGGGCCAACTTCTTTAGATTTTCATTGATTTTGCAACTTTTCAAAAAATTCAAACCATTTCATGGAAATTGAAATGAGTGAAAATGAATGTGTGATTTATAAATTTCAATTCAGGTCAACTCATTGTTGTCCATGTTCATGGAATTACAGAAGTTCAGGTCCAAGCTCTAAGTCTAGGTTTTGGGGTATGTAGACTAGAAATTCAAGAATTTGCTAAAGTCATCTAACTTATAAAATGCAAATTGGTCTCTTGCTAAAATTGAAATTCAAACTTGGATCAAGTTTGATATTCTTTTTTACACCAACCCAAGCTCTTTAACTATATAGGCACAAGTTTTTTAATAAGATAATAATCAAGCTTTATTTTTTGGGCAAACTATTTATTTTGATTGGCTTTACATATCGATTAATATAAAATACTTAATTTTGGCTAATGTGCACTAGTTGCAAAAAATAACATTGTAAATAATTTTGAATTTTAGTTGGGTGCCAATAGCAAATGGAAATAAAACCTTCAAATTACCTTGTTGAAAGGAAGAAAGATTTGTGTTTGAGATAACAACCTTTCACAATAGAAACAATTAGCACACATAAGCGCCTGAATTAACTAAGGTCTAAGAGACATGACTTTTCAAAAAAAAAACAATGGGTATAAAAACTTATCAATTAGTTTATGGCATTTATATCTAATTAGGTGAATGTCAATGAAATTTTTTGAAATCTTTGTGTGCATTTGCAACATAATATAATTGAAATGTCAATGGAAAGAAATATAACAAAAAGGAAACACAAAAATAATTTCCATTAATCATATAATGTCATTCATAAGTACCAACATAACCTTGTATGGTTGTACCTAATGACACCATTGTAATCAGGTTGATTATAATATATATATTCTTGAACATGGAGGCCTAGTGGGGTATTCAACCCAAATACTTGCAAGGTGACCATGATTCCAAGGTTTAAATGTTTCAAGGAAAGCATCTTTGCTTATCCCAATTTCTTGCACCCATTAGAAAAATATAAATTCGTGTGTATTATCAATGTATATAACACCTTAGAGCATGGCCTTATATCGATAATCAAAAAATTAGATTCATGTGTAAATAAAAACCTAAAATGCAATTTGTAAACAATGATTTTCCTAATGCGCCTAAACATTTTGTCTTTTAATCATGTTAGGCATTTAATTTTTTTAATATTAGCATTCTTTTTGGAACCTAAATTAAATTTATTTTTTTAAATAAAAATTTCATCTGTGAGACATGGGAGGTACATCTTTTATTCTAATGACGCTTATGTAGTTGTAACACACAAGAATGGGGTCTTGTTTTTCTCTTTTGGACATGGATTTTTTATAGTGGGTCCATAATGTTCTTCATGTTTGGAAGAAACTTCAGAAAAGCATATTAACTCATGGTGTGAATTTCAAAATTTTAAGGCCAAACATTTTGGTATTGCTTGGACTGTTCGTGGGAATTCATGGGTTACATCCACCAAGAGAAGTTGAAGCTATCACTTTTTAGGACTTGAACTTCAATGAGTGTTGGAATCTAAACATGGTGAAAAGAATGGTAGAAATATTAGATGTTAGGAATGTAAAATAGGTGGAAGGAACATCTTAAAAGAAGCTTTTCCAAATGATTGGATTTTTTGACATAAGATGAACCAAAATCAATTCAAAAAAATTTCCTTGTTTTGCGTTCCCTATTTTGTGTTTTTTTTGGAAAATTTGGAATAAGGAAAATGCAAGTTGTTTTGCACCTACATTATTTATCAATAACCAACTATGCAAAATAAGTAATTTACTCGCTCTTTTGTATTATTTTTGAATTTTCCCCACTTTTGTAATTACTTGGTAACCCACCTTTTGACTTACCTATTTTTTTTTGTTTTTAGTCATCCTCACATCATCACTTTAACAAATTTCTTCCTCATATATACATCTTCAATTTTACATACATTATTGTATTTGTTGAAGCACCATTAATCTTCACACTTTACATTTTTATTTGAACAACAAAATGTGCTAAGTCTACCTTCAAGTGGAAACGAAATGTAGAAATGTTAGATTTTTAAAACATATCATTCATGTCATCACTTTTTCACTCATTATAGTTTCATTTTCATCAAATGTCTTTTTGTTCATTGTGTGATTCAAAAACAATGTTGATCTTGAAGTCTATTGAGTTGTAAATAATATTGATGAATGAACACACATGTGATGAATTTGCCATGTGTTATACAACATGATGATATCATGGAGGTGAATTCAACCTTCAAGGAACACCAATGGGAAGTGTTTGAATGCTTAACATGCATGGCCCATTAAAATCACATTTAACAAATGTCATTAATTCTAGACCCATATGAAATATTTGGGTCACGTGGTCTACCAAAGTGTTTGGGAGCCAAAAACCAAATGTGTTAAATAGATTTAATGCCTAGTTGAAATCCTCGTAGAACAAGTCAATTTTTTTTTTTAATTGTCAAGAATTGTGTGAAAAAGCTTTTTAAAATTATCATTTTACAAATTTTCACATCCATCTTGATGTCAATAGTTTACTAATGATATAAACATTTAGAAAGACATTATGGAAATATGAATTGTAGAAAAAATGGCACACATGCAATTGGGACTTGTATTTATCATGGTTGGGTAAACATTTATAAGCAAACATCTTTTTCTTTTTTTTCATTTAATTTTCTCGTTTAGGATTGACACTTACCTACTTACATCCTTGTAATTACTAATTTATGGATGTGGGAGCATATTGAATTTGGATGTTTGGGTTATGGGTATTGAACTTGTCAATAATAAACATCTTTGTTCAACTTTGAAAACCATGTTTTATGCAATAAACAATGTTTCTTAACTTAAATTTGGAAGTTTTGTAGTTCAATTTTGAAGTTGAAACAAACACAACGTCGTTATAGAAACATGTACCACACTAATGGATACCATGCCAATGTAAGGTCATGTTTTTAGTGGAAAGATTGTTCTTCAACCTCAACACTATTATATCTCCTTCTATTGCTTGAATCATGGGTGATGGGAATTGCCCATTGATGGTGATGATCAATCTCTTGATGCAATCAAATGCAACATCCAAGTACTACATTATGTCGTTGAAGTCCAAAATTGTAACTACTTGTGCCTATGAACTTCTTGTTCTTAACTTCAACCCTAGTAATAATAGTAGATGAAAAATTAATGTCATGCATGATGATGAATGATCACCGCTTTAACAACATCATGAAATTCAAGTTGTGAAGTTCATATTAGATATTTTCAAAACATTTGGTAGAAAATTATGTTATAATAATGATGAAAATTGTGATTTTTTAAAGTTGTAAAATGTTCTTCCATTGAAAATGTAAATGGGATAAGGGTTGTTTTTACCATTTTACTTAAAAAAGATGGATTTTCAAAATTAATAAAAAATTCAAATGTGTTGTAAAATAAGGGTTCTAAATCAATGCTTATAAAATTATTGGTGTTTTTTTACACAATGATCCAACTACCAATCAATTGCATATTGATGGGTTTCATAACTTATTTTATCTTTGAATATCAAATTAACTACATCTGATCTTTAAAAAATTTCAGAGTGAATGAAATCTTACATGTTAATAATTTTTATACTATATGTAGTCCTAATTTTCCCTAAAATTGTCTACACTATAGTGTGCTTTCATTGCATACCCCACAACATAACATTAATACCTATGAAATTGGTGGGGTTTAAGTAGCCTTTCCCACCTTTTGGGATTTAACTTCATGAATAAGACTATTGTCCAAAATAGTAAATGAATGTTATGCGCAAAGTTAGTGCATCATTAACACCTTAACTTGGGTCCCTCCTCCTTACCCCCTTGGATGTTGTCAAAGGGAGGATTCACAATTTACCATTCAACTTCTATTCCATTTACTCCTTAGTGTTGCTTTAAAGGTTTTAATTAATTCCAAGCTACCCCCTTCTTCTAATAATTTTTTTCCTTGTTTCTTAGTTATAATTCCTTTTCTTGCTTAATGTAGATAACACCCTACTTCTTCTAGCAATTATTTTTCTTTAGGTTTCTTAATTATAATTTCCATTCTCCTAGCTGCTACAGAAATAGACCTTTCTTTTTCCACCAGCTCCTTTTTTAACTCACTTACCTAGTTACAACCCTAATCTAATGATACCTTTTCCCCATTCAACATCAATTTTCATGTAATCTAGCAAGTTTTTGCACACTAAGTTTTCACATCTTCAAGAAAAAAGTATAATGCATCACTTATATTTCTAGTGCTCCCAAATCTTGCTCTTAATTATCTCCTAATATTGGCCTCCTTATAGTCCTCCATTGCCACACTTCCTAACTTTATAACTATCAACACTTCCAAAAGCTTGTACCTTACACAAAAATCTCTTCACACACTATCTCTCCTTTTTCACATGGGACAACTGCCCTTGGTCCATGATTTTTCTTGTCTTTTCAAAAGGGTAGCCGTTATCTTCTTGTTCCTACGTTAAACCACACACCCCAAAACAATTTTTTTCTTTTATATTCTTATATCCTTTCTCAAGCAATAGGTTCAGGTACCTCTTCTTTCTCCCTTCCCACTCACCTCCAATCATCATACATAGTGAACACCTCATGTTGAATAGTTGCCACCCCACCACTTGAGGATTTTGCTTCCAAGCTCTAGGACATATGTTGATTGGACTACTTCTTGAAAAACTTGCTTTTTCATGATACTCCAACCTCCTTCCTTTCCCACCTCTTTCAACCTCTCACGATGCTCTAAAGCACCACCCCCATCCTTATAAACATCATCATCATTCCTCCTTCCTTACACCCCTTCATGTCCCATGCATTTAGGAAGAAGGAAGAGTGATTAACAACTTTTTTTCTTCACAATTCCATGGCAACACTATCATCACCTTCTTCACCTAACCCTAAGAGTGTTGGCATGGTAGAGTGGACCAATTTTGGCATCACAAAGGTACTTTTTCTCTAGTGGGTGTGATTGCAAGTGTTATATCTTATTACATATGTTGGGTTTGGTTAATAGGGACTCATTTTCAAATAAGACTTTAATATTTACATGGTGCAATTTTTTTTAATGTAGAAAACATAAAATCCCAAGAGCTATGGATTTTTGAAATTTAAAAATTACGATATAACGCCAATTGCAATTAGGTTAATGGATTTTAATTTGGTTCAATGATGGATCTAGAACTTGTTTAAGGAATTGGTTTCAAGGTGGAAATGTATTGATAAAACCAATGCAAAAGAGTTTTGCATCATATGAATTGGAGGTTTTCACTATGGACTTTTGGTTGTTGAAAAAACACACCTTATTTTAAAAAGTCCATAGCATTTAATAACAAAGGTGTTTAGAGTTTAATTTTTTTACTTATATAAATCATTAGCCTCTATAATGCACAAATCACATATGGAATTTTAAATAAAAAAATGGATAGATATCATTTTGTCATCATCATGTGTCAACATTATGCACACTGTAAAGCTTGCAAAATGGACTTTGGGCCAAGTTTTGTTTTGCTAGATTTTGGTCCACCCAACCATTCCAAGATCCCTAATTGCTAAAAACTTCTAGGAACCTCACTCCCCCATCCAGACCTTCTTCTTTAGTAGGTTGGGCAAGGTTGGACAAAGATAATGCATCCAACCTTATCCTAATCCAACCAACCTATTCTTTCCATTATCGTAACCAAGCCATCCACCCATCTAGTCTTACAAGGATAAGGTCATAAGCACTAATATAACCTTCTAAACCTTTTAGTTAACCCCAAAATTTAGCCATCCTACACTTCCTAATCAAAATTGGGTTGAGCTGATTTCGGCCCAACAATGAACATGTTTAATGTTTAATTTTTTAACAATAAAAAGAAAATGTAAATGCTTTTAGATATATATTAACAATATCCCACCAACTAATGAATTGATGCAATTCATCAATCAGTTTAGGTCTTTTAAATGATCCCAATTTTAACACCTAATTTTTAACATATATAAGTGTATCATTTGGTTATATTCAAGGATTGAATTCCTTAATGGTAAAATATTCTTAGAATGATATTTTGCAAATTGACTTTTTTGTTTAATTTCATAGTTATGACTCAAAAAGATGTTGCATTATGTTAATATGTGCAGGTCTTAAAAGAATTCCCATAAAAGTGTTTTTTTAAAAAGTTATTTAATTTTTTTTTTAAATCGATCAAAAAGTCTTTTAAGTAGTGAAATCAAGGTTTTAAGCATTCAATAGATGATCTTTTGAATATAAATCAATATTTAATACTTATTACCTCATTTCAAAATTTTCAAAATGTTCACATAATACATAAAAAATATTGTTGTAGAAGTTGATTCAAAAAACCTCAAATCACTTAAATTATCGTTTAACACAATGGAAATTAAGCGATAGTTATGTCCTAAGGTGGTTCTTTATAGCCCATTTGGACCCCTTGATATAATAATCAATTGTTAACATTCAACAACTAAAAGCCTAATTACATTTTCTATGTTACCAATTATAAGCAAATGTTGTGTTTTATTGGAACTTCATGAAAATGATGTAGAAAATGTAATTTGATCTCTCTTTTGTCACCCACAAATAAGCTTTTAATTCAAATCAGATTTTATGTCAAATTTTCAAACACAAGGAAATTATGCTCCAATTACTTTATAGAATGTTTTCACAAAAATTTGTTTAGGGATTTACTTAAGCTCCAATTTCCTTGAAACTTTACAAAAAATTAATTAAATAGTTAAGATTATTGTTACAAACTTTGAGACCATTCACCAAATTTTAGTCCAAGCAAAATCTTGAAATACATTGATTTTAACAATTGTTGCACTTCATTATTTACACACCAAAATTACCTATTAAATTCATAGCATTGACATCCACTATCATAATTTGAGGATTAAATATGAGAATGATGGTGTTTATTATTTTCAAGCTATTTATTTTTTGAATTGAACTTTTTCTTGCAATATTGAAAAGCTAAGCAAAATGATCAAATCATGCTTTCATCCCGAGTAAAAATGTTCATTTGTCTTCACATGTAAAATCTATTATTACTTGATTGAATCGTAGGAATGTCAATTAGATCAAACCACTTTAGAAGGTTTAAATGGACATTGTTTCCTTCCTATAACATT
>Ga0116226_10004974_pt1 | contig 11823 bp, 11 predicted proteins | sample S1TSphfallax_FD_89692 | JGI IMG/M metagenome (GOLD analysis project Ga0116226, IMG submission 89692) | Host-associated microbial communities from peat moss isolated from Minnesota, USA - S1T2_Fa - Sphagnum fallax MG | ecosystem: Host-associated > Plants > Peat moss > Unclassified | place: USA... | reverse complement strand
CCCCCCCCCCAAAAGTTTTTGGTCATTATCCCATTGAACCCAATTTTTGATATAATGCTAATTATTAAAAAATTCACAAGTAAAATGAAAGGCAATTTTTTAATAAAAAAATGGCTTGATATAAAAATAAATAAATATTGTGTTAATTAATCACAACTTACAAGGTTAATGGAAACTTTGCATAAGGACAATATTTTAAATGTGTAAATATTAAAATAAAAGTATGAGATATATATACAAACACAAAAGTAACTTGATTGACAAGCTGTTGGCATCACCAAGTCAAGTTCAATGGTAAAGAGCCACCAAGCTTCCACTGTAAACTCATCTTCATATTGTTGGGTGAACCCTAAAATCTTCCTTTTAATTCTTGTGCATTGTGGAGGCACTCACCTTCCTCATCATTGCATCTTGCATTTTTTCCAAGTACTTAATAATTTTTTTCTTAAATACATAAGCTTATATTATATGACACTCTTGTATATAAATCACATGTATTATTTGTTTAATCCAACTCATCTTGCTAATGATAGAACATATGATGAGCTATTATTAATTGTTGAATTGATTCTAAACAACTATCTTTGTGTGTAGCATCTTGGTAACCTATTGTTGTTGTTGTTGTTAAAGCGTGTAATATAGTTGCAAAAGGACCAAATATAGGGCCCCCTAGTGAACACCTACTTCTTCTAGTCCCTTAAACTATATATTTCAAAATCTTGAAAATGGTGTAGGTGTCAAACTAGTTGTTGTTGTATTTGGGAATGATAATATCCACTATTGAACACTTAATTCTTCCAGTCCCTTGATATGTAATTCTATTTTTTTATGAAAATAGTGTAGGAATCAAACTAGTAGTTGATGTTCTAGATGTGGGTGCCAAAGGAGGTCTTGGGTGATGACACCAATGTTTAAATGCTCATGAAAGTAGGTAGGGTGTGGACCCCATTTGGGCACCCAAAAAATTGTATTTCACCCATATGTGAAGCTAATGTCTACATCCTTGCTATGGGTGCCACAATCCTTTCCATTACACTAGGTTTTATAATTTTCAAATTTTCAAAATCCTATAATTTTCAAAAGTTATTTAATTTGGAAAGTTAGAATGAAAGGAAATTTTGCAAATTTGAAAGTTCTTTCATTTTGGAAATAGAATATGTTTGATTATTATTGCATTTGTTTGCCCATAGAATGTAAATAAATTCTTTTATTTTCCTTTGTCTTGTCATTTACATATCCATCACAACCCATCATTTCAAAAGCATACATTTAAACATATCCTTAGAAACTAAGGATGATATTTCAAATCCTCAATATGTTCGGAGGTTACACCTCTTGAAGCTCAAGGCTTGACTCATTGGACCTTTACATAAACTTTCAAAGCTATTTGGAAGCTTGGTAGGAAATGGCTTAGGTACATGATACCAACATAAGGTCCATCTATAGGTTTCTTGAAATGTGCCCATGCGAGGAATTTTGTGTGAAATCACCATGGGTTATAGGAATTGGATGTAAAACAATCCAAAAATTTATTGTTTGTGATCATGAAAAAGATAGTGATCATAACATTGCAATAGTATGATAGAATTCACTTTCTTTGTTTGGTGTGGTTCCCATTACTTGACATGCCCAAGATGCAAATTGAAAAAAGGCATGCAAGGATCATCTTCCATGAAAATCTTGTTTTTTTATTATGATTCATGACCAATCCATATTTAGCTATGAGAATGAATGTCATTTTTATCGGCTTTCAACACCCTTAAGATGCTTGTTAATCTTACATGGAGCTTGTGTGAATCCTCAAAGCTAACCATCCTATAGTCGTACTATAACATAATGTAAATCAGATCAAGACCATATAATTCTAACAAATGACAAAACCAACACATGCAAAGGTGTGTACATGAACCATGTATTATTAAAAGATTACAATAGTAGCTTAATACATTTTCTCTCCTAGATTCCAAAATGTGTATTGATCATTATACCTTATTCATTCATGTGAACAAATCAAAAGTGTGCATGGGGAAGTCACTTCTAATTTATTCCAAACAACATATAAAAATAATAATGTGTAACTGATTGAAAAATAAAATCCAATTTATTTAAATGTAAATGAGGTGTCTATAATTCATTATCAAAATGTATTTAGATTATATATGATATTTTTGGATATATTTAAAATATATTTAAAATATTTCATTATTTGATATCAAATTTAAAAATATCCTTTTACTTTAGGCCTTTCTTTAAATATATAAACGATAACTTCTTTTGGAGAATGTAGAACTTATTTGTGTCATCTTAACATGCATGAACATACATTTGTCGGTCACTAAACACACACACAATGAAATAACAATGTAAAGATAAATATTCAAACAATTAGCTCAAGTATTAAAAATTAAATGAGGGGTGCAAATGAGATACAATGAACCAATGAGATTATTGTAAATAAGGATTACATTTCCTTTTTCCCAAAAAAAAAACCTTTCATATGAATTAATTTTGGAACAATTTTATTTGCAACTTGTTATAATAAATGTTTGTAATTGTCCAAGTACATGACATGTTCTTTTCTTCATCATTTTTAATAAATATGAATTTTTGAAAGTGTCCTAATTCCTTGTAAATTTAATGTTTCATTTTTTTAAATGATAATAATTTCAAATCATAACCAATTTTTATTTTTCTAGATTTTTATGTTTTTTTATATAATAAACAAAAAAATTCTTAACACATCATATACATTTTATCCCATTTATGTGTGTCGAAGGACTTTTGAAACTCTAAAATTCTAAATCAATTTTGGAAAGTTCTTTGAATTTTTAAAGTTTTACAACTCCACATATCTTAGGGTATGAGTGTTTTTTTAATGTGGTTAATAGGTCTTTATCCTCTTTATTTTTTTTTCATCAAATGTGTTTTATTATATGAGTCCTTTGCAAAATTGACTCCTATCCGATACGTTGTTGTTCACTTTTAGAGGTCCTAAATCAAAACTTAAACTTAAAATTTGATCAAATGGATTTTTGGTTTGAATTCCTTGACATTCATATGAATGAAAAAAAGAAAACTTGTCATGATTGCCATGATTGTCATGGCTTTAAATGGAAAAACATAAATATTTATCCAATTTTGACTGTTTTTCTTAGCAGTTTCACACCCTTTTTGGCTCATTGGATTATGACTGCACCTTGAAGTGGACCCTAAATTAATGGGAAAAACATAACTAAAGTTGGGTGAAAATCAACCCAAAAGTTAGTGAAATATTAACTACTCTCTAATCCAAACATTTGTGAACCCCAAATTCTAGGAATCCATTAATATGGACAACAATATTTCAAGTTTGACCGCATTTGAGTTATTATTTTAACATCCCACTTGGTCACATCTTGAGTTTTCCATGTCCAATAGCCTCAATGCATTGCATGTGCTTGAAACCATACAAGATTTTTATGAGAACCATAATGTACATGATACATCCAATAGCCACCTTGTATGCTACCTTCTCCAAATTTCAACAATTTCTTTTTCTAAACTTGGAACTTGTTCCTTGTTGAGTTGGACATTGATATCAATAGGCATATTTAGTCTTTTTGACTCTTCCATTTTGAACCACTTTAATATCTAAAAACTTATGTATTTAACTTGACCAACGCTGATCATCCTTTTTGTTCAATTTCTAATCATTTGAATGCTTAAGCAAAAATCAAGTTCTCTTAAATTCTTCATGTCAAACTTTTTAAAAAAAATTGTTTTTACCTCTTTAATTTCATCTACATTCTTACAAAAGGTTAGTAAATCATTTACATAAAGCATTGTGTAAACAATTGGTTGATCTTGCTCCATTTGCACATAACTGATGGTATTTAATTTACATTGTCTAAAGCCTTTCTATTTAAAAAAACCATCAATCCTCTCATTCCATACCCACAACAAATAAACAAGGAACTTGCTTGCTTCAACCCATATATGGTTTTTTGTAAACAAGTTTCTTATAATCAAATTTTTCATATCCTTTTGGTTGGACCATGTATACATTCTCCTTCAATTCTCCATGGAGAAATTTGTTTTTACATCAATTTGATGGATTTCAAAATCTATCATAACATTTATCCCAAACACCACTTGAATTGATGTGTGTTTTGCAATCCTTGCAAAGGTTTTTTCATGATTGATCCCTTCAATTTGTGAATTACATTCTTGCCACCACTTGTGTTTTGTAGTGGTCAATATCTCTAGTTGCCTTTCATTTCATTTTTAAAACCCATTTACATCTAATGGATTTTCTTCTTTTTGGAAGTTTCACAAGCTCCCATGTCTTATTTTATAGTAGACAATTGTATTATGCATTTGTTGCTTCTTTCCATTGCTCATCATCTTCTTGCTAGAAAGTTTTCACAAATGTTGCAAGTCCATCAAAACTGGCAACACAAGCATAATGCGTTAACATTATTGGTGCACCTTTTTGTTTAATTAATCGTTTCAAAATTGGTTGTTCATTTGTTATGTGTGCAAATTGTTGTGATCCAACTTGGTAAAGTAATTTAGAATGGAATTCTAATTGCACCATGGTGCCAAAGAACAATAGTTGCATCATGCGGAATAAATTATTCAACTCCAACTTCTTCATCGTCTTGAAGTTCCATGTTTATATGCATATTTCCAATGTTGGAGTCCCAATAGTTGCTCCCATTGGCAAACCTTTCTTCATTGTTAATTCATGGAATGTCACATTTCAACTAATAAACAATTTTATGGTTGATTTTCCAATGAACTTATAACCTTTAGAATTTAAGTTATACCTTACAAAAACACATTTAGTGTTTTTAGGCTTTAGTTTAATTCTTGTAATGTCAAGTTTTTGTGCACATGTTGTACATCCAAACCCACATAAGGCTCATGGAAGGTTTTTTCCACTCCACAATTGTTCAAGTGTTATTCCATTCACAACTTTGTGAGGGCTTTTAGTTTTGAAGCATATTGTTGTATTCTCAACTTTTGCCCAAATTTTTGGATTCAAACCATTGTGTTGTAACATGCTATGTGTAGCCTCCATAAATTTTCAATTCACTTGTTCCATTACTCCATATTGTTGGGGACTACATGGTTCTAACTTTTATTGTTCAATTCCATGAGCTTTTAATAATTCTTTGAATTCCTTGGAGGTAAATTCCCCATCATTGTTTTTTAGCAACTTCAATTTCTTTCTAGTTTGGGCTTCAACAAACGTTTTGAACTCCATGAACTTGGAGAAACATTCTCCTTTTCATAGAAAATAACAAAACTTCTTCCTATAATAATGATTAATGAAGGTTACAAAGTACCCCACTCCTCCAAAATAATTGGTTTCAGATAATCCCAAAATATCACAATGAAAATTTGTAGCTCCTATTCCTCCTTGCTTAGGAAATGGTTCCCTATGTTGCTTCCCAACCATACAACCTTCACAAAATTTCAATTTTGCATCCTTTTTGATGGACAATCCACCTACTAGGTCTTGTTTGGCTAATAGCTTCAAAATGTCAACGCCAAGATGACCTAGATGTTGATGCCATAAGTTAGCATGATCAATGCAATTCCCACTTGTAGCAACATGAACTTGTTGCAACAAAAGTGGTGTACTACTTTTCATAGAGTCAAGTTTTTTGAATCTCATGTGCAACCATATTTTTATGACTATTTTGTAACATGCATCATCACCAAACTCAACATTGTACCCTTGAGATGTTGCCTTACTCATAGAACTTGTTTTTTGAAACTAGGGACATAAATGACATCACTTAGTGTTGCAAAGATAGTGTTCACTCTCACTATTAAATTCATCTTGATTTTTCCTTTCCTTATAACCTTTTGTGTTGAATTAATTATCTCCCATATAAAATTTTACTCCAATGATGTTTACTCAAATTCATGGAACTAATCCTTTTTATGAAAACGGTGCATGGAGGCAGTAGAATCCACATACCATGCTTCATCATTAGACATTGACAAAGTTGTGATTAAAAAAAACCTCTTTATGATTAGTTGCATTATTTTCATGTTCATGTTTATGTGCATAAAGTTTTTTGTTAAGTTCTTCAAATTTTACATCTTTTTTTCGTGCAATCCTTATTTAGCCTAGTGACCATTCTTCTTGCGATAGTTACAAATCTTTTGCAATTTTCCTTTAGCATTTTTGTTAGAACCTACATGCTTTTGAATTGTGTGAACAAACACTACATCATTTTTACTAGGTGCTATCATAATTTTTTGTTCAGTAGTCTAATTGTACCTACTTCCCATTTAGTTTTGTAAACTTGTAGGATTATAATGATGTGGCCAACAATTGATAGCTATCATGCAAATTCGTGAGAAATACCATCATCTTAACATTAGAAGGTACACCAATCCAATGGCATCAAGTTCTTTTGCCATTGTGTTTAGTTTATTCACATGCCGCTCCACAGTTTCATTAAAACTCATCTAGTTGGTGAGAAATCTTTTTGTTAGAAATAGTTGATTTGTCAACCCCTTGTCAAGGTGTCATTTTATAAGAGCTTTCCACATGCCTTTGGCAGTAGTCTATTGACAAATAATCATCAAACTATTGGACAAACTTTGAATAATAAGATTCAAAGTGTAGTTATCAAGTTTGGTGTATGTAGCCAAATTAACATTTGCATTCATTTTAATTGGCTTTTGTTCATTCCCACTAACAAAATTCCATAACTCCTTGCTTTAAGTGGAGTCTTTATTTTGAATCTCCATAGCATGTAGTCTCACATCTCAAACTTGTCAATGCAATTGTATTATGGGCTAATAACTTGTGAATCTTCAAAATCAACCATACTATAACAAAATGTAAACTAGATTAAGATTAGTTAACTTTAGTTTGTTAACAAATGAAAGACCTAACACATGCATAGGTGTGTGGACCATGTGTTATTACAGGATTACAATAGTAATATAATTTACATTCTTTCTCTTAGACTCCAAAATGTATCTTGATCATTACATTTTATCAACTCATGTGAACAAATTTAAAGTGTAAGATTTTATTTTTTTTCTTACATGCATGAATATACACTTGCTAGTCAAGCGAAAACATCCTTGGGTGGTACCACTACGAATCACCTCAAAGAATGGTTAAGGAACCAAAAACAACCAAATCAATTTTTTGGGCCCTTTACTTTAAATGTTTACATAACTATACAATTCCCCCCCCTCATGTTTATCAATTGCAAGCATTAATATATAGTTTGAAGTTTATTTTCAAATAAAAAAAATTAAAAATTGTTAAAAATTTGTATTCCTAATAAAAAATGCCCCTTCAAAAGTTGATAGCTTTAACTTTGAAAATTCATAACTAAATTATACTTACTCAATTAATTTCTTAATAGAAACCTAAAAATAGGATGACTTCCAAATTATCTTAAGAAAAAAACTCTCAAGGGATTATCAAATCATGTTTCAAATTTATGTTCATGATAAAAAAGTTCAAGGAAAGAAACCAGCGTGACATTCCTAAAACTTTTTCTAAATGTAATGATTAGAAACATCAAAATACACAATAATATTATTGAAATTTCAAATTTTATGGAACCTAATAAATTTATTCATTAAAAAAATATGAAAACATTTATTTAAGTGCTTCCTATGATTTTTCAAAGTTTAATGGATCTAGGAAAATCAAGGTTTGAGGTTCCTAGCAGGACCACGCAAGGATGTTTTTGCCTAGTCATTAAACAAACACATATTAAATAAAAAATACATAAATAACTACTTAAGCAATCATCTCAAGTAATAAAGACTAAATGATTTAAATCTTAAATTAATGTGAAAAACATAGCTAGGGATGGGTAAAAGTCAACCCAAGAGTTGGCGAAAGATTAACTATTCACTAATCTAAACATTTACACACCCAAAATTTTAGGAATCCACAAATGTCAAATAGTAACTCAATTTTGACCACATCTAAATTATTATTTTAATAGCTTATACCACGAGGTTTGTTGCATTAGAGTTTTTGTGGACATTGTTAGAACATTAAAGAAAATTATTACATTTTAATGTTAACAAGTCTCCTATGTTTTCATTGATGGTAGATGAAAATATTGATTAGACCATGGAACAAAATTAAACTATTTATTGTTGTTATTTGAGTTTGGATCAAACCCCTACCTTTTTGGAGTTTTTGGCAATTTGGGATGCCATAAGGGAAAACATGCACTTAACAATAATGAGCTTTTTGGAAAGATTGGGTTGGAATAATGCCAACCAATTAATGGTTTTTGCCACATATGGAACAACTTCAACGTCAGGCTGCCATGTGGGTTTAATTACTTGTTTGAAAGATGTTCCTATTTTGGTGAACATTCATTGCATAACACATTGGAAGGCTTTAGTTGCTAATGAATTCAAATCAATGTTAGAGTTTTGATATTGGATAAATTTGTTAACAAGTTTATGAATGGGTAGGGAGAAATTGCAACCATTACAAGGGATTCAAAATTCTCATAGATGCATTTGATTTGGAATTGTTGCCTATCTTGCAATTCCATTTAGTGTGTTGATTTGCTTGTTGGAATGGATTTTGTTTTAGATGCTAACAATATTGAATGTTTTTCAAAAAATTGAGGCCTATTACTATTGGTAAACTACAATCTTTCGATTTCAATTCAAGTTTCATCTTGTAGTTGATGTTTGGCAAAGTTGAACAAATTGAACTAAAATTTTTACTATGACATGGTTGATATTTCAATAGTTGGATAAACTTTAGATGCACCCATTTTTGTATTGACTAAACATTTTTTATGTGGACATGGTCCCAACTTTGGATGATTAACCAAGATATTAAGTCCCTTTATGTTTGGAGCTTGGGTTGATGGTGCATTTAGATGGAAAACAAATGATGACATTACAAATCACCGTGGGTAAGACTCTATCCATAACAAAATTGACAGATCCAACTCATACTTTTGCAAGTTAAAGGAGAACGTATATAAATTGGTTTTGTCTAAAGATTTATTAAAGAATTTGCAAGACCAATTGTAATATCTTGATTACGCGTGGCGATGCATCTCCCATTTATGTATAAATTATCTGCTAATACACGGCCAATTAATTTATGTTGATTAATTCTTCGTATATTGGTTCTATGATCTCGAAGAGGATTTATGGAAATGCCTCAAATAATACCGCAATCCATTTTTCATACAACAATGTGTTGAACTATTTCAAATAGCCTACGTGTAAGATATCCAACATTCGATGTTTGTATTGTAATATCGACAACTCCCTTGCAAGCCCCATAACAAGACATCTTATACATTAAGGACATATTTTTTATAAGAAGACACAATGCAAAAATGCAAGGTGATGGGACTTGAATACGTGCAAGTGGTTGTAAAAAACATAGATGAAAGGTTTTTTGACCTTCCCATTTGCAATGCATAGAAAATAATTAGTTTAGAATGTTATTAAATAATGAAAAAAAGCTCGTGTTAGTATGTTGGAGCAAGGGTCAAAGAGATTTATTTCAAAAATTTAGATTAACAAAAGTTGAAAGTTATGCAAGTAGAGCAAAATTACTAAAGTTTGTGAAAAGTTTGAAGCATGAAACTAAAAAGAAATATTTGGTTGAGGCATTGAGGTTCTATGGAGGCATAACAAATGATATGTCAATTGGCCATATCTTGTGGAATTTCAACATAAATTTATTGTGATTCCTTCAAAGTATCGACACCCACCTAAATGATAGTCCATTCACCTAGATCATAATTCACCAAACTAGACTATATGAGTGTTGTCATTCTAAATTAACCAAAAGGTGGTTATATATATATTTGGTAAGGGTTACAACATACCCCCATGAGGCTCAATGTTTTTCCCTTGGGGGAAATGGACGTTCCCAATACCACCACTTTTTATGCCATTGAGTTTGATTAAAGTTGAACCCTTGTAGCTTATAAAGGTGGGCCAAAGGGTAGGCACATTCAAAATTCTATTTTGGAAATGCCAACATTTATTTGGGGAAAGTGTCCAATATCTCAAATTTATTTATTTTTGTTGCGATGGGCCAATCAAGGTGGCTCATTGTCAAAAAAACAAAAAAACTTTGGGATGCACCCCCAACTAATTAGGATCCATTGAAAAAATAAAACCCTTGTATATATATAAACAAAGATGGAAATCCATCCATAAAAAATACAAGGCATGTCGAAGCAAATGTAAACACACAAAAAGAAAACCAAAACAACAAAAAAATAGTAATGAAGTGGAAGATGTAATGTTAAAAGGGTATCTTTTGCCACAAATTAGTTAGTGATGGAGGTGCACTAACTAGTATATGTGGAAGAGATGAAAAATTGTGATTAACTATTGTAACTTGTTAAAGAATTGTGATGGCTTGTGCATGTTGTAAGGTTATCGACACTCGTGCCTATAATAAGATATAAACATCGAAGGTACCAAGGAGGTTTGCTAATGGTGAACTATATTGACATGTACACAAGAAATTAAAAAAGAATCAAAATGAAGATGGGACAACCGTAAGTTTCTATGGCAAGGGGAATAAAATCATCTCTTGGCGCTCGCTCTATGTAAGATTGTGTCTTGTCTTGAATGAAAATTGTTTGCATGCATTATTGTCGTTGAAGCATGTTACACCAAATTTGTATGAGTTAGATCGGCAATGACAACATCCGTCAGGGTTTGAAAACCGTTTCTGGTGATGACAATATCCATTCATTTCCATGTGTGGTGGGGGAAAAGGTGAAAAACCTTTCTCTATATGTGAGCTCCACTTTTCAATGCGATAATTGCAATGGTATCTCGAAGTGTATCATGGGTTGTAGTGCGTTCATTCCCGCATAAACAATGTAACAAATGGATACCCAAATCATTAATGGTATGACCACACTAACAATGTGAAAGATGCACAATTGTAGGACGTGGTATATCAAAATGAATATAAAATGCTATAAACAAATGGGTAGAGGATAAACAAAATGAAAGGGTGCTAAGATGAATTAATAACCAAGCCTTTGTTGCTAGACTTGCACATGGGTGAAGACATGCTCGTACAACATTCGAAGGAACATTTGTTAAAAGCAAAGTAAATTCTTGTTCATGTAGTTGGTCCATCAAAGAGGATTACATTTGGGGATAGGATTGCACTACTAAAATTTTGAAAAGTAAGACATGTGATCATATGACCTTAGGTAACATCACACGGGTATCTCATAGTGCGACTTGGAAGGGATAAGTACCGATCTCTACATGTGCCACCGCATCAAGAAGAATAGGGTGATCATCCTGTTGGAAATGAGAGATTAGTGCACGAACGATCAAAGCCCAACATCCTAAGAAGGTGTGGGAAACATGTCAAATCATTGAAGGAAGGTTTAACCCTTTTGAAAAAACAAGAAGAATGACTTGGCGACAAGCCAAATGGCCCACGATGGTGCCAAAGGATCTTGACCTTAATAGCTTCTTAAACATAATTATGATATAAACATCAAACTCAGTATAATGTTACAAGATACTTGGTGATGTAAATACAATACATTGTAAGTAGTTTGGCTGTTGGGCATAATAAAGCAAAAAATTGTAAAAGCTGACTATGGATTTGCAAACATAGGAAGGTTCACAATTGTGTTGAAGTCCTCCTGGAACACCTCTGATATGAAGGACTCCATGAATGGCAAAGAACCCATTGGAGCACCTAGAATACGAAAATTGGACTCAAGTGTAAGAATACTTGGAAGAAGTGATATAAATTCGTCTACACACTTCGTTAATTGCACTAAAAGCCTTAATGTTCCAAAATTTTCTTAT
>Ga0116226_10004973_pt1 | contig 11823 bp, 7 predicted proteins | sample S1TSphfallax_FD_89692 | JGI IMG/M metagenome (GOLD analysis project Ga0116226, IMG submission 89692) | Host-associated microbial communities from peat moss isolated from Minnesota, USA - S1T2_Fa - Sphagnum fallax MG | ecosystem: Host-associated > Plants > Peat moss > Unclassified | place: USA... | reverse complement strand
GCGAATCCCACACTCACAGGCGGCGCAACCCTCGATCTGCTCATCCACGACATCGATCAGGCGCTGCTGCTCTTCGGACCTCCTGTTTCCGCTTCCGCCACAAGCCTCGACGCCCCCGACGCGGCCCATTACACCCTGCACTATGCAGACGGTCTCGACGTAGAAATTGAGGGAGGATGGTTCCGCTCCGGCGAACCCTTCGCCATGTCCTTTGCCGTTGCCACAAACAACGCCGAGTTGATATTTGAAAACGATGTCGTCTCCATCAAGCAAGCAAATGGATTCACAAAAACAATTCCGCTGAGTACGGAAAGCCCGTACGCCCGGCAACTTGCTTACTTCCTCGACTGCTGCCGGCTGAGCCGAATTCCTTCCGAGTGTCCCCCCGAAAGCTCCGCACAGTCAGTCGAACTTGCCTGCAGCCTGAGAGAACTCGCTGGCTCCGGCACGAAGTTCCCACAAGCCCTTAACCTGAAGCAGACTGACGCTTACACTTGAATTACTGAATCTTGCTATGAATAAGAGACTTCGGATCGCCGTTGATATGGATGAAGTGCTCGCCGATACCCTCGGCAAACAACTTCGCCTCTATAACCACCACTACGCCGACCGCATCAACGCGGAGGACCTGCACGGCATAGAGTTAGCAGACATCGTCCCTCCGGATCGGCAGCCCTGGGTGCTCCAGATGCTGCACGCTCCGGGCTACTTTGCCGACCTGGAACCGATGCCCGGGGGACTGGAGGCGATGGGGCGCTTGTGCACAGCCCACGATGTCTACATCGCCAGCGCTGCTACCGAATTTCCCGGCTCGTTCAACGACAAGCTCAACTGGCTCGAGCGCTACTTACCGCAAATACCGCGCCAAAGAATTATCTTCTGCGGGGAGAAGTCTGTGCTGAATGTCGATATTCTGGTCGATGACACGCCGCAGCACTTTCAAGGACTGCGCGGGCTCGGACTGCTTTTTGACGCACCGCATAACCGCCACCAGCATGGTCATCTGCGGGTTCACAATTGGCTTGAAGCCGAGGCCGCCATTGCAAAGCACTCCGCCGGCCACTAGAGCGATTGCCAGATCAGGTGTATCCGACCAGGCAATTGCTCACGATGCGTGCTTGAGAGTTCGGCTAGGCTTTCAAGAAGATTTTCTGGCGATACAGGAAGTACAAGAACAGCCACTTAGTCATCACTACGCCAATCGCGATCACCAGCGCCCGGTATATCCCGGAATGGTCGGCGATGCCGGAGATAAACACGTCCGCGACATGTCGAAAGTCAAATAGGTTCTGCACGATAAAGATGAGCAGCGCATTCATTCCGACCACCTTGAACCAGAATGCCCATTTCCGGTAGCCTTTGACGTCGATAATCCAATAGAAGAGAGCGAACAACAGCATGCACCAGCCATTTGAGTACAAGGTGTAGGAACTGGTCCAAAGCCGCGTAATGATGGGGAAAACTGTACCCCAGAGCAGGCCCAGCCCAAGGCTCCCAACGCCGCCGCCAATCAGCGCAAGCACCTTCCAGCGCTCGGTCCACTTCGCCTGCAGAATATGCGTACTGAGCACTCCCAACATCACTGTCGCGACCGACGGAATCGTGCTCAGATAGCCTTCATTGTCGCCAAACACATAGCAGCAGAACTTACCCGGCAGAAATAACCGGTCGATATAGCCTTCCAGGTTCCCTTGCGGCGTCATCACATTACGTCCAAATCCCGGGACCGGAATGAGCGCCATGATCGCCCAGTATCCCACGAGCAGAGCGATCGTCCAGGCCACCTGTCCCCGGAGTTTAGTAAACAGCGTAATGATCGCGGCAAATATGTAGGAGAGCGCAATCCGCTGCAGCACTCCGGTGTAGCGATAGTCTGCGAATTGCAACTGCAAAATCCCGTTGTATATCAGGCCAAGCACAATCAGCAGGCCCGTTCGCCGCAGCATGTGGAACAGGATGGTTCGCTTGCTCTCGCCACGCTTCAACCGGCTCTGGATAGCGAACGGCAGGGCCAGCCCAACGATATATAGGAACAGCGGAGCGATCAGGTCCCAGGCCGTGATGCCGATCCATGGCGTGTGATCCAGCTCCTTTGCCAGCAGGCCCTGGAAGGGCAGGTGCAGGACTGCAGCGAGCGCGATGACGAGCCCGGTTTCTTCCTGCATCAACCAAAACATATCGAACCCGCGCAGGGCGTCGATCGATTCCAGACGTTTGCTGGCGGGCTTCAAGGAGCCATCAGTTTGGGATCCCGGGAGATTGGAATCCGATGTGCGGCTCGCGCTTTCGTGACGAATGGCTTCAACGGCTGCTTGTGTCATAGGCTCCCCGCTATGGATTCCCAACGATAGGTTGAAATGAAACCACTGATGATGATTTTGTAGCGATACCGCTATCCGGCCGCGATGCACGTTGACGGCAGAGATGGTGGTCAGGCGATAGGAACGAATTGAGGCAAATTATCGCATGCTCCTGGCGGATTCAGGCAAAGAAAATGACAGAAAAAGAATTATGTCCCCGAAACACGCTGCTACACTACGCGCGTTCCTCGCCATGCAGGCTGCACCTGCTGATCTACCTGCCCACGACGGTTACCGGTCGGAGCTGGCCGGGCGGTTGCAGCGGATGAGCTACGGGATCGAGGTGGCGAGCCATGGTGTGCCTCCAAACTGGTTTTGAACGTGCCAGTAGGAACAGGAAAGCCCTGATCTCACCCGCCGCCAGCAGTTGATGAACGCGCTCAAAAGATTGCCAGCCTAGGAACAGGCAACGGAGACTCGGGCGAACCCATGAACCCGGTCAGGCGCCCCGGTAACCCGTGGAATGAAGTAACTGTTAAAATTGCCGATATTCCAATAGTGACCATAGTGACAATCGAGAATAGGCTTAAGCTAGCTGGTGGAACTACGCCTAAGCTGCCAGCTGACTTTTGCCATCTCTTCCAAGCCGTGCCTACCGTGCCTATGAAGATGGTCGCCAGCATTGCCCGATTCATGCTCGGCGCGAGCCGGGCAGCGGCTGCGGTGGCCATATGTTTGCTTCTTGCCGCCACCCCGGCCCAGGCCCAGCGTTCCACCTTCCGACAGTATGACTCCGCCGACGGCCTGACGGACATGACGATCCTGGCGCTCCTCGAGGACCATACCGGCTACATCTGGGCTGGGACCGAGGACGGCCTCTTCCGTTACGACGGAACCCACTTTGAGGCTTTCCGGGAGGAGGATGGCCTGCCGGACGAGACCGTGCGCGCGATTGCCGAGTCGCCGGATGGCGTGATCTGGGTAGCGACGATGGGCGGGGTCGCGCGGATGACTGGCAAACGGCTGCAGCCTGTCGATGTCGGGATGCACGGGCAGTTCCGCGCGGCCGTCTTCGACCGGCAGGGCCGGCTCTACCTCGAGGGCCCCAAAGGGCTTGTCGAAGGGATCCCCAGGGGAGCAGACCCGGGCGGCGATTACGCTTTTCAGACGGTGATCGCCGGCAGGATCACGGCTCTGGCGGCAGGGCGCGAGGGCGTCTGGTTTTGCCGGGATGGCGAGTTCTGGAGGCTGGAGGCTGGGGTGGTGCGGCGGATTGGCTCGCCGGCCGGGCTGCCGGCGGACCGGTGGACCTCGGCCGTAGAAGACGCTCCCGGGAACCTGTGGGTGCTGAGCGACAGCAAACTCTATGAGCTGCCCGCGGGAGAAGCCCGTTTTGTGAACCGGACCTCCGAGTTGCCGCCCACGCCCTCGGTCCGCCTCGATGCGGACGGCCACGGACGGGTCTTCATCTCTGGCGATGCCGGGGTGGTGGTGCTCGACGGCGGCAAGCGCACGGTGATCGACGCGCAGCATGGGCTGGCGGCCGACAGCGTGCAGCAGGTATTGCTCGATCACGAGGGTTCGCTGTGGCTGGGCACCGAGGGTGGCGGCCTGATCCGTCAACTTGGCCAGGAGCAATGGCTCTCCTGGAAGCGCGAAGACGGATTGCTGAACAATAACATCTGGGCGGTGCGGCGAGACCGCTCCGGGCAGGCCTGGGTGGGCTCAAATGGTGGTCTGAACCTGATGGATGCGAGCGGCAAGGTGACCGGCTCATGGACTAGCCGCAATGGCATGGCCGGGGACGAGGTGTACGCGATCTCCCTGGGGCCGGACGATGACGTCTACGTGGCCACCTATCCGTTTGGGATCAGCCGGTTCAGTCAGCGGGGCAAGCTGATCAAGACCTACCGGGCGGGATCGGTGAAGGCGATGGGCTGGATCATGGCCATGTCGCTCGACCGGGAGGGACGGTTGTGGGCAGTGGGCAACTACGGCTGCTTCCGGAGCCGCGAGTTGACCGGCGGCGGCGAGCCGGTCTTCGACCGTGTGCAGATTCCCGGAATGGGAGACGGGACCAGCTTCTTCGATGTGCTGCCGGAGGCGGATGGAGATGTCTGGGTGGGAAGCTCGGTTGGGCTGGCCCGTTACCAGCACGGCGAGTGGCGGGTCTTCACCGAGCGCGATGGCCTGAAGCCCTCGGGGGTTGCGGCGATGGCGCGCGGCCAGAACGCGCTCTGGATCGCCTACCGGGATGCTCATGGCCTGAGCCGGCTGCAATTTGACGGTGACACGCTGCGGGCTACCCATTTCACCCGGAGCACGAGCCTGACCTCGGACCGGATCTTTGCGCTGGCCTTTGATCCCGCCGGCAGGCTCTGGGCTACCTCCGACAGCGGCATCAACCTGCTTGAGAACGGCCAGTGGCGTCACTTCTACCGGGAAGACGGACTGGCATGGAACGATACCGACAGCTTGGCCCTTGATATCGGGCCGCAGGGCGACGTATGGATAGGGACCTCTGCCGGCCTGGCTCGCTACACGCCGCCGCGCTATCCGCTGCCGGAGACGGCTCCGAAGGTGGTCATCACATCCATCACTGGAACCGACCGGCAATGGGAGGCGAGCGATCACCCGAGGCTGCCCTTCCGGCACCGCTCCCTGGTTCTGCACTACACGGCGCTGAGCTATGCCGCCGAATCGAGGATCCGGTTCCGCTACCGTTTGCAGGGCTATGAGGGGGCCTGGACGATCACCCGCGAACGCAGCCTGCGCTTTGAGGGCCTGCCGCCGGGCCACTACCTCTTTGAGGTGGCCGCCTTTGGAGCCAACTCCCAGCAGAGTGCCCCGGCCGAGTTCAGTTTTGACATTCTGCCGCCCTGGTGGCAGTCCTGGTGGTTCATTCTAGGGTGCATTGGGGCTGGCCTGCTGCTGGCCAGCGCGCTGTCGCGGCTGCGCCTGCGCGTGCTGCTGGCGCAGAAGAGGCGCCTCGAGGCGCTGGTCCAGGAGAGAACCTCGGAGCTGCAGGAGAGCCACCGCCAGCTGGAAGAGATTGCCTTCTCCGACTGGTTGACCGCTTTGCCCAACCGGCGCAGGTTTACCCAGCAGTTTCGAGCCCGGCTTGATCTGGCCTGCAGCTCCGGGGAGCGGTTTGCCCTGATGCTGATCGACCTGGACAACTTTAAGGAGATCAACGATGCCTTCGGCCACGATGCCGGCGATGCGGTGCTGGTCGAAACAGCCAGGCAGTTGACCGCTGCGGTGCGGCAGACCGACTGCGTCGCACGGCTGGGCGGGGATGAGTTCGCCATCATCCTGTTTGCCGCCTACGATCCTGCATCGATCGAGGAGATCCACGCGCGCATTGCCAGCTATATCGCCGCGGGAACACGGTACAAGGACGTTGATCTGACCGTGGGCGCGAGCGTCGGGGTGGCGATCTTTCCCGATGACGGCCAGGATGAGACGACCCTGTACAAGGCAGCCGACCTGGCGCTCTACAGCTCCAAGCGCAGCAGAGCAGGCGGCCGGGTCAGCACGGAGTGGGCCTGCAACTTGCCGGTTGGGCTCGAACGCTGAGTTTTTCTGCCCAGCCGCGTCACGTTCCGTGTCTGCGGTATCTTGCCGGTCATTGCGAACGGGGAACGAACGCCAGGTACAAAAGCATCAGCGCAGCTGAAGTGGCAATCGATTGGCTGCATGGAGAGCAAAGGCCGCCTTCTCGAAGGTGTTTTTCCGTTCGTAACAGCGTGTCAGAGCCTCTTGCGAGTTACTGCGAACAGGCTCTACGCCGTCTCGAAGCCCCGCTCGATCTCTTCGAGCGTCTTGCCTTTGGTCTCCGGCAGAACGAAGACCGCAGTCAGAAAATAAAGCGTCACGCAGCCCGCCCAGGTGAGAAAGATCGCGTAATAGCCATAGTGCGACACGACCGGCAGAAAGACTCCGGCAAAGAGCGTGCCCACGCCCTGGTTGAGCAGCAGAGCGATCCCCATGCCGGCCGAACGAATGCGCGTCGGCATCAGTTCCGACAAGGCCAGCCAGACCACCACGCCTGGTCCGGCCGAGTAACACGCGATAAAGAATCCGAGACACAACGCTACCAGCCAGCCGGTGCGGGGTTGCGGAATCGGACCGAGGTAGGCGTGCCGTATCACCAGCGGACCCGGGGCAGCGGCGCCCGGGACGGCCGCCTCCGGGGCAATCGTCAGTGAGCCGCCGCCGATCAGCGTTGCAAGTTTATCGCCGCCGCCATAGGAGTAAAGAATGGTCAGCCCCTCCGGGCCGGAGCCTGCAGGCGTCCATCCGTTCAATGCGTCCGAGGTAAGGGTAAGGCGATTCGCCTCGACCAGCGCCTGCACCTTGGGCTGAAGATCAACTCGCTTAGCTTCGAATCCGTGAAATAAGAACGAGAGCAATAGCAGTGCAATGACAATGCCGCCGGTGCCAAGCGAGAGAAGGAATTTGCGCCCTTTTCTGTCGATCAGTGCGACGCCCAGTACCGTCATGACACAATTGAGGATCTTGACCGCGAGATCGCCCTGGGTCGCATGGCTGGGAGACATGCCGGCCTGCTTGAGAATGATGGCGAGATAGAACAGCATCGAGTTGATGCCGGTTGTCTGGTTGAGACTGAGGATGACGCAGGCGAGCACGAAGGGGAAAACATACTTGCGCTGCAACAGCGAGATCGAGCCGAGAGTCGCCTTCCTCTTGCCTTCGCGAGCCAGATCCTCCATCTCTTTCATCTCGAGCTGCGCTTCTTCTTCGGACGCGGAGCGGCGCAGGGAATCGTATGCGTCGCCGGGGCGGCCGTGCGCAAAGAGCCAGCGCGGGGTTTCGCTCAGAAAAAAGGAGCCCACGAAAAAGATGATTCCCGGATAGACGACCGATAGGAACATGCCGCGCCAGGCGTGATTTTCCGCAGCGCGTATCAGCACAGAGTTGCCGGCGGCGGCGGCGATGGTGGCCTCGGCCTGGTGCGTGTAATAGAAGCCGGTGAGCGCCGCGACGACGATGCCGAAGGTGAGCATGAACTGGAAGATCGCCGAACCGCTGCCGCGCGTCTCCGCGCTGAGACACTCCGCCAGGTAGAGCGGCACCACGACCGCGAGCACGCCGCCGCTCAGCCCCTGCAGCAGCCGGCCGAGAAAGAGCGAGAGAAATGCGTGCGATAAGACGATCAGCGCGACGCTCGAGATAAAGAGCAGGCCGCTGAAGATCATCATCTTCTTGCGGCCCAGCCAGTCCGCAAGAAAACCGGCCACCAGCGAGGAGACCATGCTGCCGCCGAGCACCGCTGCCACGACCGCCGAGGTCTGGCTCACCGTCAGGTCAACCGTCTTGCCGAGATAGAGCAGCGCCGCCGAGATGATGCCGACGTCGATGCCGTAGAGCAGGCCGCCCATGCCCGCGATAAAAAGAAGAAAACGTCCATAGAGCACCGGACTTAGCCGGTTGCCGGTCACTGTTTGCAAGGGTGCGGCCTTTCAAAATGGTGTGTGTGCACTGAGTGTAGCTGGAACGGTTCGCCTTGTATGCGTGGGCGCGTCAAATTTCTTGCGGTGGTCGGTCACCCAAGCTGGTCGCAGGATAGCATTCGGTCCTTGGACTCGTGCGCTATGATGGGTCGGATTGGGAGTGGACGCTCTGGCAATTACGATCGCAGATTCGGCACAATACCCGCTCATACTGGCAGGAGAACGCGCCCTGCGCGCTGATGAGAAAGAACTGTTCTCGCCCTTTGATGGACGCAGCCTGGGCCGCGTCTCACAGGCGACGCTGGAGGATGCGGCGCACGCCTGCAAGTGCGCCGCCGATGCCTTTGCGGAAACGCGCCGATTAAGTTCGTGGCAACGCGCCGGCATTCTGACGCGGGCCGCAGACCTGATTGCGGAGCGCTCGGAGGCGCTCGCGAAGACAATTTCAAGCGAGGCCGCCAAGTCCATCCGTGACGCGCGCGGCGAAGTGCAGCGCGCGACGGAGACGTTCCGCGTTGCGGCGGAAGAAGCAAGGCGCATCGGCGGAGACCTGTTACCGCTGGACTGGACGCCGGGCACGGAAGGTTACACGGGTTTTGTGCGGCGATTTCCGGTGGGAGTGGTGCTGGGGATTACTCCGTTCAACTTTCCGCTTAATTTAGTCGCCCATAAGCTTGCGCCGGCGATCGCCGCCGGCTGCCCGATGATTATCAAACCGGCCCCGCAGACGCCGCTCACCGCGCTCGCGCTCGGCGACATCGTGCTTGAAGCAGGCTGGCCCGCCGGTGCGCTGAGCGTGTTGCCGTGCGCCGATACGGTGGCTGCCGCGCTGCTTGCGAGCGAGCAGGTGCAGATGCTCTCTTTTACCGGTAGCGCTGCGGTTGGCTGGAAGCTGCGCGCGGCAGCAGGGCGCAAGCGAGTGGTGCTGGAGCTGGGCGGCAATGCGGCTGTGATCGTGCACAGCGACGCAGACCTTGAGCTCGCCGCCGCGAGGATCGTCGCCGGCGGATTTGCTTACAGCGGGCAGAGCTGCATCTCGGCTCAGCGGATCTTCGCGCATGCGAGCATCTACGCGGAGTTGGTCGAGCGGCTGCGCGCCGGCATTGCGAAACTCGCTGTGGGCGACCCTGCGGACGAGGCCACGCAGGTTGGTCCGATGATCAACGAAGCTGCGGCGGTGCGCGCGCAGAGCTGGATCGCGGAGGCCGCGGAAGCTGGCGCACAGCTGGTAACAGGCGGCGGACGGCGCGGCAACCTGCTCGAACCGACGCTGCTGACCGGCGTGCACGAGCGGTGCGCGCTCTCGGCGGAAGAAGTCTTTGCGCCTGTAATTTTCGTTAACGCCTATCAGGAATTTGCCGGGGCGCTCGCAGCAGTCAACCGCTCACGCTATGGCTTGCAGGCGGCGGTATTTACGACGAGCTGGGAGCGCATGACCGAGGCCTGGCAGACCCTCGAAGTCGGCGCGGTTGTGATCAATCAGGCCTCGTCGTGGCGAGCCGAGCATATGCCTTATGGCGGCGTGAAGGACTCGGGCGCTGGGCGCGAGGGAGTTCGCTATGCGATCGAAGAGATGACCGAACCGCGCATGATGATCGCTAAATTCTGAGAGGTGAATATCTCTGATGTGTAACAGCAGGAAAGTTACAGCAGCACTCGGTATGTATCTGGCGGCAGTACTTAGCATCTCGTCTTCACTCGCTCAGAATAACAGCGCAAGCGCGCCGGACATGGTGCTGGTGCACGGGACCGTGCTTACTGTCGACGCACAGGATTCGATTGCGCAGGCGATTGCGATTCGCGGAAATAAGATTGTGCTGGTCGGATCGGACCAGGCGGTGCTCGCGCTTGTTGGCCCATCCACGCAGGTCATTGATCTGAAGGGGAAAACGGCGACGCCGGGGCTGATCGACAGCCACGGCCACTTTGCCGATGGCGGACTTGCCGAACTCTATCACGTGGAACTCGGTGACGCGAACAGCGTCGAAGAGATTGTGCGACGCGTGCAGCAGCGCGTGCAGAGCCTGAAGCCGGGTGAGTGGCTGCAGGGCGATGGCTGGGACGAGGGCAAACTGCGCGAGGCGCGGTATGTGTACGCGGCGGATCTCGACCGGGTCGCGCCGGCCAATCCGGTATGGCTGACCCACACGACCGGCCACTATGGCGTGGCCAACAGCATGGCGCTGCGCCTGGCGGGGATCACCGCGGCAACGCCGAACCCGCCGGCCGGAACCATCGACCGCAGACCGGATGGCGCACCCAGCGGCGTGCTCAAGGAAGCAGCGATGGCTGCGGTCAGAGACCTGATCCCGGCGCCGACAATCGCGCAGGAGAAGCTTGCGATTCTGCATATCGTCGACGAGCTTCACAGTGAAGGCATGACCTCGGTGAAGGACGCCGACATCTTTCCGAATACGTGGACCGCTTACAGCGAATTACTGAGCGAAGGCAAGTTGGACGAGCGCGTGTGCGTGCTTTGGCACGCGGGCACGACGATGGACTCGGCGCGCGCGGCGCTGGCTCGGATTCAATCGCTGCCGCGTGTTCCTGACTCGCTTGGCGATGGCCGGCTACTCTCCTGTGGCGCAAAGATTTATATGGATGGCAGCGGGGGCGCGCGCACAGCGTGGATGAACCAGGACTGGGATAAGAAATTTCGCGAGGTAGACACGGGCAATCGCGGCTATCCTGCAACCGATCCCGCGATCTATCGCGAAGAAGTGCGCCTGTTTCACAATGCGGGCGTGCACGTGGGCACCCACGCGATTGGCGATCACGCGATCGATTGGGTCGTCGACACGTATGCGGAGGTGCTGCGGGATAAACCTACGCCCGGTCTGCGGCACAGCATCATCCACGCCAATATTCCGACCGATCATGCCATCGCAACCATGGCCGAGCTGCAACATACGTACGATGCAGGTTACCCGGAATCGCAGGCTCCTTTCATGTGGTGGATCGGCGATACGTACGCAGGAAATTTCGGGCCGGAGCGATCCTTGCGCCTTGAGCCTTTCCGCACTTACCTGCAGCACGGAATGATCTGGGGCGGGGGCTCGGATTACTTTGTGACGCCCTTTCCCGCTCGCTACGGGCTATGGTCTTCAGTCGCGCGCGAAACGCTCAAGGGAACCTGGGGTGCGCATCCGTTCGGCACTGCCGAGTCGGTCGATATTCACACCGCGCTGCGTTCGTATACAAGCTGGGCGGCACGGCAGTTATTTCTTGAAGACAAGACAGGATCGCTCGAGCCAGGCAAGCGAGCCGATATTGCGGTCTGGGCGAAGAACCCCTACACGGTTGCGACGCCGGAGTTGAAGGATTTGCAGTGCACGATGACTCTGTTTGACGGCAAGATTGTGTTTCATCGCGACGAACCGGCGCTCGCCGTACGAAAATAGAGAGATGAATGGAACGCGGATCGACAAATGGCTATGGGCCGCACGCTTCTTCAAGACCCGCGAACAAGCGGTGAAAGCATGCGACCTGAACCGGATCAGCTCCAACAATCAACCGGCCAAGCCCTCGCGCGAGGTGCGCATCGGCGACAGGCTGCAGATCAAGAATGAGGGTGGCGAGTTCCAGGTGGAGGTGCTCGGGATAAGCGACCAGCGCGGCCCGGCTGCAGTGGCGCAGACGCTCTATCGCGAGACTGAGGAGAGCAAGGAGCTTCGCCGGAAGGCAGAGGAAGAGCGGAAGCTGCTCGGGCCAATGGCGCCGGGCTACGCACCGAAGCCCTCCAAGCGCGACCGGCGACTGATCCACAGCTTTCGCGGCCGCGATTAAAAACTATTTTGTTTCAGGCCCTGCGCCAGACCGGGCAAAGTCCTCTTCGACAGCCTTGGCCTGCTGCAGCCTGTAGCCATCGCGAGTTCTTACATGATATTTCTGTAGTTCCTTGCCAGCCAGTTTCACATTGATGGTGCGCCATCCGCGATTTGCATTCGGGAGCGGATAGTAGCTGATGAAATAAAGATGCGCGAGGTCGTCCTGGATGGACGCGAATGCCTTCGCCTCGTCGCGCCAACTCTTGGCGAAGTAGGCTT
>Ga0116226_10004972_pt1 | contig 11825 bp, 7 predicted proteins | sample S1TSphfallax_FD_89692 | JGI IMG/M metagenome (GOLD analysis project Ga0116226, IMG submission 89692) | Host-associated microbial communities from peat moss isolated from Minnesota, USA - S1T2_Fa - Sphagnum fallax MG | ecosystem: Host-associated > Plants > Peat moss > Unclassified | place: USA... | reverse complement strand
TTGCACCAGAGTCAGGGGCTCGGTGTGGCTTTAATTTCAGTAGTTCTTGGTAAGGTTGAGCCAACCTTGGGTCCGTGGGCATGCGACCCGTCCAACTCGTTTTTGCGCCTTCCGTCAAAAGCGTGCGATGATGCAGGTGCCTAACGTCGCGCATCTCGTGTTGTCAGACGATATCGCCGATGGCGCATCCGCCTTTGCGCTCGCTTGCGCGGTTTGTGGTGTGCCGATTGAGACTGACGAAGTTCGGCGGCGATTTGGCGATGGCGCTGGATTTGGCGTTTCATCGATGCTGCGGGCGGCCAAGGCTTTAGGGCTGAAGGCGCGCGCGGTTCGGCCGAGCACGGCGCGGTTGGGGCGGCTGGCTTTGCCGGCGGTAGCGCAGAACCGAGACGGCGGCTTCTTCGTTCTTGCGCGGCTTTCGTTCAAAGAAGATGGCGGCGTGGACAAGCTCCTGATTCAGGTGCCGGGTGGGCGACCCGAGCAACTGGAGCTTGACGCGTTTCTGGGGCGCTGGAGCGGCGCGCTCGTCTTGCTGAGCCGCCGTCATTCGATTGGCGACATGGACCGACCTTTCGGTCTGTCCTGGTTCTTCAGCGCGGTGATGCGCTACCGGCGCATCCTGGGCGAGGTGTTCGTTGTCAGCTTCGCGCTTCAACTGCTGGGCATAGCCACGCCTCTCTTCTTCCAGGTCGTGGTGGACAAGGTTCTTGTTCACAAGGGGCTGTCCACCCTGGACGTGATCGCGGTGGGCCTAGGCCTCGCCATGACCTTCGAGGTTCTGCTGGGCGGCTTGAGGTCTTACGTTTTCTCCCACACCACCAACCGGATCGACGTGGAGCTCGGAGCCCGGCTGTTCCACCATTTGCTGCACCTGCCGCTTGGCTACTTCGGAGCGCGGCGGGTAGGCGACAGCGTGGCGCGAGTTCGCGAGCTTGAGAACATCCGCCAATTCCTGACCGGCTCGACCCTCACCCTGGTGCTCGATCTGATCTTCGCCACGATCTTTTTGGCCATGATCTATGCCTATTCGTGGGTGCTGGGACTGATCGTCACGGGCGGCATCCCCCTTTACGGTCTGATCTCGGCCGTGGCGACACCGGCCTTGCGCGACCGCATTCAGGAAAAGTTCCGGCGGGGCGCTGAGAACCAATCCTTCCTGGTCGAGACCATCACCGGCATCGAGACCGTGAAGGCCATGGCGGTCGAGCCGTTGATGCAGCGCAAGTGGGAGGAGCAGTTAGCGGGCTATGTCCGCGCCGCCTTCCGCGTGACCAGCCTTGGCGTCTTCGCCAGCCAGTGCGCTCAGTACGTCAGTCGCGCCACCACGCTGCTCGTTCTCTACGTGGGCGCGGGCCTCGTGATGCGCGAGAAGCTGAGCGTCGGCGAGCTGATCGCGGTCAATATGCTCGCCGGCCAGATCGCCAGCCCAGTGCTGCGCCTGGCGCAGACCTGGCAGGACTTCCAACAGGTCAAGATTTCCGTCGATCGGGTCGGCGACATCATGAATACCACGCCAGAGCCGATCCGGCCGCCTAGCGCTTCGTCTCGGCTTCCTGTGCGCGGCGATATCGTGTTCGACGACGTTCGATTTCGGTACCGTCCCGATTTGCCTCCGGCGCTAGACGCGCTCTCGTTCACGGTGAGGCCTGGCGAAGTGGTGGGCGTGGTCGGGCCTTCGGGCTCTGGCAAATCTACCCTGACCAAGTTGATCCAGCGGTTGCATGCGCCGGAAGCGGGCCGCGTGACGGTGGATGGGCTGGACCTCGCCATGGTCGATCCCGCGTGGCTGCGCCGTCAGGTGGGCGTAGTGCTGCAAGAGAGCGTGCTGTTCAAGGGCACAATCCGGGAGAACATCGCCTTCGCCGATACGGGCGCCTCCATGGATCGGGTGATCGCAGCGGCCAAACTCGCGGGCGCTCATGACTTCATCGCCGCCATGCCGGGCGGGTACGATGCTGAAGTCGGTGAGCGCGGCGCGACGCTTTCGGGCGGCCAGCGCCAGCGGATCGCCATAGCTCGCACTCTGATCTGCGATCCACGAGTTCTGATCTTCGACGAGGCGACCTCGGCGCTCGATCTTGAGAGCGAGCAGGCCATTCAGGCCAACATGGCCTCCATCTGTCGCGGGCGCACCGTCTTAATCGTCGCCCATCGCTTGAGCGCCGTTCGGTTCGCGACCCGTATCGTTACGGTGGAGCAGGGCCGGATCGTAGAAGACGGGCCGCCGCACGACTTACTTCGCGCTGGCGGCCGGTTCGCCAAGCTTTACGCCGCTCAGGCGAGCGTGTTCGACGCCGACAGCGGTGCACTTGCCGGAGCCGCGGAATGAGCGCTTCAAACCTTCCCGTTCCGCGCAAGCCGATGTTCGCCCCGGCGAAGCCCGATCCCATCTTCGGCGGTCGTTCACGGGACGAGCTGGCGTTCCTGCCCGCCGCTTTGGAGGTGGTGGAGACGCCGGCGCCTCCGGCTTCCCGCATTACTGCTCTGTTGCTTGCGACCTTGCTAGCCTCAGCCATCGCCTGGGCGTGCCTGGGGAAGGTGGACGTCGTTTCCTCGGCTCCCGGCAAGCTGGTCCCTGCCGGCGGTGGTAAGGTGGTTCAGCCATTGGAGACCGGCACTGTGACGGCCATTGACACGCGAGACGGTCAGACGGTGCGTCGCGGCCAGGTGCTGGTGGAGTTGGAGCCGACAGAGACCCTGGCTGATCGCGATCGGCTAAAGGGAGAACTCTCGGCGGCTAGGATCGCGTCGGCGCGCCTAACCGATGTGGCGCTCGGTAAAGGATTCATCGGGCCGGCTGGCGCCGATGCTTCCGCCGTGGCTGTAGCGCGCCAGCAAGCTGAAGCGCAGCGGGCCGAACTGGCGGAAAAGCTCGCCACACTTGATCGCCAGATCGAGCAGCACAGGGCCGAGGTGCAGGAGGCAGAGGCAGAGATCGCACGTCTCTCGGCGCTCCTGCCCATCGACGAGAAGTCGATGGCCGTGTTCCAAGACCTGGCGAAGAAGGGCTATGGATCCACGCTACAACTCCTGAGCGCCCAGGAAAAGGTCGAGGACACACGCCGTCAGTTGGCGGTGCAGCGCGAAAAGGTCCCTGAGCTGGAGGCCCAGATCGCCGCCGTCCAGCGCCAGCGGGCGGAAACGGTCGCTGAGACGACTCAGGCCAATTTGGGCGACTTGACCGACGCCAAGGTCAAGGCTGCTTCCCTGCAACAGCAACTGGACGCCGCCGAACAGCACCTACGCACCCGCACCCTCACCGCGCCTGTGGACGGCATGGTACAGGAGCTGGCGATCCACACCGTCGGCGGCGTGGTGGAGCCGGGCCAGACCCTAATGCGCATCGCGCCGGCCGGCGCCGGCGTGGAGGTGGAGGCCAAACTTCCGAACAAGGACGTCGGCTTCGTGCGCACGGGCATGGAGGCGGCGGTAAAGGTCGAGACCTTTCCCTTCACACGCTACGGCGTCATTCGCGGCACCGTGGCTAATGTCTCCAACGATGCCGTGAGCGACAAGCGCCCCGATGGGTCTGAGGAGCTGACCTATATGATGAAGGTCAAGCTGTCGCGCGACACGATGGATGTGGACGGCCACACTGTGCGGCTGACGCCCGGCATGGCGGTGACGGCCGAAGTAAAAACCAACAAACGCCGGGTGATACAGTTTATCTTTTCACCGCTATCGAAAACTATCCACGAAGCTGGGAGAGAGCGATGATATCTATTTTTGCAACTTATGGCGATCCTCGTCCGCTCAGTACCACATCTAACAAACTTATATTTTTAAGTAAATTATCTAGAACTGCTACAAAAATTAACGTATTGCGCGCAAATATTGTAAATGTTGATATTCATTTATCGGCACATAGTGCATTGTTATATATATATAATATTCTGAAAATTTTCATTGTTGTAAATTTTTATTTTTTTTCGGTGAAAAATAGTAACGCGAAGGAGCCGAACTCCCAAATAACAAATATGTCTCAAATACTTAACATAACGGACTATTCATATTTTTTATATGACGGACAGTATTACTATGCATGTATTAAGCAGAACAATTTAGATTTTCGTCTTTGGAATTTAGAAACGGATGAAATAATAAATGCATCCGGACCGCGATGCACAGTACCTAGGAAAATGTTGCGTGTGATAAACCCATTAGTAGGCCCCTCCCAAGGCCAAGGCTCCGATAGATTGTCTGACGAAAGAAATTTACAGGCAGCCTTAAGCGGTGATCTATCAAAGTCAGCAGCCACCTTCGGTGATGGCGCTCGTATTTCTAGTGAAGTAACAAGCGAAGGATTATGCTTAAAGAATTTCAATTTTTATTACAAAATACGCCGTTTAGATGGGGCTATATTTAAATTTTTTATGATAAAACACTTGCGTAATATTAAGGTATATGAAAATGGCATAGATTGCGATGGCTCTGGCGGGCATATATATGCCGTAAGTCAATTATATGATGTCATATCAGGTCTGAGCTCGGTGTCTTTGAAAAACGGTCAAACCATAATCGAGTTTCCAGATGAATCGGGGCGGCCTATATTTTTAAAATTATTTCATTTGAATAAAATAACATGGTCCGGAAATGGAATAATTATAATGCCCGCAAATAGTATTATTGATAAGTTTGACAAAATAGACGATAAAAGCGATAATGAACTATTGTATAGATACAAATTAATAATGAAAAATATTCAAGACGTAAAAAAGTCGGCTCCATAGCCAACATAGTAGAGCGTTAAATGCACCTGTAAATATACATAAATCACCGACGGAGAATCTACATGTCAAATCCATCTATAGACGGAGCGATTTTTTCGGCTGTTTCGTCAAGCGAAGTTAGCAATAGGGCCTCAACTGCTGATAGTGTGAGATCGCCGCTTCCGTCGAGCGGGAGTCAAAAAACTCCGCCCGGTTGGACTATAGGGTGGGATCAAGAGGATTTTAATTCAAATAGTGCAGTAGCGTCCCAAACATTAACAAATGCGCTTGTAGCGTCGGGTCAATATACACCATCGCAAGCAAGTGCTATTTCCTCGGCCTTTAGCCAAGCCGGTCCTAATACAAATTATCAAACTTTTTTTAACGCCGCTGGCGTCACAACTTCTCTGCAGGCGATAAACTCTGCGCTTTCAACTTCCAAAGCGGCTGCAAGTATATTAAACTCATCAACTCAAAACGTATATAACTCATTCAATAATTTAATAACAAATATTGAACAAGACGACAATGTCCTGCCCGCTGTGCAGTCAACATTGCAAGATCCTACATATGGCCCTTTAATGCAGATAGTTTTAGGAGATATGAACAATCAATTTGGTGTGGATCCCAACACTAATAACCCAAATTATGTAATGGGTTTGCTAACGAATGGCTATGTCAATAATAGCGTTGGTAATACTACAGTTTTGAATACCTCGTCTCCGGCCACAGTGGTGCAGAGTTTGATGTCGTACGATCTTGCTACTTTGTATGGCGACAGTGGAGGCGCACCGTCAATTTGCGGCAGACTTGCAAATGATTTTCAGGGCGCTGTTAATTATGATAAGTCTATAGGGGTTGCGGCTCCGACGGGTAGTCTAACTATTTCTGCCGGTGACGGACAATGTGTTATTAGCCCGAGCTCTAGTGGAACAACCTACTCGGGTACTTGGACTTGGGCTACGAGTTCCCTTTCTGGTACAGGTAGCTTTTCTGGTTTGGCAGACGATGAAAGTTCCTCTGGTGCTAGTAGTGAATTGGCTGATAATGAGACGATTGTTCAAAACACGATTGGCTCAAATGGTGCCGTTATTGGCTCTGCGGATGAAACAGTTAGCAACGGGGAAGTTACGGCCAATCTTAGTGGCACAACCTATACGCCCGCTTTAACCAATGCCGACGTAAGTATAGCTAGCGGCTCTACTTCAACTTTTGATAATGGCGCGAACACTATTAATGTGGGGGCGGCGGGCGCCTACATACTCACATTGGACGAAACTCCGGATACATTTATTGATGGCCCGGATATATTAAATCTTACTCCAACTAACGATGACAATCTAAATTTATTTAGCGGCCCGCTCACTTTCAATACTGGTACGGGAACCCCTTTTACGCCATCTCAACTAGCTATTCTTAATGGCTTAAACGGCGGCCTCAGCACCGTCACGATGAATAGCAATACGGGCGCCAATTACAGCGGGTCAGGCCAAAACGTTGACATTGCGGGCACAAATGTCACCGCGACTGGAATTAGCGGTGGAAATGTGCAGGAAAATGGGAATGGACAATCAGTCATAAATGCATCAAACAGCAATTTTACGATAGGCGGCGGAGCCACAATAACGGTCAATGGAACCAACGACCATGATACCGTCTCCGGAAGTGTTGCGACACTTTATCAAAACGGCGGCTCCATAACGTTAGGCGCTTATATTTCTGGCGTCGCGATTCATGGAAATAATTTGACCATAGTAGAAGATTACTTGAGTGATTCGTCGGTATATGGGACCGGAGATGTAATACATACGCGTTCGCAGCCAAATTATGCCGTTGATGCTGCTGCGACTCCTGGCACCCCGAACGCTGTAATTGGTTTTGCCCCGGGCGGAACGGGTGATTCTGTCGTTTCCGACGGCTCTGGCTACGGCGCCTATGGCGGCTACGGCTTCTCTGAGGCGCCCCCCACGACGGGCACAAACATCGGCATCATCGCATCCTTCGACGCTCAGCTTGGCGACCAGAGCGAAGCGATAAGCGCCTCAAGCGCCGCATTGCAGGCCCAGTCTAATCTGGCTTCGCCCACCGGGGTAAAAACAGACACGCCTGAGTTCGAAGGTGCGAAGTGGGCCAGCAAGACGATTACCTGGAGCTTGGCCACGACCTATGATCCCATCGGCGCCCAACTTAGCGGACTGATCAGCACCCAATACGTGCCGCTGATCCAGCAAGCCTTCCATGATTGGTCCGTTCTTTCAGGGCTCAAATTCGAGCAGGTTGCAGCGACGGCTTCGCCTGACATTGAACTCGGTTGGAGCACCTTCAATCCCGCTGTGACGGGCGTTTTGGGCTATACCGGGTTCAGCTACATGAACGGCGCGCTTCAATCGGGCGCCCTGATCAGCCTGGAAAACCCGGCCGACGATCCCTTGGCCAAGGACTCAGGCGGCCAACTCGCCTACACCGGCACACAGACCGAGCTAGAACAACTCTTGCTCCACCAGATTGGTCAGGCGCTGGGTTTGGCGGACGATTCCGATCCCAAGTCGATCATGTACGCCGTGCTGTCGTCCAAGAACCGCTTCTTCGACGCCACCGACTTGGCTGGTATCCAGGACCTGTATGATAGCTCGTCAGTCTCCAGCCCCGCGTCTTCAACTGTCGCAAGCGACGCCACGACTTTGTCGAGCAACAGTCCTATTACCGTCGCATCGTCTCTCGTCAGTAGCCTGACGCCTAATGCGCTGACGCCCTTCGCTTCTGAAGCCGATCAGTTGATAAACGCGATGGCCGTTTTCAATCCAAGCGCTTCACCGAGCACCTATACCCCGCTGACCCTGGCCTCCGTTTCCAGCTCCATGACCCTTGCGGCGTCAGGGCATTAAGTGACGGAAAAGCGGGCCGGGAGGAAATACCCGGTCCGCATCTCACTTTCGTAACGCTCAAAATATTGAAGCCAAATCATCGTGCCCCGTAAAATCTATTTGCCCGTTCCGGCGCGGTCTGTCGGCTTGATAAGCGGTGCGGCCCTAGGTCTGGCGTCTGTCGCTAACGCCGCTCGTGCTGAGACCTTGGCCGACGCTCTTGCGCTGGCCTATCAGTCCAACCCGACGCTGCTAAGCCAGCGGGCTCAGCTCCAGGCGACAGACGAAAGCTACGTCCAGGCTGAGGCCGGCTATCGGCCGACGGTCAACCTCCAAGGTACGGCCAGCTATACCAAGTCGCCCCAACCCAACCTGTTCGGGGGTGTGAATGAGGTCGAGGCCAACAGCGGCTCCGGCGCCCTTTCGCTCTCCCAGCCGATCTATACCGGCGGACGGGTCGCCGCGGCGGCGAATGTGGCGCAGGCGCAGATCAGGGCGGGGCGCGAGCAGCTCCGGGGCGTAGAGGCCAATGTGCTGTTCAACGCCATCCAGGCCTATTGCGACGTGCTGCGGGATCGCGCTTCGCTAAAGATTCAACGCGATAGCTTGGCGGCGCTGCAAGACGCTACCGATGAGATACGCGCCCGCTACAAGTCCGGCGCCAACACCGCGACCGACGCTCGCCAGGCCGAGGCGCAGCTCGAAGCCGGGCGCGCCTTGGTCTATAGCGCACAGGCCCAGCTTGAGGTCAGCAACGCCGAATATGTGGCGGCGGTCGGCCAGAGCCCAGGCGAATTGTCGCCGCCCCCGCCGCTGCCGGCCCTGCCGACTAGCGTGGACAACGCCTTCGACATTTCGGAGAACGAAAGCCCCACCATTCGCCAAGCCCGTTTCTCCGAGGCCGCCAACCGCGCCCAGGTGCAGCAGGCGCGCGCCGCGACACGACCGACGGTCTCGCTCAACGGTTCCATCGGCTCGGCCGGCCTGGTCGTGCCCCTCAGCCGCACCGACTATGATCAGACCGCCCAAGCGACGGTGACCTTCACACAGCCGCTGTTCACTGGCGGACTAACCAGCTCACAAATTCGCCAGGCTGTGGCGCAGGACACCTCTGCCCGCCTCCAAATCGAAGCGGCGCGCCGCACGGCAATCCAGACCGTCTCCCAAGCATGGAGTCAGAGCGCTGCGGCCCGCCTCAATACAGTGGCCGATGCAGCCGAGGTGAGCGCCGCCCAGGCCACCTTCGACGGCATCAGGGTGGAATACCGAGCAGGGCTGCGCCAGACCCTGGATGTGCTCATCGCCCAAGAGACCCTGCGAGACGCCCAAATCGCCCTGGAGGCGGCGCGGCACGATGAATACGTCGCCAGCGCCCTGTTGCTGAACGCCGTGGGACGTTTGGAGGCTCGGGTGTTGCTGCAAGGACAGCCGCTCTACCAGCCACAAGTCTCTTTCCACCGGAATGAAGCCAAAGATGCCGTACCTTGGGAGGTCGCGCCGAAGGTGCTCGATCAGCTCGGCGCGCCGCCGCTTCGCAAGTCAAACTGAGCAACCGTAGCGTTATGATCACGCCGGGTACGATTGGACGAAAAACATGACATTAGCATCCGCCGCAGCGGCGGCTCTCCTGTTCGGCCTTATCCATGGGCCATATCGACCCATTGAAAGCAAAGTCTATGCCCAGAATGGCTGGCTTTTGACGGTTCATACGGACACATTCAATCATGCCAAGACCTGTGATCTTGAGACCCAAGCCTGGGGCCGCCCCGGCGTGACAGTGGGCCGCCAAGCCCTGGCTTTCCACTTCGATCCCCGCATCGACACCTATGACGCCTGGTACTCCATCGATGGCGGGCCACCCCAGGCTTGGCGGGATCAGGGCGCCAAGTTGATCCATGTCGGAGCCATGGCGACCGCTGAAAAATTGGACAACGCCACGGAGGGCGCCGTCGTTGTTCCGATGGACGCGCTCGTAGGCGCGCACAGCGTCACCGTGCGACCAACGCTAAAGCATCGGCCCTATGTCTTCGACCTAACCACCCTTTGGCCGGTTCTCGCCTCCGCAGACGGGCTGGGATGCCAATTCACGAACCATGACCCTGTGCTCACAAAACCTTAGCGCCTCTGCGGTTCAGCTCCGGCTTTAGCCAGAAATTCGTCTCAGCGTATTTAGCGAAGATGTCTGGCGGAATGCAGCTTTGCCGCTCAACGAAGGCCACCTGCTCCCGCACCTTGTGAAGCCCCGGCATCCCGAGGTCTGCATCATAATCGGGCTCGTCATAGATTACGGCGTTGAAGTCGTGCTTGAAATGCGGCTCTTTGAGCGCCTCATACAGGCGCCGCAACGTCCTCTCAGGCTCTCTCGTCAAGGTCTCGTAGTTCACCACAACCATCCGGGCCGCGTTCTCGCTGAACCACATCTCGCGAAGATTGCTCCACGGCAGGCCGATCAGGCCTTCGTCGGAGTTCATCAACATCTCGACGCGTGCATAGATCGAGGCGCCGGGCTGGAATTTGAAAACCCGCGACGTCTGTAGGGCGTTCCGACGCAACATTCTTTCGACGCTATCGATGATCCAAGCGACCTCCCGAACGCAACAGATGATCTTCGCCCCTGGAAACACCTGACTGATCAGCGGCGCCCGCCCGGTCCAGGTGCGGTTCGTGTCGAAGATCACGTCCTTACCGGGGAGGTTGGCATAGTAGCCTTCAAAGACGCTGCGATAGAGATTGCGGCGGCGCTCATCGTCGAAAAACGAATGGAACTCGCTGCCCCCGCTCATTTTAGGCGTGATCGCCCCCCAAAGCGACGCCACAGGACTGGTGACCGCCGCCGCGAACCTCGGGTTCTGACGCAAGATGGCGCAGAGAAGCGTCGATCCGGAGCGGGGAAGTCCGGATAGAAAATGTACCTTTTTGTGCATAGAACTTCTGCGGTCTCGTCATTTCCGGCAAGCTCGCCGCGCTCTGACCGTTCGTAAGCTTCACCTAAAAGTTGTCAAACGCTAACAAAAATAACGCCGACATAGGGACCTTGCAGCGCAGAAGCCGCTTTCTGAGCCTTTGACTCGCGGAAACAGACCGTTCCCGAACGGGCTTCAGAACGTCAAAATACTACGGCTTGGCGCGGGCTAGAACCTATTGACGGCTCGCCTTTCAAACAGGAACCGATATCAAGTGTCGCTCTCGGTCGGGACAAGCCCGAGAAAGGCGAAAGAAATTGGGGAACAGGACCGGGTCGGCTCCAAACCATTGATTGACGTAGGACATTAACGCAGGCAGCGGCAAGTTTACAGAGCGGCCCGTCTGCTGCAAATGTGCATGGCCCATGACCCTCACATCCTCCGCCGCCGACCTCGACCGCCAACTGCTGGAATTGAACCGCAGCGCCCGCCAGGCGCTGGCCTCAGGCGACACGACGCTGGCCATCGATCGGCTGCGCGCGGCCACGGCCTTGGAGCCCAAGAGCCTGGCGCTCTGGCTCAACCTGGCGGGCGCCCTGCGCCAGGCGGGGCGGCTGGAGGACGCCATGGCCGCGGTGGACGAGGCCCTGAAGCTTCAGCCGCGGGACTTCAACGCCCTGCTCCTGAAGGGCGCCCTGCTGGATCGCGCCGGCAAGACCGTCGATGCGGGCCGCGCCTACGGCCTGGCCCTGCTGTTTCGCCCCCCCTCGCCGTCCGACCCCGCCATCGCGGCCGCCCTGGAGCGCGCCGAGCGCGTCGCCGCCGACTACAGGCAAGGGATGGCCGCGGCCATCGACGCGGGCGTGTCCAACGCGTTTGGCGAGGCTATCCCTAAAAGCGTCGCCCGCTTCGTCGATTTCACGGCCGGACGCACCAAACTGTTCCGGCCCCAACCCAGCAAATATTATTTTCAAGGTCTCCCCAGCCAGGAGTTCTTCGATCGCGCGCTGTTTCCCTGGATCGAGGCTTTTGAAGGCTTTACGGCCGTCATCCTTGAGGAATTACAAGACGCCCAGCGCCAACGCCCCGAGCTCTTCACACCCTATGTCGATCAGCCGGATACCACCCCGCTCGACCAATGGGCGGATCTGAACCGGTCCCTCGACTGGTCGGCGATGCACATCATCCGCAACGGCGCCCTGACGCCCCACGCCCAGGGTCTGTTTCCAAAGACGCTGGAGGCGCTGAGCCTGCTGCCTCAGCCACAAGTACCAGGGCGCACGCCCTCGGCGATGTTCTCGGCGCTACGGCCCCATACCAAGATCCCGCCCCACCACGGCGTATCCAAC
>Ga0116226_10004970_pt1 | contig 11827 bp, 11 predicted proteins | sample S1TSphfallax_FD_89692 | JGI IMG/M metagenome (GOLD analysis project Ga0116226, IMG submission 89692) | Host-associated microbial communities from peat moss isolated from Minnesota, USA - S1T2_Fa - Sphagnum fallax MG | ecosystem: Host-associated > Plants > Peat moss > Unclassified | place: USA... | reverse complement strand
CCGCATACGTTCAATATAAGGCCAACCTCCTTCAGACTCAATATTTCTGAGTAAGGAATAAAGCATTTGGCGATTATCTGGCAAACTTTCTTGAAACACGCCATCACGAATTTCTCGATGTAGCTGCTCCAATTGACGGAGTAAAGCCAGCAGAGCAATCACATCCCTTTGACAAACTACAACAGCTTCCTGTGTAGCAGAAGAGATCACTTGTAATTTCAGAAATAAATTCTCTGAATCTATATCAGTTCCATGGTTCATACAAAATTTTACCTAATCAGATTAATACGATAACGGAAAAATCGCTTTAAGCAAATAGACTAATAGAGGAGGAGGGAAGCTCTTGTGCAGGGGAGCAGGGGAAAACAGGGGAGCTCTTGAGGAAGAGGTTTTTTGGGGAACTTTATATAGCTGTGATTTTGAGTGAGAAAAAATCGTATGATTTGGCTTATCTCCCCCATTGAGTAGTGAGTTGTATGTATTGGTAATACATACATAATACAAAAGTACCTGGAAAAAGCTAACTTATTTGTGGTCAGCCAGCCATGTACGGAAAAATCAATAAAGGACTTAGAGAATAATTTTTTGACATTGAGGTTAACCATGAGATACCGTACTTTAATTGTTGCTTTTTTTGCTTTATTCTTGAGTTTGCTCACAGCATGTAGTAATGCTCCATCCTCTAGCAGTGAAAAGGAATTACTCACCTACGAACAAATTCGTGGTACTGGCTTGGCTAATAAATGTCCTCAACTTACTGAGATCAGCCGTGGTTCTATTCCTGTTGACACCACTCAATCCTACGTAATTAAAGAGCTTTGTTTAGAGCCAACCAATTTCTTTGTGAAAGAAGAACCAGCTAACAAAAGACAAACAGCAGAATTTGTCGCTGGTAAATTGTTGACCAGAAACACATCCACCATCGATCAAGTACAGGGTGAAGTAAAAATCAATTCTGATAACAGTCTGACTTTTGTAGAAGCGGATGGTCTTGACTTCCAAGCCATTACAGTTCAGCTTCCTGGTGGAGAAAGAGTACCTTTTCTGTTCACCATCAAAGACCTAGTTGCTCAATCACAGCCTAATCAAAACAGTATTACTACTTCAACCGATTTTTCCGGAACTTTCAAAGTACCTTCCTATCGTGGTGCTGCTTTCTTAGATCCCAAAGGTCGTGGTGTAGTTACTGGCTATGATAATGCTGTAGCGCTTCCTGCTCAATCTGATAGTGAAGAACTCACACGTACCAATGTAAAACGTGCTGAATTAATGAATGGAAAAATTTCTTTGCAAGTTGCCAAAGTGGATAGTAGCACTGGTGAAATAGCTGGTACATTTGAAAGTTTACAGCCTTCTGATACAGACTTAGGTGCTGGCGAACCGAAGGAAGTTAAAATCCGTGGTATTTTCCATGGACGAATTGTGACATCTGGACAAGCTTAAAATCTTTAAATAGGGAACAGGGAATAGGGAACAGGGAATGGGGAATAGTGAATACATTTAGGACTCCTATTTGATTTTTGGATAAGACGACCTACTCTTCCCCCTGTTTCCTGTTCCCTTTTCTTGTCATAAATAAATTTAGGCAGGTTTTTCTTGCTGTTCCCTGTTCCCCGTTCCCTCTTCCCTCATTAATCTATAATGACAATCACAATTACTCTCAATCAAGAAAACATTAACGATCTCGATCTTTCACCTGCGCTTGTAGTGATCGAACCCCTACTGAAAGACGGACTGATTACTTCCTACGAGCAACAACTACAATTTGTGATCAACTACTCTAGAGAAGCTGGCGATCCCCGAGAGTTATCGGAAATTCCTGAGGTGAGATTATGGTTCGTGCGGTTAGACGCTAAATACCCCTGGCTACCGTTTTTACTCGATTGGCAAGCCAAAGAATTTGTGCGCTATACTGCTATGTTAGTTCCTCACCAGTTTAGCTCTAAAGAAGGCATACAATATAATCCTGAAGCTCTAGAGATTTTTTTGATGCATAAAATATTTGTTTTGCATGATTGGTTAAAACAGCAAGCTATTCCTAACCAATTCCGTCTCAAATCTTTAGCACAAATTCTGGGATATGAATTAGATGATGCTTTTTTTGAGTTGATTGAGAAAAGCAGTGGCTAGAAGTATTAACTAAAAATGCAATACAATGTGATGTAATGCAATAAAATATAATTAGATGAAGCTAGAATCCGCTGCAAGAGCGGCGGATTTTCCTCACCCTCCCCAAATTTTAGCTAAAACATCTTGAGGAGAAATATCCTCTATCTTGCTAGTCGGCGATTTAATTGCCAAAAACTTCTCATTTTTTGGTAGTCGCTCTCCTGGCTCTTGATCGCCGAATAGAGCAATGGTATAGGTCTGTACTGCTACACTAAGTTGGAGCGCTTCATTGTCAAGAGATAACATGAGACTTGCTCCACCAATTATTGCAGCCAGTTTACCGATGTCACTAGGAGAAGTTACCTTAACATGACGAGTTATATTCAGCAATGATGTAATAAATTGGGTATCACTCTCTTGCTTAAACACTACTACAGGCAAGTTCGGCTGTTTTTGTTGACATTCTTGGATGATTTCTTGCCAAGATGCTATAGGGTAAGTTTCTCCTAAACTGAGCGTGGGTGATGAATTACTCGGACTCCCACTAATTAAAATATAACCTGTTTCATGTACTCCTAAATGCTTTTGCTCTTGTTTTGCCCATTCAAGATCTGGCTTGGGTACATTAATTGTCAACTCAGGACAGACACCACTTATATTTAAAGGTTGTAGTAGGTCGTGGTATACTTCGGCTAAATAGTGGTTTTTGCGGCTGGATATGGTATGGGTAAGAAAAGGCGTATTTTTAGCTTTATAGCCAATTCTCACAGGAATCCCCGTCAACCACATGAGTAACCCGATCAACCAGCCTTGTGCAACTACCAAAGCCACATCATATTCGCGATCGCGAATTCTACCCACCAAATCACCCCAATCGGCGAGGCTATTGCGGTTTTGGTAATCAAAGGTGAATACTTCATGAATGGATTTACTCACACGGTAAGCAGCCTTTGAGTTGGGTTCTACAAAGACATCTATTTGAGCATTGGGATGATAGCGCTTGAGATCGTCACAAGTCGCAAAAAACAGAATTTGGTCACCAATTCCACCAGGTACAAGGGCTACTATTCGCATAATTGCATAATCGCATAATATTTACTTACGCCTATTCGCTCACTATTTTAGGGGAATATAGGTATAAGGAACTTGGGAATTCAGAAGTTTAGTCATGGCAAATTAGGGAGAGCTTGATATTGTGTACCTACTGATACCATCTGCTGGAACTGGCAAAAGAATGGGGGCTGACCGGAATAAACTTTTACTCCCATTGCGATCGCGTCCGATTATTGCTTGGACTTTATTAGCCGCCGAAGCCGCAAGTGCAATTAATTGGATTGGAATTATTGCTCGACCAGACGATTGGGATGACTTCAAAAGTATTATTGCTGATTTAGGTCTGACAAAACCAATTCACATCATTTTCGGTGGTGCTACTCGACAAGAATCGGTTTATAATGGTTTACAGGCATTACCTCCAGAAGCTGAAGCAGTATTAATCCATGATGGTGCGCGTTGTTTGGTCACACCAAATTTATTCAATGATTGTGCTGCAGCACTTTCCCATTATCTAGGCTTGATCGCTGCTATACCCGTCAAAGATACGATTAAAATTGTTGATCAAACCGGGATCATCCAAAGTACTCCCAATCGTCAACAACTCTGGGCGGCTCAAACTCCTCAAGGATTTAATCTCAAGTTGTTACGCGAATGTCACGCCGCTGGAATCCATCAAGGATGGGAAGTCACTGATGATGCAGCTTTGTTGGAAAAATGTGGTGTGGAAGTACACATCGTTCCAGGAGAAGAAACGAATTTGAAGGTGACTACTCCTCAAGATTTGGCGATCGCTGAGTTTATTCTCAGTCAGAGAGAAGCAGGGGGAGCAGGGGAGCGTTTAAGTAGTTAAAAGTTACTCATGGTGGACAATATAGCTATTGCTTCTAAGATAGAAGCTATTCTCTATTTAAAGGGTAAGCCTTTATCCTTGGCGGAAATTGCTGAATGCGCTACATGCGATCGCGAGACAGCAGCAGTAGGAGTTATGGGACTAATTGATATTTATGCACGTCGTGACAGTGCGTTAGAAGTAGTAGAAACTTCTGCTGGTTATTGTTTACAACTCAGATCTGAATTTCAGGAATTAGTCCAAAAGTTAATCCCTGTAGAATTAGGTGTCGGTGCGTTGAGGACTTTGGCGGCGATCGCTTTACACAGCCCCATACTCCAAAGTGATTTAATTAATTTACGCGGTTCAGGAGCTTATCAACATGTACAAGAGCTAGTAGAATCTGGTTTTGTGCGTAAGCGTCGGAATAATGAATCTCGCTCTTATTCATTACAGATAACAGCCAAATTTCATCATTACTTCCAAATTGATCAGCTTCCACAGCCTTTTACCCAGGAAAAAGATGTAAAAGCAGAGATTCAGGATCAGGAAATAGAGCCAGATTAATTTCTACTTAAATCTACTCTCTCTACAGATAGAGATAATATTCCGTTTTGGGAGTGTATAGTAGTGGGAAAATTAAGTTCTTTTATTTGATCATCTGTCAAAGCAACCGGTAAGGTAATAGTATGGTTAAGATAAAGACAAGTTGTAAATACAAGTGTATTATATGGGTTTAGTATGGGCGAAGAAATAATAAATCATGTAGAATCGGCATTGTACAGACAAGTAGAAGTAAATGCTGATTTAAGAACATCCGTAGTCAGACTGAAAAAAACTTTAGCGGATTTACTCATATTAGTCCAAAACTGCCAAGAGAAGAATTTCGACAAGTTTGATCGAATCACTGATATTTTTCATAAGCAAGTTGAAACTAATACGGATTTGAGTACTTCTGTCGCTAAGTTACAAATATCTGTGGAGGAAGTAGTCCAGATAGTACAAATTTATCAGGAAAAGTTTGAAAGCCTGAGTAGTATGTATTTGCAAACTCAAAAGCAATTTGAAGAGTATCAAAGAACTACTAGCGAAACTTTGAATAGAGTTGCGATGATTTTAGACCATTTGACTAGACAATAGAGTGTTAGTGATTTCTTGTTTTGATGTATTTACAACCGCAAATAAATGGAGAATCAACTCAAATTTATCTGCGGTACATGTTATGCGTGTTTAATCAACTAATGCGATCGCTCGTTTGAACAAAGCTTCACCAGTCAAACCATTAAAAGCCATCAAGTCACTAGCACTAGCAGTAGTTTCTCCCCGCTTCCAAGCAAAAGTGTCTCGTGGACTTGTACTGCGTAACATAATAGGTTCTAGTATCGCCGCAGCGCCACCAGTCACACCAATCAAAACATCTCCACCGAACAACTTCGCAAAATCCTCATCTGATAAAAAGCCGCCATCTGGTTCAGAACAAGTTTCCCAAGCCGTATCATTGGGACGATACAAACGACGAGGATTGATCACAGAAACGATGCTCACACCAATACCTTCAGCTTCCAAGAAAGCAGCGGCTTCAAACACTGGAATTAATGTCATATCACCAATAACAGCAAATACAACCTTTTTGCTAAAACTAACTTCATGGATTAAAACTGCGCCATCCCGCAAACCCTGACGAGTTTGTCCTAAAGTCGTCCGAATTGGTAAAGGTGATTTACTCGCAGTAATGACAATACCCTTATTTTTCGTTTTCAAACCCCAATCATAACAGATTTGAATACTATTAGCATCAGGGGGAAATAAGGGAAATACATTACCAGTACGCATCAGAGCAGCAAAATAAGCTTCAATCTCTGGACGTTGGTGAGTCCAACCGTTACGACCTTGCTCTAGAGCACCAGCCGTAAATAAAGTAATTGTTGAAGGAGTGGGACGGCGTAATTCCGCCATTGCTTGGACAACAGTTTGCCAAATTGGTAAACCATTTACTGCAAAAGATTCATAAGAACACCACAAACTTCTTGCACCCATTAATGATAAACCAGCAGCTAAACCAGCACAAGCGTCTTCGCTCAGAGGTTCGTAAACTTGACCACCTGGTGCTTGGTTATATAAATCATCAACTGTGGGGTGGTTAATCTTCAAAGCTTGATTAATATTAGCAATTCCGGAAGCTTCATTACCGTCAGCATTAGTCACGAGGAAATTTTTATCTTGTTTACCCACAAAAGCGACTAACCGCCCCATGACTGTAGTAGATACTTGAGGAGCACCACCGGGTGTATATTCTTCTAAAGGTAATTCACCTAAATCTGGTAAGGGAAATTCAAATTCCGTAACGACGGTTTTGGCTGCTGGTCCACCACTAGCACGTTCCACATTTGACCGGACTAATTGCCAAGCTGCTGCTGGTAATGCACGTTTTTTTAAGGCTTCGATTATATGAGGTGTATCAAGTGTATCTTTGGGATAAAGATTATGTGATTTTGCGCCTTTGGCGTGAACACCTGCGCCTTTCAGCTGTTTGATGATCAATACAGTTAATTTACCATTGAAAGCAGAACTTGTAGCTTTCTCTACGCCTAGTAGTACTGCTTGGGTAAATTCTAAACGCTTTTGCCAAGAAAATTCTGTGCTATCAACATAATCTCCTGGTTGACCTTGATCATCAAATTCGCGAGCGTCAATTAAGACAACTTCCTCGAAACCATTACCTTTCCAATAATTGGTCATTTCCTCGTTAGTTTTTAAGGACACCATGCTATGGTGTTCTTGGCTGTAACCATTCCAGACTAAAACTGGGAGGAAGTTGGTGAAGGTTGGGTAAGCTGTATGGAAATGGGCGATCGCACTCACGATATAAGGTTCACCAAGTCCGCCATCACCTAATGTAAAGGGAAACACTTTGTCGCGATGTAGTAGCGCCGCAGCCATAGCAAAGTGCTGTCCCTGTCCCAAGGGTCCAGCAGGTGCGAGGATTCCCGGAATATAACCGGATAAATGACCTAACAAGCCATGTCGTTCCCGAAAGCGATCGCACAGTTGTTGAACTGTGAATATCCCCATATCTTCTAAGGACCGGTCTAAGAACATAGCACTATAGAAACCAGGGGCGTGGTGTCCTACTTCTGTGTTAATGTTTTTGTAACCTAGCATGACTAAAGCTGCATAAGCTTCTGCTTGACTAGCAAATCCTCCCGGATGTCCAGATGCTTTAGAACCAGTGATTTGTAATGTGAGATAGCGCAAAGCGTCAGCTAAGAGTAGGGTTTGATAAGCTGCTTGCGGATCGTTGGGGTGGGCGATCGCCGACTGACCTAATTCAATTGCGGGAGTTCTACCATAAGTAGCGAAATCAGGCAAATCTGCCCCAAAATATTGGATTCCTGCGCAAAAATCTGGGATAACCGAATTTACCTTTGATGTAATTGCTGTCATGCTGATTACCTTAACATAATGATGGAAACGCGTGATGCTGGCTTAAATTTAATTAAAATTTTACCTCTTTTATGCTCTGACTTTGATTGGATTTTTGCCATACTCAACATAAGTAAATTTGATATCAAGTCTGGAAACCTGAGATTCAGGAACTTTTAGGGAAATTCTGCAATAACTCTTGAGTTAACTGACTAAAAGCTTTAGCACCACTAGAGTTAGGATTGAGTAAAGTTACAGGTTTAAAACTATCAACAGCTTTAGCCACATTCACATCAATTGGTATCTGTGTCTTATAAATTTTATCTACACCAAAATCTTCTGCTATACGATGCATTACCTGTTTATAGTACCTGCCATTAAGTAAGTTATTATTGCACATACTAAATACAATACCCAACATTTTAGTTTGGATTTTGGCTTCTTGTGCGTGACTGTCTTTTAATTGAGCGACGCGTCTTTCCAAAAGTTGAATTCCCACGACAGATAAAGGTTCTGGTTTTGCAGGGAGAATATAAAAGTCGCTAGTAGCTAAAGCGCTGCGAGTCATGAGATTATAACCTGGAGAGCAATCTAAAAGAATAAAATCGTATTTTTCCCGCACAGGATTTAAAATGTTTTTAATCAAGATTCTTTCAAACCGATTCCAAATTGTTTCAAAATCTTGTTCGCCCAAAGTAGCTGACTGATGATGTAGCATTTCTGAAACAACAAACTCATCGTATAAATGAATATCTCCCGGTAATAAATCTAATCCTGGTAAACCGCAAATCTGTGAACAAATAATGTCATCAATTTTTAAAGTCTGATCAGAACTGGGAGCAAAGACTTCATCCAATAAATATCTTAATGTTTGACTTTGTTTACGACGCTTGGCAAATTCTACAGGTGAAATCAAGCTGAGTGTAGCATTAATCTGACTATCTAAATCTAGCACCAGTACTCGTTTGCCATGATTTTTAGCTAAACAAGTCGCTAAGTTAACAGTGAGAGTGGTTTTTCCGACTCCACCTTTCATATTAGCAGTTGCGATGACATATCCCATAACTTCCTTAGCAATACATTCCATTAAAATAACGTAAACATTATCTTATATATTGATACTTTCCGATAAACTCTGCTGATGATTTTTACCTTTAAAAGTTCGTAGTTGCGCTTTAGCGCTATTTATCTTTACTGCGCTGAACCGAAACTACGAAAGCTTTGTTTTGCTATCTTACTTAATTCTTGGAGACTATCTCATAATCTCTATCTCTAGGAGGAGAAAAAAGTAATTAACGCTGTAATAATATTAGAGGTATCTTCCAAATAATCTTTTCCCTCTGAAATTGAGCTAGCCCTCAGAGGGCAGATTGTTAGGATGCATACTCTCTCCCTTTGGGCCCGTGCGGGTCTGGGGGGAGAGAGTTTGGCTTTTTTTGGCAGGGATGATGGTCAACACTACTTCGGTTAATTAACTATAGGGTGCTAGTTAATATAAATATGTAAATTTTTGTATGCATAGATATAGCGCTCTAGAAATTAACCAAGAAAAAATATATATTGGATAAAATACTTAGATGTATAACGAATTTATGGAAAACAGTTGTTGACAGCGAAGAGGAATATAGCAATTGAACTTCAACCCAGAATTGTGTCGGAATGAAAGTGAAGTTGAAAGTAAACTCATAGTTCAATATTTACTACCCCAAATGGGATATACTCCCGATACATGGTATCAAGAAGTCGCCCTTGGTAGTATCCGTTTGGATTTTCTGGTATTTGCAGCACAAGTGGTTCCCTTCGTCCTAGATGATAATTCACCGCTCAGTCTGGTTATAGAAGCCAAACATCCCAGAAAGAATTTAAACTTTTATGTTCCGAGACTCAAACAATACTTAACTAGCTTACATGTTTCTCATGGTTTGTTGACCAATGGTAAGGAAATCAGAATTTACCAGAAAATTCGACAAGATGTTCAGCTAATCTTTCAATGTAGAGGTAAAGAGGTTGAAGAGAAAATCGAGGAAATTAAAAGTTTGATTGGGAGGGATTCTCTGAAAGATAAGAAAGTGTATGATACACTGGATATCAAAATATCCAGTAATAGTCCAAATCGGCAAATCAGGGAGCAAAGTTCGATGAAAACGATCGCAATCTACCATAATAAAGGTGGAGTTGGTAAAACAACTGTTTCAGTAAATCTAGCAGCAGCACTCAGCAACAAAGGTAAAAATGTGCTTTTGATAGATCTGGATGCACAAGCAAACACAACTTTTGCGACAGGGTTGATCAAATTTCAATTTGAGGATGATGATACTTTAAGAGAGCGGAATGTATTTCATCTAATAGAATCACGAGATTTTGATTTTATTCCAGATATAGTTCGGAAATCAGACTATTTTAATAATCCAGAAATTGATGTGATTCCTGCGCATATCACTTTAATTGAGAACCAATACAAACTCAGTAAAATGATAGCTAACCGTAGCCGTCTATTAACTAAGCTCAAACAAGTGAAGCATCAATATGATATCGTGATTATAGATACTCCACCTGCTAGGGATTTATATGCTGAAATAGCAATGATTACTACTGATTACTTAATAATTCCTTCCGATTTAAAACCTTTTGCTAACCAAGGATTACCGACAGTTAAAAATTTTATCAATGAAACTAATGAGTCTCGAAAAGTTATGGGTCAGCCACCAATTAAAATAATTGGCGTGCTTGCGTCTAAAATTTCCACTAATGCTAAGTTTTTGGAGTACACTTTTCCTAAACAAAGAGAAGTGATTTCGGAAAAATATGAACTACCTCTGATGGAGACAGTGATTTATGATAGAACTGCATTATCTGAATGTATGAATCAAACACTACAAGTTGGCGAATTAGAATATCCCGATCCTAAATCAATTATCAAATTTGCTGAATCAAAATCTTCCGCTCAGATGTCTGCTAATGAATTTAATATGTTAGCATCTGAAGTTATGGAAAAAATGGAGAGTCTTTAATGTTTGATTTTGTTTTAGTAGATGTAGAAAGTATTAATTCTGTTGTCCCCAGGTCAAATTTTGCTGAGGCTGATTTGGAGAATCTTGCAGATCTGATTATCGAAACTGGAGGACTGATTAATCCGTTAGTGGTGAAAATGACAGGATTAGAAAGTTATACAGTAGTTGATGGAGATTTGGCGTATTATGCTGCTGTCCGTGCTAGAGAGAAAAATCCCCGTAAATGTGAAATGGTCAACGCCTTTTTAATTTCACCCACAGCAGAGGATTTGGTAAGACAACAAATTGATATTATTAAGGTTCCAGATCCTGATAGAGTTATCAATGGTGGAGGTATTGCTGAATTACTAGAACAAAACCTGAAGCCAATTTATACCAGAATAAATGAGTTATCTGTTCAATTAAATAAAAATGTAGTCACAAATGAAATTGACGAAAAGCTCGCATTGTTTGATAATAAAATTGAACACTTGATATCACTTGTTAACCCACCAAAACCTGAAAAAATAACTTTAACCACAGCCATTGACTCACAAATTGATGAAAAGCTCAGATTGCTTGACAGTAAAATTGAACACTTGATATCACTTGTTAACCCACCAAAACCTGAAAAAATAAATTTACTCAAAGCCAGTGAGTCGGAGATAGTAAGTATATTGAAGAAAAATAAATTCCCGCCCAAGTCTATTCAACCTACTATAGAAGCAATAAATTACTGGAAGAAATCGGATAGTGATTTAACTTGGATAAATCTCGAAGAATCAACTAAAGCTGGGAAACATAAGATTAAGGGTTTCGGGATTGAAACCTACAAAAAACTTAAACAACTAACAGATATACAATAATTAGGGAAAGTAAAATAATTATAGCTATGTAAAGTTATGTAAAATCGGCGGAACTCTCTTGTGTTCAAGATTTGATTGCGCTGAAGCGCAACTACGAACTGATTTACTTTTTGGGGAATAAACAAATTAACTGAGATTCAAAAGAAGCTTTGGGGTCAATCATTTTGATTTTGTTGTCCCAGCATAATTGTTGGATCAGTCCATCAATTTGAGTCTCAGTTAATTCTGAAAAATGAATTGAAGTATTCTGAATCAGATTTTTTCTACTCAAAAATTCTTGAGTTATCACTAGATCAAGTATGTAGTCCTTACATTCATGTAATTCTTGATTCACTCTAGCAGATAGGGTCAAATTTTTAACTGAATCTTCACTATCTTTATGCTTAGGCTTTTTCACTATTCCCAAATTCTGGAGTAATTGACAATAATGTAACGTCTGAGTCTTATTTCTGACGGGGTGACAATCAGGCTAGGATGTAGATAGGATAAGCTCCATAGCCCTTATACCCCGTTGATAATACATGCGCTTATTAGAAGTAAGTCTCAATAATTCT
>Ga0116226_10004968_pt1 | contig 11827 bp, 4 predicted proteins | sample S1TSphfallax_FD_89692 | JGI IMG/M metagenome (GOLD analysis project Ga0116226, IMG submission 89692) | Host-associated microbial communities from peat moss isolated from Minnesota, USA - S1T2_Fa - Sphagnum fallax MG | ecosystem: Host-associated > Plants > Peat moss > Unclassified | place: USA... | reverse complement strand
ATTGAAAGTGCATCCATAACATGCACAATGAAACACATACTTTATTGGCGTAATTTGAACAAATCTAAGTACTTTGGGGAAAAAAAATTGCAAACCAATACAAAATTTTCATTTAAAATGGAAGGTTTGCAAAGTTTTACAATGTGCATGTAAATGTTAAATAAATATAATTCACCTAGCCCATATACAAGGTGGTTAGCTTCCAAGGCCAAAGGATAATGTATCCAATTGCATTCCTTACAATGATTAGTGGCAAATCATGTTCATAATATGGAATTGGCAAACAATATTTGGGTGTTAAACATGAACTCATAGAAATAGACAAATGATTTCTTATCATAGGCATGTTAAATGATGATGTGCTACCCTACCCCCAAATTTTACAAATTTGCCAAACGCATTCATGAAGATGACCTCTTCATTCAACTTGTATTGTAAAACAAATGTAAAATGAAGTTAGAACATTATAAAATTATAGTAAATAGTAATGAGTATAAAGTAAAAAAATTCAATGGATTTACTAAACCATAATTATTCAACTTATGCAAATCTAATGGCATTCTAGTAAAATTTTCCATAACATTAGATCACAAAATTGAATTAGATTGATTTTGCAAAGTGGCATATTGCATAGTAAAACAATATTCACAAATCTTAAATTGCATGCATGTAACTTTAACCACTACATGCATTTAAATCAAATGAAAGAGCGGGCCTATTGTTGGGTGTATTTTTTGAACTATTAAAGCAACTCCCTCATTTGCAACTACCTTCAAAGCTAACTGGTTGCATCTAAGGTTGCGTGTACCCCAAGCCAAAGGTCTTTTCCCCAAAATTGGTGGTACTTTAACCTTTTTAACATCTCCAACAACCCTTGAATTCTGCAAATGTACATATGATTAATAAAACATTTGTGGCTTATGCCTACATTAACTACATACTAAAAATAGTGAATTTAGAAACACAATTCCATGGGGTTTAAGAGGTATGGCAATCACCTAGGTTAAAAGTGACCAAGCATAAACTTTATGGATTTTCAATGTGAGTTTTTCTTGTAATTCACTTTTTCCCATGATGGTGTAAACCAACATACCCTAAGGTGTTTAGAGCCTTAGAAAGTCCAATCAAGTACAACCATAATGATGCCAATAGATAATTGTTGTTGCCTACTTCATTATCAAATGGATGTGGCAATATGTATGAAAATGACACATTTCCAACACACTTGTAAGGGCAATCGTCTATGAACAAAATATTATGTCAAAATAATGGCCATGATAAATGGCTTATCTGATAAAAAACACCTTAGTCATGTTTTTAGCACTAATATCCATCTTGGGTTTAATAGATAGCAAATGTGAATCTTTTCACATTTCTCATTCTCCCATGCAAACACAATATTCACCTTTAATTTTTCCCTTATTATAAATTTAACAATGGGAATAATATTGAGTTTTGTTGTTGTATACCATATCCCTATGTCAAACCTTGAACAACACAACTTTTAAAACTTGTGGAAAATTTGGTCATAATGTAACAAGTTTGTTCCCACACCTTACTAGAGGTACCAATGGTTGCCATCACTCATCGCTTTTCAAATGCACAACAATACACAATAAGCCATTGACATCTAAGATTAGATGGTACTATACGCTAATTGTAAAGATGTTTTTATTTGGAGAAAAAACATTTGCATTCACTACTAAATATGAGTTCACCTTTTCTGTGACAATAGTATTGTCCATAAGCCTTTCTACAACATCTTTGGCATGTTTCATAGCACTAATGACCACCTTCCCACCAACCCCAAGTTAAAGTGCCCGTGTGTGTGATTGTGTGAACCTATCTAATGTAATCATTCACAAATTATCATCTATAGAAGAGTTAGGTTTAGCAACTAATGCTGCATTTTTCACCTTCTTGTTCATTGTTGGACGATCATTTAACACAAGATTAGTTGTTTGTATATTGGTCTCAAGTGAAAGGGAATTTTGTCGTGCATCATCTTCTAGAGATATTTGCATTTAACTAGCTTCCTTATTGGTCTTTTTATTGATGAAGTATGGCCACAACCTTGAATCCCATTCATCCGCATGTTAAACACTAAAACTATCATTTTAAAATATTGCCTCATAGCTCTAATAATGCGATCCTTACAAATTTAATGTGACAATTGTATTGCCCAAAATATTACACATTACCTAAGTTTTTAATTTTTTTTTACCACTCCCATATTCCCTTCAACTTCCTTGGCAACATCAACTTGAGTTTTTCCCTAATTGGGTGCATTGGCATCAACCATATTATTCCTTATTTTTTGCATGAAGGTCCACATTTCTTCCATCATGGTGGACATGGCCTTTTGGCCTTTCACTAGTTCGTCTTGGGTGGATGCCAATTCATCAGTCCTCTTTTGCATTTCTTCATGATTTCCTTCAATAAAATCTAATCAAATATCTAGTTCAAAATATAGCTACCCTTGGCCATAACTATTTGACTTCATATTAGGAACCAAATGTTCTTGTAAACCGCCAATTTATGATTCAATCATATCATGAATGACCAACATGTTACCAATGCATTTATTTCAACAAGTTTTTTTTGAAAAGATCTAACAACTAATTACATTATAACTAGAACAAATATGTTATCTATTTATGATTGTAACATGTTAGTTTATTACTAGTATTAAATTTAGGGTTTCCAACATAAGAACAAAACAAAACAAACATAACATTTGGCCATGGATGTAATCTTGGTTCATGTTCTTTAGAGTTTAATATGATGTTAAGGTGATGTTAAAGTTCCCAACAAAAATCTAAACTAGTTAGATAGTGATCTTTTTTACTAGTTCAATCAACCTAAGTTTTATAATGAAGGTTATTCAACTATGTTTTAGAATCATAAGAACATGTTTGTAGAAGTTGGCCTAACCTCGTCATCTTTAATTTATCTTTTACATTTAGAGCCTTTGTCCTTCTTTCATTCATGTTGGATTTCGGCCAATGTTAGAGGTCTTCCCAATTCTTCTTCCTTCACAAATAGATAAATAAATCCACAAGTTGTAAATTAAATGTTGTCACGAATAATGGAGAGCCCCTTGAAATCATGTTTGATAAAATATAGAAATGTATCAACATTTCTTCAACACCAATTTCATTTACTCATCCAATCCTATTGCTATTCTTTTGCAACCCTCGAATTTTGGTCAATTGTTGGGCATTTTTAATTGTCTCTTTTTGGTGTAATACCTCTTTCAACTAGCTTCGATGTTCCTTTGCACAATTTTGAGGTCGATCTTTGCTTCTTTCAATCTTCTTCTTCAAAATAGATTGTTTGCTTTTCAACACAATGTCAATCTAGTCTTTACATATTTGTAAGCAAAAGGGTAATTCAAGTATTCAAATTACCATTCTTAAATGCCTCCTTTATGGCCTTCATTCATTACTACAAAACATGTCCTTAAACCTTGCACTTCCACCCAAATTTGGCCAAGTGGAAAGGAGCTCATCCAAACCATTAACCCATGGTCATTCAGTGGACCATTTCTAATTGAGTGTGTGCATAGTGGAGTATTTATGGATTTCATGATGGATTTTTAATGGAAATTGGTGGACTTCAATGTGGAAATGGTGCATGGTGGATTCATAATGAACACCTTGCCATGCATTCTAGATCACTCATGACTTCCATTAAGAATCTATGTGGGTGGAAATGGGTATTTTAAAATTAATGTTGGGTGGAATGTTGAATGGAATAAGGAAATGTTTTGCAATAATGAATTATTTGTTGGTTGTTGCCATGTGTCATCAATTGTAGGATGTTATTGTAAGGCATAGCCTTGAAAGGCTGTTAGCCAACTGGTCTTCCCACCACCTACAGGTCTCCCATCTGCATTATAATGCACCACATGTATTATTTCATTACCCCTCAATAGTTAGTTCAATCTCAAGTTTAATTATCATTACATTGTTGAATTTTCAACACCTAGCTCTCATTTCAATTGCCTTGTTATGTCCTTCGATAGACACAACCTCGTTATTTAGTGGGCAGAACCAATTCTGACACAAAGGCAATGTTAACTTGTGTGCATTTTCAAGCTACACTTGGAGTACCTTGAGGAGTTGTTGGATAGATTGTTGTAGGTGATTTTGATGGCATATGTGGGATAATTTTAAATGGGGTCATGGTTGGGGAAATTGTGCATGCCATTATGCAAGTGTTTGTGAACATTAACCCAAGGTTCTAATACCTATAGGTGGAATTCTTGGCCACCCTTTAGGTGCAAGCATATGTGGAGTAGTCATAGGTGTTCCAAGTGACATTTGCAATAAAATCATAAGGGGGTGTTGGCAAGCTAAAGTGGACCAAAAAAGTAGTTTGCCCAAAATCCAATTTAAAAATGAAACATTTTTTATATGGACACAAGAAAGTAGATTCAAAACATCTTAAAGTAAAAATATGAAAACATAGGTCATTACATTTAGTTTATGGAAAGTTGGATACAAAGTTTGAACAACTTTGGTATCATAAAAGTAGGTTGAAAATATGTTTCAAGTTGATTGGGTCAATATGATGTTCAAGCCTATTTCATATTAAAATTTGATATATTATGATTATAACATGCATAACAACTCAATGGTGCTGGGGATGCGATTGAATTTTTTAATTTGTACCTTACACACCACACTATAACCACCCTGATTGTTCCATTTAATAATGGGAACACTTGTTGTGTTTGGAATCCATAAGATGCCATGGTTTCCAATTTGGGGCAAAAGGTTTTGAGCGCCTTCTTACATCCATGGTGCTAATCTCGCCTTCTTTTTCGAAAAATTCTTTGAAAATTTGGCCCATCATGAATTTTTCTCCCACAAACTTCCACCACCTCCATAGTCTAATGCACTTTGTCCTTTTGTGGATAAATGATAGCACACCATTGCAACAAGTTTGTGGTTGCATCTAAAATCTTGCATTGACTATATATTGACAATTATAATTTTACATGGTGAAATATTTGAGTTTTTGTAATTGTTCTTTTGCTTTAAAATACTTTTTAATGTAAATGGCAAGGCCACAATGTGACACACCCCTTGTTTTTTTCTTATTAATCTTTCGATCCCCCCCTAATCCCTTGCTTTTGGCCTTTTCCCCCTTCTTTTCTTTTTACATTATTTCATTTCCTTTTATGGGGTTGAGCAAAATTTGATGCAATTTTGTAACACATTTTTTTATTGGGGGCTAAAATAAAGGATTGTTCAATTATAATTATTGAAAAAAAAAGAAAAAGAATAAAAATAGAAAGCTTTTAATTGACTCAAATTGAATTGGTTACAATATTTATCAAAAATGTATTTTCAATAGTTTCTATACAAAGCCTTTCGTGGCAAAGTTGTTTGTTTGTTTTTTTTCATGAATTCATAAGAAGATTAATAAATGTCATATTGTGTCAAAATAGTTTCATGTGTCATAAACATGAAGTTCCATTGGGATGTCCTCGTACAATAAGTCCTTAAGCAAATTTGAGACATTTAAAACATGGACTATTTCAAACGCACATGGAAGATATTTGATGATCACACCATTGTGATCCCAAACTATGAACATACACTTCATGTCCATTATATTATCAATTCTGACATATAATGTCAATGGTATGTTTTTGTACAATAAATCTTCCAATAACCAAAACATGTCCACATCATATTCTCCTTTTTATTGGCTTGTGAAATATATAATATTTGCCCTTTCATAGTCCCAAGTCCACACGATGTGATCATCCCATTCACGAGCCTGTTCGATTATTTCTTTTTCAATTTGATTGCTCTAATTTGTTTTGCGAAAAAAAATTGAATTTCAAAAATAACAAAAAATAGTGCATGAAATCCTTACCCTTTTTTTCAAAGTGCAATGCACTAATTGTCCAGAACAATAAAAGTTGACACATCCCCAAACTCCTTGATAAGTTCAACTATGAGTCTAAGGTGAAAATAACTAAAGGATAAGGAGTTGGGGTATGCTCCTTAGCTCGTTGCATTTCGGTGGTAGAAGGGCGTGTCGGAGCTCCAAGATGGGGACTAGGATGAATGACAAGCAAGTTAATTATTCACACATACCTACACAGATTAAACAATAAATTGGTTAAAACATAGTTTAAGCACTTTTGGTGCATAAATGATACACAGGCAAACACAAATTCACAAGATTCACCACAACTTAGACTTATGGGAAACCACCACCTTCCCCCTTATAATATTTGTTGTCCCTAGCCACGGGGCTTGCACCCAAATGTCATTTTATCTTAAGATTCGTAAGTTAGGATTTTTGAGATTTTGGAAGGCCATAAATTCTTGTGTAGGACTCTGATTGAGGTGATGTCTAAAGCAAAGTTGTAGCCTTCGTTGAGAACTTTCCAACGGTATGTGGCATGCCACTTGCACACAAGTAATCTAGGGCGATTCTCGACTTTTAATGGTCGGGAATCAAATTGGCAATTTGACTTCCGGTCTTTATGTTGACCATAACTTATGTTTTAAGTACCCAAATGGGTCATGCGAGCCCATTTTAGACATCTATGTTCTAAGAACTTTCCAATGATATGAGGAATTCTCTAATCCAATGATTTTTTACCTCTGAATTTTCCCTCTAAAAATTTGGAAATCCATTGAGACTCCAATTCCCAAAGTGGGAGCTCACTTAAGAGTGTGGGGCTTCATTCCCTCACACTTTACTACACTCTTGGGAACATGAAATGTGACTCCTAGGCTTCATTCTTGGTCTGCACCTTTGTAAACTTTTACTTTGGTCACGAGCCCAAGGTTAAAATTGTAACAAGAATCATACATGTTGAAAAGAAAATGAGGAAAAATATAAAATGTGAAGCCCCTTTATATAGGTAAAATTAGGGGTAGCTAAAAATTTATGGGCACCCAAAAAATTTGGCGATTGAAATAATTTGGTCGCCATTTGACAAGGTCCCCATGTAAGAGCCACACATGGCCATCAAATGATGACATAATTTTTTCATTCGCCAATGGGCCATGTGGATTGTTGACAATATAAAAAAATTGCTTGCCAATTTAAAAAATTGAAGGTGATTGAAAAATATTGGTTGCTAACTAGTCGATTATATAGTTGACAACCAAAGGCAACTAAAAATTTTGGTCGCCAAGTGTTTGTTGGCAATTGGATTTATTTCGATCGCTAATAAACATGAATGGTATAGTGGTGATTAAATGTATTGGTTGCCATTTGATGGCCCATGTGGTTAATTCCTACATGTAATCAAATGGCAACCAAATTTTTTGAATGCCAAGGAATTTGGGCCTTTAACCATGGTTCAATGCTTAAATTGAACCCTCAATGGCAATTGAAGGCAATTGAATTTGGCTTGGGCCCATTCTTGGGCCTTTGGGGGTGTGTGGGTCCATTATAAAACCCACGCTTCTTTCATTTTGTGTTTTTTTATTTTAATCACGCATGAGGATTTTGTTTGTTTCGAACAATCAATTCCATACACTTGGAAGAAAGTGGGTATCCTTTTTGAGGGCTTTGAAGTTCATGACACCACTTGTGAAAACAATTGTGTGTTGGACTTTAGGGTTGAACCTTTTGGAGGACCTTAATATCAATTCCCTTAACATTTTTATCCTTAATTTACCTTTAATTTGATCAATATTGGTTGCCATCCAAATACTTGGAAATCATTTTTGGTTAAGAAGATGGATCATTTTCATTTACCATTCAGGTCCATGTAAATATTGTTTTTGGATGCCATTAAATGGTGGCAATCTTTTTAATAGCCATGAAATATTGCAATGTTTTTTTTATCATTGTCAAACAATGACCCATAAACAATCATAATCATATTCCTTACTCATAATTAATTGTTTATTAACTAGTTGATTTAACTATTAAAAATAAATAAATAATGTGATAATTTTTATTGTAATAAAGTTGGCATTTGCATCAAGTTCAAATGACAAACTAATGTAGCTCTATGACAGTGTCAACATGACAACCCACCAAAGGTTTGCATGTCATGTCAATTTTGAAAACTCTGTGAAATTAGGATGAATTTCATGGAATATGAAACAAAATGTTATTCAATTTTACATGTATGAACTTATTTCATTTTGAAATTTCATCCTTGAAAGTTTTACTAATCATCAATGCAATTTGTGAATGAAAATTCATATTTATTCAGACAATATATCATGAATTCAAATTATAAATCAATTAAATTTCATATATGATATTAAATTTCAAATGATATTTCTTCAATGAAGTTTATTTCATCTTGAAACATCTATAAATTTCACTCATGAAAATCCATTCATCCATGATTTCATCCACAATATTTATGAACAAAAGTTCATCCATTTATTTAGTGGAATACGATGAATTTTAATGGAAAAAAATGAATTGTAATTTGCCAAATACATTTGAAGTTTTTAGAAAGATGATTTTGATTTAAAAATAAAATACTTCAATTGTTTTTTAGATTGCTCTCCATACATTACACTAATATGTGTTTTAGTTCAAACTATATTTCATTAGATTTTGAATGAACTTGGACAAATTTACCATGGAAAAAGTGGCCAACCTTTTAATGAACAAGGACCAATTGCTGTGGACAAGGGAATTCACGAATAGTTAATTGAATTTATTAATAGTTAATTCATTAATAACTAATCCAATCCAATAGGCTAAGCTTCTATTTTATAGTTAGGTTAAGCACTTAGGGTAGGCCATGTGTTTCTTGCCCACCAACTTAAATTGCAAGTGTGAAGGTTTGAACCCTTCACATCTCTTCACCTTTATGCTTAAAGACAAGTCCTTAACCATTGTACCATTATTTAAATGAATGAAATGATTTATTAATGCATATTATTATGCACATTTTTCCTAACCTATGTGTAAACTACCATAGGTTACATTCTTAAGCTATTTTTAGGTTAATCTATGCTACTAAATAAACTATTTAAAAACCAATGTAATTTATTTTAAACTATTATGAAACTACCATAGGTTAGGACTTTAGGCTAACCCTAGGTTATTCTAAGCTATTTTACCCTATGTTATTTTTGGTTATTGCAATATATTATATCCTATGTTATTTTAAATTATTTTACATTATTTCACCTTTGGTTATTTTGAACTATTGTAACTTAAACTATTATAGGTTATTCCACCGTATGTTAATTAAAAATATTTGAAGTGATTTCACCCTAAGTTATTCAAGGTTATTTTCAACTATTCATAGTTAATCCATTTAAAATTATTATAGGTTATTTCACCTTAGGTTATTTTTTAAAAATTACATTATGCTTTTCTTGTTTATTTTAGCTTATTTTAGGTTATTTTACCTTAATGTATTATTGGCTAGTTTATATTAAATTATTTTCAACCAATATAAGTTATTCCACTTTGAAATATTTTAGGCTATTTTACTTTAAATTATTTTCAATCATTGTAGATTAATTCACCATCGTTATTTTAGGTTATTTTCAACTATTTTAGACTTTTTTACCCTATGTTATTTTAGGTTATTCTACCTTATGTTATTTTTTGTTTTTTTAAACTATTCAACTTTAGGCTATTTTTAGGTATTTTAGGCTATTAATATTTCACATTAGGCCACCTTAGGCTATTAATATTCCACCTTTGGCTATTTTAAACTATTCAAATAAAATAACCAAAATTAATTTAAGGTGAAATAAGCTAAAGTAAAAAAAAATTAAGATGAATTAATTTAAAATAATCAATAATAGTCTTGGTTACAATAATTAAAAATAGAAGTTGAAACAACTTATAATATTTTTAAGTATAATAACTTATAATGGGGTCCAAATTCTTTAAAATGTACGACTAAGGATAAAAAGGATTTAGTTCTTGATGGAATTTTATTTTGATCTTCATCAATATTAATGAATCAAAATGTGTCAAATCTTTTATAAGTACCATATTTTAGACCATTACAAATCTAGATTCCATCAATCTCATCCATTTTGTGTCTTTACATGGTCAAATAGGACTATGCAAATGAGTAAAAAAAAGGTGACATCATGACAATATTTTGGTACTCCTTAAGGAATTTGGACCCAATGGTCAAGGGTGGAATTTTAAAAATAATTCATAATAATTTCTAATAATTGAAAATAATTTAAGATGAAATAGCCAAAAATAACCAAAAAGGTATAAACATGTTAAAAGGAACCACGAAGTACAAGGTTAAAATCCTTTCCAAGGATTGCATTTGACACATGAAATTCATATGTTAGTCAATTTTCTTAATTTCTACATTTTTCATACCCAGTTTATAGTTATGTTTTGAATATAATTATTTTTACTATATTTTGGTCTATATCATTTATATATAATGCATCCACACACTAAATAACATAAAAAAGAATAACTTTTGTTAAAAACGCATTTTTAAAATTCATGTTTTTTAAGGTCAAAAACATGTTTGAAAATTAATTGAAACAAATATGTTCAAATGCGTTTTAAAATGAAATTTACCAATTTCAAGTGCTTTTTCTTTTATAATCATCAATGTGAAGACCTTCTTCAATTTTGAGAATGAATGGTGTAGATTTGATAAGGAAAAATGACATTTGAAAAGAAAATCAAGTTGTCATAGTTGCTTTGAACATGCAAATAAACTTTTGAAACATTATCATTGCATAAAGTTTTGACAAATGGAATTTTATAATTACTGGAACTTTAAAAAAAAAAGGAAAAGAAAATGTAATCTATTATGTTCTTCTTGTGATTTTTCAAGATATAAAATTACAATTTAAGTAATTGTGACATAGTCCTTGGCTTTTTTTAAGGTGTTTACACCCAAAAATAATTTAGGATGTAATAACTTAAAATAACTTAGGGTAAAATATTAATCTAAAATAACATGGGGTATTTAAAGCAACAACATTACAAAAAACCTATATATTCTAGTGAATTACTTCAATTACTAGTGAATTATGTCAATTAATATTGAAACATCATGATTACATAATGACCCTATAATGACATAACTTCAGAAAAGATGAAATGATTATGGTGAAGTGAATTTATTTCATTTTAAAAGTCCCATAGTAATTTAAGTCAATGAATTAAACCCCACATTTATATTATGATATGCATTTTAAAACAACTTTACAAGGTAATTTGAAAGGTCTCCTTTCACATTTAATATAGTTGATAGAAAAAATGGAAGTGAACATTTTTGATTAGGTAACATGTGGAAAAAAAACCTATTATACGTAATCCTATTTTCTTGAGCATTGTTTTGGAATCCCAAAAGAAGTTTGCACATTAAAGTATAAATTTTCAAGCATTGGAAAGCTTGTAATATTTCAAAATTTGGGCAACTTGAAGCATATTTTGATGTTCATATGATAAAGTGGCCTTTGCAACTTGGTGATGTGGATTTGACAACTTGACAAAACATATTTAACAAATTGGTGTTTATTAATTGTGAAGTGGGCAAAGTCGCAAAATGGATTTGAGAAATAGGTGAAATCAATTTAACAAATTAGTTGAGCAAATGATATTCCATTATATACTAGTATTCTATCTTATAACTCCATAAAATGATCCAACTCCAAACCATGATGTATTATGGAATTGTTAAATTTTATGCATTATGTTGGGTAGGTGCTAAGTAACCCCGTTAGGGTGATCTTAGTGACGTGTTGACCATAACATGGGCAAATGTGAAACCATTTGATGACATTAAGGTTTGGTGTGGCAAATTCAATAATTTCCCACACAAAGATTTTGGTTGTTAATATGCTTGTATGTTCATCATTGGAAGATATGT
>Ga0116226_10004967_pt1 | contig 11829 bp, 8 predicted proteins | sample S1TSphfallax_FD_89692 | JGI IMG/M metagenome (GOLD analysis project Ga0116226, IMG submission 89692) | Host-associated microbial communities from peat moss isolated from Minnesota, USA - S1T2_Fa - Sphagnum fallax MG | ecosystem: Host-associated > Plants > Peat moss > Unclassified | place: USA... | reverse complement strand
TGCACACGCGCGTGGAGCGCGGCATGACCGCGACGGACATCGACGGCATCATGCAGGCGGCGACGACTGCGCTGGGCGGCAAGTCGGAGTCGCCCCTGGTTCTCCTCAACGAAGCGTCCGCCTACCCACATGGTTCGCATCATCCGCAGACGGTCCGCGAAGGCTCGATCGTCTTGATGGACTGCGGCTGCACGGTGCATGGTTATACGTCGGACATCTCGCGCACCTGGGTCGTCGGGACTCCGAGCGCGCGTCAGCGTCAGCTCTGGAACACGGTCAAGCGCGGTCAGGAACTCGCGCTCGAAACTGCGAAACTCGGTGCGCCCGTCGGCAGCATCGATGATGCGGTCCGGCAGTATTACCAGAGCGAGGGCTGGGGCCCGGGCTATCACTTGCCGGGCCTGCCGCATCGCACGGGCCATGGCATCGGTCTCGATGGCCACGAGCCGGCCTTTCTCGTCCACGGCGATGCCACGCCCTTACAGGCCGGCATGTGCTTTTCCGACGAGCCGGGCCTTTATATTCCGGGCGAATTCGGTGTGCGCCTCGAGGATTGTTGGCACATGACCGAGACGGGCCCGGTAACCTTCACGCCGCTCGCCAAGTCGCTCGAAGAGCCGATCTGAAGTCTACGACACGATGGCGCGCAATCGCGCCGTGCGACTGGTTTCGCTGACCGCCGCGGCGGCGCGCCGCAAGAGCGCGAGCGCGTCGGCGGGCATCAGCGGGTGGCTCAGCAGGTAGCCCTGCGCCTCATTGCATTCCTGCTCCTGCAGGAATGCAAGCTGCGGGAAATTCTCCACGCCTTCGGCGGTCACGCTGATCCGCAGGGAACGCGTCATCGCGATCAGCGCCTTGGCGATCGCTTGATCGTCGTTGCATTCGACCAGACTCGTCATGAAGGACCGGTCGATCTTGAGCCGGTTGACCGAGAAATTGCGCAGCCTGCCGAAGCTCGAGTAACCGGTGCCGAAATCATCGATGGCGAGGCCGACACCGAGCTGTTTGAGTTGCGCAAAAGCCCGCGCCGAAGCGTTCTCATCCTTCATCACCACGGATTCGGTGATTTCGAGCTCGAGCATCTGCGGATCGATGCCGGTACCGGCAATGACGGCCGCGACGAGTTCGGGGAACTCCTTGAGCGTGAACTGCTGCCCGGAGACGTTGACCGCCATGCGCACGGGCGGCAGCCCTTCGGCGCGCCACGCTTGGGCTTGCTGGCAGGCGGTGCGCAACACCCATTCGCCGATCGACAGGATCAGACCGGTCTCCTCGGCGACCGGAATGAAGGCCATCGGCGGCACCGAACCCAATTCCGGGTTGTCCCAGCGCAGCAGCGCCTCCATGCCCGCGATCCTACCCGAGACGACGTCGAACTGCGGCTGATACTGCAGGGAGAATTCCCCGCGTTCGAGTGCGCCACGCAACTTCTCTTCGATCGCGAATCGCCGCAGCGCGACGTCGTTCATCCCGGCAGCGAAGAACTCATAGGTCCCGGGCGCCGAGCGTTTCGCAAAGTACATCGCAAGATCCGCGTGTCGCAGCAGGCTCTCGACATCGGCACCGTCGCGCGGGTACACCGCGATGCCGATGCTCGGCGTGATGACCAGCGAATGAGCGCCGAGTTGCATCGGCTTCTTGAGGTCCGCGACCAAGCGCTCGGCGATGCGGCCGGCATCCTCGACCGATTGCAGGTTCGGCAGGATCACGATGAACTCGTCGCCGCCGAGCCGGGCGATATGGCCGGCGCGGCCATCCGGCACGTCCGCCGAAATGAGATCGCCGCTGCGCACCGAATTTCGCATGGCCGCTGCGACCAGACAGAGCAGCTGGTCGCCGGCCGCATGGCCCAGCGTGTCGTTGACGCGTTTGAAATTGTCCAAGTCGAGATACAGCACGGCCAGTGATTGACGGCGTTGCTCCGCCGCTGCAATTGCACCGGCCATGCGCGTGCGTAACTGCTCGCGATTCGGCAGTCCCGTGAGCGCATCGAAATACGCGAGCCGGATGATGCGATGCTCGGCGCGCCATTTGCTCGCAAGCGACAAGGCCATCTGCCGGATCTCGCCGGGATGAAACGGCTTCTGTAGATAGGACAGCTTCTCTTCCGGCGGCACGAGGCCGCCGATCTCGCCCGCGTCGACATCGGAGTACGCGGTGCAGATCACGATTTCGACCGCGGGGTCGAGTTCCCTTATCCGGGCCGCCGCCCAGACGCCATCGAGTCCCGGCGGCATGCGCATGTCGATGAAGGCGACGGCGAACGGCCTGCCGGCCGCGAGGGCGTCGCGGACCGCGGCGACGGCGGGCTCGGCGCCGTCACAAAAGGTGACGTCGAAACGATTCTTGGACTGCGCCGGCTTCGGCGCAGCGCCGATCGCTTTGGGCAGCAGTCGCGCGCGCAGCTCGGCGAGACCCGGTGCACCGCCGATGCTGCTGTCGGCGGTCACGAGTATTTGCCGGTACGCGTCGCGTAGCGGGGCCTCGTCATCGGCGACGAGCACGCGAATCGGCTCCCTGATTGGTTCGTCCATGCTCATCGCTCCTGCTCGGTGAATCTCGACTTTTCCTGACTCTCGACTTCCGCCGTCTCGCGACCATCGACGGGCAGCGTGATGTGCATCGTGGCGCCGCGTCCCCTGCCTTCGCTGCTCGCCGAGATGCTGCCGCCCAGGGAACGCAGCGCATTGGCGCACCAGTCGAGTCCGATACCCTGGTGCGATGATTCCGGCTTTGCGCGAAACCCTCGCTCGAAGATTCGCGGCAAGTCATCCGCGGCGATCCCGATGCCATCGTCCCGGGCATGCAGGCAGAGCTGCGCGGTCTCGCGCTCGCGCTCGCCGCGGAGTTCGGCCGAGAAGCGCAGCGTGCCGCGCTCACGGCCGGCGTCCCGAACCGCATCCGCCGCATTGATGATCAGGTTCTGCAAAATCAGGCGTAACGCGGTGCGCGCGACTGGCACGGGGCCGACGGCACGCAGAGACTCGTCCATTTCGACCGCGATCCGCTGCCGGCAGGCATCCGGGACGATATCGAGCGATTGGGCGATAAGTTCGGGCAGCAACACACTCTCGAGCCGTTGATTGAACTGTTTGCCCGGCAACTGCTCCGCGAGCACGGCGCGCATGATTGCGGTCTGGCGCTGCATCACGTCGATATCCTCTTGCGCGCCCTTGGCCGCGGCGGCGATCTCGCGACAGCCGAGTTCCACGAAACTCAGCAAGTCCGCACGGCGCAGCAGCGCGGCGGTATCGCTGTCGCCCGCCTGCGTGTGCCCGGCGTCGGCGGCGCGCGGCTTGCCCGCCAATTCGTTTGCAGCCCAGAGCACGTCCGCATGCGGCGCGGAACGCAGTCGAGCGGCGAGCAGGGACAGGCGCACCTCGAGCGGTGTCATGGCGTTGCCGAGATTGTGGAGCACACCTTTGGCGAGTTCGGCGAAACCGGCCTGGTAAGACTGCTCCAAGTGACGCTGCCGCGACTCGGCGACGTTCTGCACCATGCGGTCGAATTCGCGCGCCAATTGGGCAACTTCGTCCGACCCCCGGGCTGCGAGCCGCACCGACAAGTCATCCCCCTCGCCGACCGCCACGGCGTGGCGCGTAACCCGCGCGATCGGCGCGAGCACGACGCGGTTCAAGATCACGAGCACCAAGACGAGAACGGTGACGGCGGCGCCGACCAGATACCAGAGCGAGTAGCGCACGGCCGTGTAGCCGCGCGCCGTGATATTGCGCGGAACTTCGATTTGCAGCGCCAGCACCGGCTTGTCGTAGACGTCCGCAAAGGTCCCGAAAACACGCGTCACCCGGTCGGTTTCGACGAGATTGCCATCCCGCGGCGCAAGCGCGGCATCGCGCAGCATGCTCACTTCGACCTGCGCCTCCGTGCCGATCTGCCGCAACTGCTCAGGCGTCAACAGCCGCCCCATGATCGTCATGCCACGCGGTTCCCCGTTGGCCGAACCGTTGAAGATGGGCGCACCGGCGAGCATCATGACGCCTTGCGAGGTACGCAGCAGCCCGCGGACCGGCTTGCCGGCTGCGAGGGCGGTGCGCCAGGGAAAATCCTCGGGCAGAGCGGACCGCGCCGCCAGTTCGATCGCGAGCGGCGCTCCGGTCGCCCAGTCACGCGCAACCGAAAAAACATACTTGCCCTGCATGTCGACGAGCAACAGCACATTGCTCTTGAGCGGTGCCATCGCTTCCGCGGTCGAATAGGTCGCGATGAAGGCCGGATTGAAGTCGCGCATGTACTGGTAAAGCTCGCCCCAATTCGACCACTCCTGGTCGTTCAGCTGCAGGCCCTCCAGGCTGCGATCGAGCGCGTAGCGGATCCGGCGCATCGACGTATCCGCCTGCGACCGCTCGAGTTGTTGGAAACTCGGCATGAACACGCGTTCCTGAATGACGATTTCCATCGCGATCAGGACCGCGAACAAGGACGCCACGAGCGCAATGACCCGCCAACGGATATTCATGGGCACGGAGATAACAAACGAACGGCCCGCGGGTCGCGAGGACAGACCTCACTTTTTGCTTGACAGGCGCGCTGCGGCAACGAGACTGTGAACCATTGCGCACTTTGGCCGATCGCCGCCGGCGCGCTGCGCACCGGCCTCCCCCTTCAGGCAGCGTGGTCGGCCTCGACCTTGAGCATGGCGGGACGCGCCGCGACCAGCGCGGAATGACGCCCGAGTTGCGGCAGTCGGGCGTGTAATTGCCCCCTGTCGCCCGGGCACCAGCCCGCGAGCATGTGCAGGTACGCATCGGCGACGGAATACTCCGCCCCGAGCACGTACGGATCGAGAGCCTCGCTGATCAGACCGAGATGCGCATGGTAATCGGCGGTGGCCTGCGCCGCGATCGGCTCCGCGTCCGCAGGCCCGCGCGTCGAATACCGGTCGGCGTAATAAATTCGTAGCACCGACTCATAGACGTTCGCCGACAAATAAACCACCCATTGCAAGAAGCGGGCATGCGCGCTGGTCCCCACCGGCGGTGCAAGGTGCGCTGCGGGATGCGCAGCGGCGAGATGGATCAGGATTGCCGCGGATTCGAACATGAAGCTGCCATCGGGCAGGCGCAGCGCGGGCACACGACCCGTGGGGTTCAACTCGCGCAACCGCGCCAGAGCCGCAGGTTCGCGCGCTACCCAGATGCGCTCATAGGGCGCACCGATCTCTTCGAGTGCCGCCTGTACGACGAGCGAGCCCGACCCCTGCCGGCCGTACAAGGTGTAGGAATTCGCCATCTCGATGCTCCCCGCGTAGTCTTGCACGCTTTCTCACATTGTAGCGGTCTGCCGCGCCGAGCATAAGGCTTATCCGATGCCCAACACGCTGTCGCTGCCGACCAGCTGGTCACTGCCGAGTACGCTGTCGCTGACCAGCAATCTGGCCTACCTCGGACTGATTTTCGGTTTGATCGTGATACCGCGCGCCCTGCAGCGCTTCCGCCTGCCCGCACCGCTGACCAGTTTTGCGCTCGGCATGCTGGCCGCGTGGCTGCTCGGGCCTGCGTACCACGACGCCACCTTGATTTTGCTCGCGACGCTCGGCATCTCCTCGCTCTTCCTGTTCGCGGGCCTGGAGATCGATATCGACGGCCTCAAGCGCGGCCGGTGGCCGCTGCTCGCGCACCTGGTATTGAGCGCACTGATCCTCGCGGGGGCAACCTGGATTGCGGTGCAGTATTTCGGTTTCGCCTGGAACACCGGGCTGCTGCTCGCGCTCGCCCTGCTGACTCCCTCGACCGGCTTCATCCTCGAGTCGCTCGCGCGACTCGGCCTCGATGCGGACGAGCGTTACTGGGTCACGATCAAGGCGATCGGTGCAGAGATTCTCGCGCTCGTCGTCGTCTTCGTCGTGCTGCAGTCGGACTCGGCGACTCATCTCGAGGTCTCCTCGCTCGCGATCCTCGCGATGATACTGGGCATTCCCTTGTTGTTCGGATTGCTCGGCCGACTGGTCGTCCCGTATGCCCCGGGTTCCGAGTTCTCGCTGCTCGTCATGGTCGGCTTGCTCGCCGCATATCTCACCGATGAACTCGGCGTGCATTTTCTCGTCGGCGCGTTCCTCGCGGGCTTCATCGCCCGGCTGCTGCGCAAGCGCATGCCCGGGCTCGCTTCGCCGGAGAATCTGCGCGCGATTCAGCTGTTCGCCTCGTTTTTCATCCCGTTCTATTTCTTTTCCGCCGGCATGGGCGTGCCGGCGGCGGCTTTGCAGTTGGCGGCGCTACGCGAGGGCGTGCTGCTCACTGCGGCCATTCTGCCGCTGCGCGTCGCGATCGTATGGTGCCAGCGGCGCTTCATCCCCGGCGAGAAGGCGCGCGCCAGCCTGCGCGTCGCGACCGCGCTCACACCGACCCTGATCTTCACGCTCGTCTTGGCGACGATCCTGCGCGAGCGCTTCCACATCGACGACACGCTCTACGGTGCACTGCTGGTCTACGCGGCCCTGACGACGCTGCTGCCCTCGTTCGTGCTCGCCAAGGAGCCGGATTTCTCGCCGAGCGTGCCCGAGGCGATCGTCAAAGCGAACGTCGAATGAGTTCGGCGATTCTCGGGGAACTCGTCCGGGCATTGGCCCGCCGGGTGCGGCATCATCTGCGGCGCATCTTTGCTCGCGGCGAAGATCGCGGCTCGGCGCCCGTTGCGCCGAGCGCATCAGACGTTCCACCGGTGCGTCCTGCGTGGCTGCCCGAGCACGGGATGGTCGATAGTGAGCGGGTGTCGACCTTCTCGGTGCCGGTGTTCTGGGGAACCGATCACCCCGAGCGCGTCATGCAGTTGATCAACGAGCTATTGCCGCTGCTCGGCGCCGGCTATTACTTCGGCGACAACTTGCTGACGTGGCTGCGAAACATTTCCTTCCTCGACGACGCAGTCTTCATGCGGGCGTTCCAGAGCAACGTGCAGACTCCCACGGACGCCGCCATTGCCTGGAGGCGGTACATCATCGCTTGCGCCGGTTATCACTGCGTGCAACTCGATGGTGATTTCGTCGAGTGCGGCGTGCATCGCGCGAGCGGTATCAAGACCGTGGTGGACTATCTGGGCGGCAAGAACTTTCCCAAGCAATTCTACGGATACGACACCTTCGACTACAGCCCGGTCGAGGGCCATGGATTCGAGGGGCAGGAAGCGGGTTTCTACGAAACCGTCCGGCAACGCTTCGATGGCTATTTGCAGGTTCATCTCATCGCCGGACTCATCCCCGACTCATTCGCGCAGGCCTGTCCGGAAAAGATTGCCTACCTGCACATCGATTTGAACAACGTTGCAGCGGAAATCGCGGCTCTCGATGCTTTGTTCGACCGGGTCGTGCCCGGCGGAATTCTGATTTTGGACGACTATGAATGGGCCGGAGCGTATCGGCCTCAAAAAATCGCCGAGGACGCATGGCTCGAGAGGCGCATGCACCATGTCTTCCCACTTCCCACGGGGCAGGGTCTCGTACTGAAGCGCGGTTGACGCGCAGCCGGCGCCGCTACTCAAGAACGCGCGAGCTGCAAATGCTGGCAGTTGAGCTGCAGCCGCGCACTGCCGTTCCACTCGTTCACCTCGAGCCGGTAGGCCAGGCGCACATGCGCCCCGGTCCGCAGCGCTGCGTCCTCGGCGAGGCCGCCGACGTAGCCGAAGGCGATTGCCTCGATCGGTTCGCCCCGATTCTCGGTGCGCAACGATAGCTTGAGATGACGTTCGCCGACGATGCGTGTGCCCTGCAGGCCGAACACGCCGTCGAAGACCGGTTCCGGAAACGCCTGGCCCCAGGGTCCCGCGGCGCGCAGCGCGTGTGCCGTGTCCATGGTCAGTTCTGCAGCGGTGAGTTCGCCATCCGAGAGAATGACTCCGGTCAGTGTCTCGACATCGGCGCGACCCGCGATTTCGGTCGCGAACGCCCGACGAAACAAACCAAGATTCTCCGCGCGCAGGCTCAAGCCCGCGGCCATCGCGTGGCCGCCGAATTTCTCGATCAAACCGGGATGACGGACGGCGACGCTGTCGAGCGCATCGCGGATGTGCACGCCCGCGACGGAGCGCGCCGAACCGCGCAGGCTGCCGTCCTCGGCGCGCGCGAAGGCGATCACGGGGCGGTGCAGCCGGTCCTTGATCCGTCCGGCCACGAGCCCGATCACGCCCTGGTGCCAGGTCTCGTCGAACAAACAAAGCCCCATGGCTTCGTCGCCCCCGGCGTCGGTCCGGACGGCGGCAGCGATATCGATCGCTGCCAACTGCATGCGCCGCTCGATCTCGCGGCGTTCCTCGTTGAGCCGCGAGAGTTGCGCCGCGAGACGCGCCGCTTCCCCGGCATCGTCGGTCAATAAACAGGCGATGCCGATGCTCATGTCCGTGAGCCGTCCGGCGGCATTGAGGCGGGGTCCGACGCTGAATGCGAGATCGGCAGCCGTAAGCTGCTCGGGGCGTTTGCCTGCAAGCTCGAGCAAGGCGCGAATCCCCGGCACACAGCGTCCGGCGCGGATGCGCCGCAAGCCTTGCTCGACCAGGATGCGATTATTGCGGTCCAGCGGCACGACGTCGGCGACCGTACCGAGAGCGACCAGATCGAGCAGATCGGCGGCCTGGAAGTCGGGCACCGCCAGCTGCCGCGCGAGCGCGACGATCACGTAGAACGCGACACCGACACCCGCGAGGTTCGCACTGCCGAAAGTCGAACCGGCCAGGTTCGGATTGACGATCACCGCCGCATCCGGTAACGCGGCACCGGGCAGATGATGGTCGGTGACCAGCAAGACGATCCCGAGCGCGCGCGCGGCGTCGGCGCCCTCGATACTCGAGACGCCATTGTCGACGGTCACGATCAAGCTCGGCCGGCGCTCGGCGGCCAGGGCAACGATCTCGGGTGTCAGGCCGTAGCCGAAGCGAAATCGATTGGGAACGAGGAAGTCGACGTGCTGAAACCCAAGGCCGCGCAACCCCCGAACCACCAGCGCGCTGCTGGTCGCGCCGTCGGCATCGAAATCCCCGACGACGAGGACGCGCCCCTGCGTGCGGTGTTCGGCGAGCAAACGGGCGGCCGCGTCGACGCCGGCGAGCGAACCGACCGGCAGCAGCTGCTGCAGCGACAGATCGAGTTCCGCGTCGCTAGTGACACCGCGCGCGGCATAAACACGTCGCAAGACGGGATGCAGGTCGGCGCCGAAGGGCGGCAGCGTGGCAGCCGGCCGCCGCCGGATTTGCGGCGGGATCATCGCGTTTTCATCGAACACACGCGCATCAGGCAAAGAACTCCTTCCAAGGCCGCGGGCGACGCCAAAAGCGCCAGTGCCAGTGGGCGCCGAGACTATAGCGGCGCTCGCTCGCCGACAACTCGAGACGGCTGAGCCTGCCGGAGCGCAATTCGGACACGCGGCGAACCAAGTGCTCCGCCTCGAAGTCGCGCCAGGCTGGGGTGCCGGGCGCGGCGTCGCTGATGACCAGAACCGAACCCTGGTCGGCTGCGAGGCGCTCGTTCGACCACGCCGAGAACATGACGTCCCGGCCGACCACTGCGGCCGGCAATTCTGGCAGACTACCCAGCGTGGGGCCGCCTTCCCACAGCCACAAACCCGTGATCGGCAGTTCCTGGCGTGCTGCGCGCGCGCTGTTCACCGGGTGCTCGAACAGCCACATCTCGATCTCGCTCATGAGTCGTCGCAGCCGCGGCCCGTCGCGGCCCTGCGGTAGCAGGCCGCCGATGTCCCGACCGATCACGCCCTCCGGGTCGCGCGTGACGGCATCAACCACGCGATCGAACAGGCAGCACAGCGTGCCATCCTCGCCGGCGAGCAATCGTTGGCCGCCGTCGACGAACACACGCGCAAAGTCTTGCGCCAGGGCGTGCGCCTCGGCGCCTGCGAGCCGCAGCAGACCACCCACGGGCAGGTGCACGTTCGTCATGCCGGCGACGTAGTGCAAAGGACTCGCGACGCAGGCATAACCCTGAGCCGTCGCACCTTGCGCCGCAAACAGGCCGACGGGACCGGCCGCAGGTCTGCGGCCGGCGAGCGGTGCGTCCGGGTCCGCGCGCCGTGCCGGCGACGGCGCCTGCAACAGCCGCCAGGCGTCGTCGCGCCAATCCCCGTCATGCACGGCCGCATCGGCTCGCGCCAGCAGGCGTTCGAGCAGGGGCTCGCGCGGGATGTCTTCGGGACGGGTATCGACCGAGGCCAGGGGAAAGCGGATATAAGCGATGGACAAGCGGCGCCCCAGGATGAGATTGGTTATCTTAAGCGCATGCGCCTCACTCGCGATGGAAGTTCGGGTACTCACCTCATCCGCGGCTACACACCCGGCGAGGTGCGCATCGACAATGAGCGCGTGCACAGCACGGTCCTTCTGAGCGCGAGCGCGATGCAGGCGGAGCCGACGATCCAGTCACTCGCCGATTTATCCCCGGCGCTGAGTCAGCGCGTGCTCGCGCTCGAACCGGAACTTGTGTTGCTTGGCACCGGTCCGCGCCAACAATTTCCCGAGGCCTCGTTCGGTGCGCGGTTCTTGCGTGCGAACGTCGGCTTCGAGGTCATGGATACGGGCGCCGCCTGCCGCACGTTCAACGTGCTTGTGGCGGAACAGCGACGCGTAGTCGCGGTGTTGATGCTGTGAGTGTCGCAATCTCACACCCGCCGGCAGTTCGGCGGAGAAAATAGCGGGGCGCTTACTGCACCGGACAGGAATCGAAGATCGGATCTCGGTCGCCTTGGCTTGACAGATACAGTTGGGCGACCTCGAGAATTTTAATTTTTCTTATTGATCTTGTTGGCTTTTTAATCCCCCGTCAGCTCCTGTGCGATGGTTCTGCGCCCCGCAAATGACCTCTCTGCGGACGTTTGCAGTAAAGCACATATGGGCTGGGCTCGCAAGTTAAGATTGTTGGCATGCATCAAAATTTTTATTTTAAATATCATATGGTTGCGAAATATTTTGAGACTTATTTCTTGCCCAAGAGGAAGGGCAGCGGGTCGATCGGCTTACCGTTCACGCGAATCTCGAAATAGAGCACGGGGCTTTGATGAGCGCCCTCCCCCATATGCGCAATCGCTTGTCCGGCCGTGACCTCCTCGCCTTCGCTCACGAGTACGTCGCGGTTGTAAGCGTAGGCTGAAAGCAACACGTCGCTATGCTTCAAGATCAGCAATTGCCCGTAACCGCGAATGCCACTGCCGGTGTACACCACGCGTCCCGCGGCGGCGGCGCGCACGTCCTGACCAAGCCGACCCGCAAACAAGATCCCGCCGCTCTGCACGGCCCGCGGGCTGACGCTGCGGTCCGTGGGCCAAACCCAGGTCAGATGCGGGATGCTGACGCCCGCGAGCGCGCGCGCGCCGGCGCCGGCCGAGGGGTGAGAGTTGCGCGGTAATTCCCGGCCGCCAAGCGCACCTGGGGCCGCCGCTGGAGCGGCGCCCGCCGCCGCCGTGGCAGCGCCTGCGGGCGACGGTACCGCCGCTGCGCGCGGCGGAGAAAGCCAGAGATGCTGGCCGACGGTGATGCGGAAGTCGGGGCCGAGATGGTTCCACCTGGCGAGTTCACGGTAGTCCAGATTGTGGCGCCACGCGATGCTGTAGAGCGTGTCCTGCGGGACTACGGTGTAAAGCTCTGGCCCCGTGTACTCGTCCGTCGCACAGCCGGCGAGCCCGACGATGCCGACCAGGCACAGTGTGACGCCAGCCAGTCGCAGCGAGGCAGATCCGCGCACTGCGCTAGCGCAGCAATCCCGATAGCAGGGGCACGAAGCTCACGGGCCCCAGGGACTCCCGCTCGACGCGCTTTTCGGTCTTGGTATAGCGAATCAGCTCCTGCCGCCCTTCGGGACCCACCGGGGCGATCAAGCGG
>Ga0116226_10004966_pt1 | contig 11830 bp, 5 predicted proteins | sample S1TSphfallax_FD_89692 | JGI IMG/M metagenome (GOLD analysis project Ga0116226, IMG submission 89692) | Host-associated microbial communities from peat moss isolated from Minnesota, USA - S1T2_Fa - Sphagnum fallax MG | ecosystem: Host-associated > Plants > Peat moss > Unclassified | place: USA... | reverse complement strand
GGCGATCGCGCGCGCGCTCGACGTCGACATCCACTATTTCATCAACCCGCCGCCCTACAGCGAAGTCGTGCGGCGTGCGGCCAATCCGGAGTTTCTCGAAATCAGTTCGCCGTCGCGCTACGTGCGGTTGACCGGCGGTCACGCGGAACGGCGCATGGAAGCCCTGTTGATGACGATTCCGCCGGGCACGGTGGCACCCGCCACCGCGCGCGACGGGGAGGGTTTCTATTACGTTCTCGGTGGTCGCTTGACCGTGACTCTCGGCAAGGAAACCTTCGTCCTCGGACCCGGGGACAGTGCGCATTTCGACCAGCGCCATCCGTTTCAGATGGCAAACGCGGGGAAGCGAACTCTGCGCATACTCTGGGTGGGAACGCCGACGATTTTCTAAAGCGGCGCGGGCGTGCTCGCGATTTTGCGGGCGAGGCGCGTGCGGGTTTCCCCGACAGGCGCGCGACTCTCTTCAACTATGATTGGTTTATCAAAACTATTTGACGCTTCAGAATTTCAATGAGACTCTTTCGTGACAGACCAACATGGGGACACACACGATGCGAGATCGATTCTTCAGGCTAGGCTTTCTCTGCGCCACCCCGGCGTTCGCGGGCGTCCTCGCAGGCTCCGCCCTGGCACAACAGCCGGCGGCCGGCACTTCAGGTTCGACCGCCGGGTCGGCGCAACTCTCGGAGATCGTCGTGACCGCCGAGAAGCGAGAATCCACCGTGCAAAATACGCCGATCAGTTTGACCGCGCTCTCCGGCGCGGACCTGCAGGCGCGCGGCGCCACGGACCTGAGCAGCCTCCTGACGTCCGTCCCCGGCGTGTCGATCCGCACGAGCGGACCGGGGCTCACCGAATACGAGATGCGCGGAATGTCCTCGACCGGCGGCAATTCCCCGACCGTCGGCTTCTACTACGACGACACGCTCGTCACCGCGACCGCCAATACCAACGAAGGCAAGGTGGCGATAGCGCCGTCACTCTATGACGTCAGCCGTATCGAGGTCTTGCGCGGCCCGCAAGGCACGCTCTACGGCTCGGGTTCGATGGGTGGCACGATCAAAGTCGTGCCCAATGCCCCGGATCCCCGCGGCTTCGATGCCTCGGTCGAGACCACGTTCAGCGACACCAATGCCGCCGGCATCAACCAGGCTGAGAATGCGATGGTGAACCTGCCGATCGGCGCGGGACTTGCCGCCGTGCGCATCGTGGCCTCTTACGAGGCCGATTCCGGCTGGATCAACCGCATCGTGGCCCAGCCCGGCACCTTCCCGCTCGCAACCGCCACGGGCGCCCGCGGCAATGTCGCCGCAGCGCCGATCGCCGAAGACTACACGGACGTCAACGACACGCAGCGCACGACGGTACGCATCAGCGGTGTGCTGCAGCCGATCGAGGGTCTGACGATTACGCCGGCATTTTTCTACCAGAAACTCGTCTCCGGCGGTCTCCCGTACATCGACAGCGACCCGGGAACGAATGCGCATTACCAGCCCTTCGACGTGCCGGAGAGCATCAACGACGTCTTCCGGCTCGGAAGCCTCAAGCTCGCCTACAAGACCGATCTGTTCGAGATCGATTCGAACACGGCGTATTGGTCACGCTTCGAACCCGTGGTCCAGGACACGACGGAATCCTGGACCTTGGGCTTGGGGCCGGCGAATCTTCCAACCTATGACCCGACGGCCGGCGGTCTTGGCGCGTCGAATGCGATCGAGGACAACTATTCGCACCAGACCAGCGAGGAATTCCGGATCTCGTCGGTCGGCGACTCGGCCTTCCAGTGGCTCGTGGGCTATTTTTATCAGGACTTCGTCTCGACGCTGGAAATCAACTACCCGGTCGAGAACGATCCCTTCGATCCCGGCAACAACAGCTTTTTCAGCTATGTGAATCCGACCAAGATCCTGCAGCAATCGGTGTTCGGCCAAGCGACCTACAACATCACTCCGGCGCTTGCCTTCACGGCCGGCGCGCGGCGCTATTCCTACGATGAGTCCACGGTGGCAACCCAAAACGGTGGGCTCGTGGGCGGCGTCCCCTCGGTCACCAGTGTCGGCGACCGTGACCAGGGCATCACACCCAAGTTCTCGCTCTCCTATGCGTTCAGTCCGGACCTGCTGGTCTATACGACGGCGGCCAAGGGCTTTCGCCCGGGCGGCGGCACCGGTCCCGTGCCGACGACAGGACCTGCGGGCGTGAACTGCGAACCGAATTTGCAGACAGAATACGGCTCGGGCGGGGCCTTCGTCCCGGGACCTGACAGCTTCAACCCCGACAGTGTCTGGAGTTACGAACTCGGCGAAAAATGGCGCGGCGCTGAGAATCGCTTGAGCGTCAACGCCTCGGTGTACTTCGAGAGCTGGGTCGGTGTGCAGCAGACCAATGCCTTGCCGGTCTGCGGCTATACCTACACGGCCAATGCTGGCGATGCGCACGTCTATGGCGCCGAAGTCGAGATCCGCGCGCTGGTCACGGACGAACTCACGGCCACGGTCAATACCGGCTACACGCATGCGGCACTGGTCAGTGTCAGCCTCATCGATTCCGTGTTCGAGCCGGGTACGGAGTTGCAGGACGACCCGAAGTGGACGGGATCGGCCTCGCTCGCCTATCGGCACCCCTTGACCAGTGAGTTTGCCTTGACGGCGCGCGTCGACAATCAGTTCGTGGGCACCCGTATCGATGCGACCTATGGGATCAACACTCTGCCGAGCTACGACCTCACCAACCTTCGGGGGGGTATCGAGGCCAAGAACTGGTCGGCAGTGCTGTTCGTCAACAACGTGACCAACAAGCGCGCGCTGCTCAGCGACATCACGCAGGACGCCGAGAATCTCTCGGCCTATAACCGTATCGCGGTGAATCAGCCGCTCACGGCCGGCATCGACTTGAACTATCGCTTCGGGAAGTAAGAGGCCGCGGCGGGATCCGCCCGCAGCGCCGATGCCGACAACGAGGGGGCGTTACCAGTGACGGTAACGCCCCGCCGTGCTCGAGACTCTCAAACCAAATCGAAGCGGTCCAGACGCATCACCTTGTCCCAGGCGGCGACGAAGTCACGTACGAAGCGCTCCTGTGCGTCGTCGCTGGCATAGACCTCGGCGATGGCCCGCAACTGTGAGTTCGAGCCGAAGACGAGGTCGACCGCGGTGCCGGTCCACTTGAGCTCGGAGGTGTTGCGATCGCGCCCCTCGAGCACTCCGTCCGCGGTCGCCGAGCGCTGCCACTTCGTGCCCAAGTCGAGCAGGTTCACGAAGAAATCATTGCTCAAGGTCCCCGGCCGTTTCGTGAACACACCCAGCCGCGATTGCCCCACGTTCGTCCCGAGCACTCGCATCCCGCCAAGCAACACGGCCATCTCCGGGATGCTCAACGTGAGGAAATGCGCCTTGTCGAGCAGTTGCTCCTCGGCCGGACGCTGCTGCCCCGGCGCGAAGTAATTACGGAAGCCGTCGGCGCGCGGCTCGAGCACCGCGAACGAGTGCGCGTCGGTTTGTTCCTGCGTCGCGTCGGTACGACCCGGCGCAAACGGTACGGTAACCGTGTGGCCGGCGTTGGCCGCCGCCTGCTCCACGGCCGCACAGCCGCCGAGTACGATCAGATCGGCGAGCGAAACCCGCTTGCCATCGGTTTGGCCGGCGTTGAATTCCTGTTGAACCGCCTCCAGGCGCTGCAGGACCTTCGCCAGTTCCGCGGGTTGGTTTACCGCCCAATCCTTCTGCGGCGTGAGCCGGATGCGAGCGCCGTTCGCACCACCCCGCTTGTCCGTGCCGCGGAACGTCGAGGCCGACGCCCACGCCGTGGTAATCAATTGCCCCGTCGACAGTCCCGAGGCGAGAACTCGCGCCTTGAGGGCCGCGATGTCCTGCCCGCTGATCAATGTGTGCGTAACCGGCGGGACCGGGTCCTGCCATACCTGCGGTTCCGCAGGCACCAAAGGGCCGAGATAGCGCGTGATGGGTCCCATGTCACGGTGAGTGAGCTTGAACCACGCCTTGGCAAAGGCCACGGCGAACTCCTCCGGGTGTTCATGGAAGCGCTTCGCGATGGGCGCGTAGATCGGATCGAGCTTCAGTGCCAGATCCGTCGTGAACATGATCGGCGCGTGGCGCTTGTCCGGGTCGTGCGCATCCGGGACCGTGCCCGCGGCGGCTGCGGCCGTGGGCGCCCATTGGGTGGCGCCGGCCGGACTCTTGACCCGCTGCCAGTCATAGCCGAACAAATTGTCGAAATAGTTGTTATCCCACTTCACCGGATTCGTGGTCCACGCGCCTTCCAAGCCGCTGCTGATCGTGTGACCGGCATTGCCCGTGCCGAAGGAATTCTTCCAGCCGAGACCCTGATCCTCGATGCTGCCGCCCTCGGGCTCCGGACCCACGTATTTGACCGGATCGGCCGCGCCATGGGCCTTGCCGAAGGTATGGCCACCCGCGATCAGCGCGACCGTCTCCTCGTCGTTCATGGCCATGCGTGCGAACGTCTCGCGGATGTCCCTGGCCGCCGCAAGCGGATCGGGCTTGCCGTTGGGGCCCTCGGGATTGACGTAAATCAGGCCCATCTGCACGGCACCGAGTGCACCGCTGAGTTCGCGGTCGCCGCTATAGCGCTGATCGCCCAGCCAGGTGTCTTCGGGTCCCCAGTTGATGGTCTCATCAGGCTCCCAGACGTCGGCCCTGCCGCCGGCGAAGCCGAAGGTCTCGAGCCCCATGGACTCCAGTGCGCAATTGCCGGTCAGGATCATGAGGTCGGCCCAGGATATCTTGCGGCCGTACTTCTGCTTGATCGGCCAGAGCAAGAGGCGCGCCTTGTCGAGGTTGACGTTGTCGGGCCAGCTGTTGAGCGGCGCGAAGCGCTGCGTGCCCGAAGCGGCGCCGCCGCGGCCGTCCCCGACCCGGTAGGTGCCGGCGCTGTGCCAGGCCATGCGAATGAAGAATGGCCCGTAGTGACCGTAGTCGGCCGGCCACCACGCCTGTGAGTCCGTCATCAACGCGTACAGATCCTTCTTCAAGGCCTGCAGGTCGAGACTCTTGAACTCCCGGGCATAATCGAAAGCCTCGCCCATGGGATCGGAATTGGGGTGAGCTTGCTGGAGAATTTTCAAATTCAGCTGATTCGGCCACCACGCTTGGTTCGACCGGGCCGCAGCGCCCGGCTGCTTCTGAGATCCGCCCGACATCGGGCATTTGAGTTCACTCGCCATGTTGACTCCGCTTGAGATTGCTGTTGTTGATGACTCCTGAGGCGCTAGTTAACGCGCTGCACCCCATGAATACCAATCAATCTTATGCGCCGATTCCATAGACCGAATCTATGGGAATTCAATAGACGATTTCGACCGGCGCGCTGAAAACATAGCCCACACCGCGTTCGGTGACGATGTACCGGGGCTGCGCCGGATCCGCCTCGATCTTGCGGCGCAAACGCAGGATCTGGATGTCGATCGCCCGATCGTAGACCTCGTTGTCGTAGACACGGCTGGCTTCGAGGAGTTGATCGCGCGTCAAGATTCGTTCAGGCGCGGCGAGCAAAGCGGCGAGCAGGTTCAACTCACCGTTGGTAAGGCTCACGCTCCGGCCGTCCAGTCGCTTCAGGCGGCGCGTCCGCAGATTGAGCTCGAATTCCCCGAATCGGTACGCGCGGACCTCGCGACTTGGCGTCGGGTCCGCCGCCGCACTCTTGGTGCGCCGGAGCACCGTGCGGATGCGCGCCAGCAACTCGCGTGGGCTGAATGGCTTGGTCACATAATCATCGGCGCCGAGTTCCAATCCCATGACCCGGTCCGCTTCGTCGCGCACACCCGTGAGCATGACGACCGGGATCGCCAGGCGGTCGCGCAGCGTGCGGGCGATCACCATGCCGTCCTCGTCCGCGAGGCGCAGATCGAGGATGATCAAATCGATCGTCTCTTCGCCGAGGATCTGATTCATCGCCGCCCCGCCCGCCGCTGCGCTCACCCGCAAGCCATGTTCGGCCAGATACTCCTGCAGCAGAGCGCGGATCTGCGGGTCGTCGTCGACCACGAGGATGTGCGGACGAATGGCCTCCTGCATGCCGGCAGCTGCCCCGCGGCTCAGAGCGCGGACCCGAACAAGCGCCCCAGGGCAAGCGCGATATCGCGGCCGTGCAAGGGCTTGCGCAGGACTTCCTGGACGCCGCCTCGATGCGCCGCCTCGAGCAGTTCGGCGTCGCCGTGCCCGCTCATGAGGATGACCGGCAGCGAGGGACGCAGCTCGCGCAGCCGCCGCACGAGTCCCAAGCCGTTCAGATCCGGCATGGTGTGGTCGGTCAACACCGCATCGTATCGATCCGGGGCCGCCCGAAACGCCTCCAGCGCAGCGCGGCTCGATTCGAAGCCCACCGGTTCGTAGCCGAGGCTAGCCACAATTTCCTCCGCAAGTGCCACGAGCGATCGTTCGTCATCGACGATCATAAGGGTTTCGCCCCGGCCCTGCGGCAATGTTTCGGCCGGCTCGGCCACCGGGATTTCCGCGTCCCGGGTCACGGGCAGCCAGATCTCGAAGCACGTTCCCGCCGCCGGCGTCGAGCGTACGTCGATGGCGCCCCCGAGATCGGTGACGATCCCATGGACGACGGACAGGCCGAGACCCGTGCCCTCGCCGACTTTCTTGGTCGTAAAGAACGGATCGAAGATGCGCTCGAGCAAGTCGGGCGCAATGCCTGCGCCGCTGTCCTCGACGCTGAGCCGCAGGTAGGCTCCGGGCACGAGTGCGCCCCGGGTCAAATTCAGCAGCTCGCGCAACTCCGCGCGCGCGAGGCGGACCGTGAGCACGCCACCCCCCTCCATGGCTTGGATCGCGTTCGTGCAGAGATTCATGGTCACCTGATGCAGGTAGGTCGGGTCGCCCATGACTGCGGCCGACGCCGCGCTCAGTTGCGCCTCGATGCGGATTCCCGCGGGCAGCGAGGCACCGAGCAGCTCGAGCGTCTCCTTGACTACCGCCTGAACGTTCACCGGTACGCGATCGCCGAGACCGCTGCGGCTGAAACCCAGGATCCGCTCGACCAACAAGCGCGCGCGTTCGGCCGCGTGCAACACATTGTCGAGGTAACGCCGCAGGCTCGTGTCGTCACCAGCGTGCTGCATTGCAAGCTCGCCGTAACCGAGGATCGCCCCGAGCACGTTATTGAAATCGTGGGCAATGCCGCCCGCCAAGGTGCCGATCGCCTCCATTTTCTGCGACTGCCGCAGCTGCCCCTCGAGCTGCTCCTTGTCGAGCTGCGCTTGTTTCTGCAGGGTCACGTCGATCGCAGAACCGACGAAGCGCGTCGGCTTACCGGCCGAATCGAACAGGCAGCGGCCGCGCGCCAGCAACCAGCGCCAGTCGCCGTCGGCGTGCCGCACGCGAAATTCGGCTTCGAAACGCGGCCGGATGCCGCGGAAATGCTCGCGCAGGGCGGCCTCGAAGCTCGGTCTATCTTCGGGATGCATGGGCACGCTTGCGCGCCACGCGGCACCGGAGGTCGGGACGGTTCCGGGGACCTCGCCGTCGAGCGCGCGCATGCGCGGTGACAGGAACAACTGGTCGGTCGTCGCGTCCCAATCCCAATGGCCCTCGTTCGCGCCCTCCATGGCGAGCGCATAGCGCTCCTCGCTTTCGCGCAAGGCGCGCTGGCCGCTCGCGACCCGACGAATCTGGTACAGCATGACGGCGAGACTGAGCGCGCTCAGCAAGCTGACGATCAGAGTCCGCAGGCCTAAGCGTATCGTCTCATCCCGCCAGGGCTGCAGCGCCACCGCAGCATCGCGAGTGACCGCGAGCCGCAACGGTGCATTGCGCACCGAGGCGGTGGCAATATAGGCGGTCCGGCCGTCGATGGGATTGCGCACCTCGGCGATCGATTGGGTGTCGGGCAGAGCGAGCGTCGGGAACTTGGCGCCGATCAAGGCCGCGAGCTGGGGATTGCGCACCAGCAGCGTCCCATCATCGCGCACCAGCTGAATGGCGCTGCCCACGCCGACGTTGACGGCCCGATAAAATTGATTCAGATCCTGCAGATCGACATTGGCGACGACCACGCCGGCAAAGCGCCCCTGCTCATCGTCGAGCCGCCGCGACAGGATGACCGCGACCCGGCCCTCGGTACGCGTGGTCAGCGGCTCGCTCATGAACAAGCCGGCAGCGGGATTCTCGCGTTGCGCGATGAAATAGGATCGGTCGGCGACATTGATGGTGGGCGTCGCGATCTGGCGCGAGCGATAGAGCGCATTTCCTTGCGAGTCCATGATCGTCACCTGACGCACCTGCGGGACGCCGGCGGCGCGCGCGGCAAGCGCCGCCGTCAGCGCCTCGGGCGACAAAGAGCGGCTTTCACTGCGGTACCAGCGTGCCGTATCGAGCAACAGCAGATCGACGCCCTGCAAGCTCCAGACCGTCTGCTCGGCGAGCGCGTGCGCGGTATTCGTCAGTTCGCGATTGGTCGTCTCGAGCGCGTCGTGGTAGGAACGCCAGGCGTCGTGCGCCGAGGAGCCGGCAAACGCGAGGATGACGAGGATGCCGAGCGCAACGATGCCCATTTGCAAGCGCCGGAATCGAATCGTACCGAGATCGGGCGATGCGAGATCGCTGACGGAGAGCATGCGGCCGCGGGCAAATTCCCTTTAGGACTGAGCCCCTAGTATACCGCGCACCGACCCCAGCAGATCCCTGCGGCACAGGGGCTTGGCGACGACCTGTTGCACCCCGAGGACTTGGGCGGTCGCGCCGTCGGCCGCGAGACCGGCACGAAACTGTCCCGAAATCGCGATCACGGGCGTATCGGGATGTGCTGCCTGGATGTTTTGGATGCACTCCGCACCGGCGTGCTTGGGCATGAAGACGCTGACGATCACGAGACTGCAGGGCGCATCGCGGCCGGCCTCATGCAGGTTGCGGCAGCGGACGCGATATCCGGCTCCGACCAGCCATTCCTGCAACAGCGCCCTGGTGAGGCTGTCCTCTTCGTAGATTACGATGTCGCCTGTCGCATCCATCGGGCGAGGTTCCGACCGCAGCATGGCCTGAGAATGTCAATCGGCACCCCCGCCCGTTTCAATTGCAACCGAGTCCGGCTGCGGTTTCAGTTGAAACAGGGAAGAAATGCGCCCGCGCCGGGACGCGCCTAGCGTAGTCCTTCGAGAAAGTCGCGCGAGAACCATTGAAAGTCCCATGCTTGCCCTAGTTCGCATTGCGCTGAGCCGCCCCTATACGTTTATCGTGGCGGCCTTGCTGATCCTCATGATCGGCGCCCTGGCGGCGCTGCGCATGCCCGTGGACATTTTCCCGAGCATCGACATCCCCATCATCGGCGTCGCCTGGCAGTACCAGGGCCTGCCGCCCGACCAGATGGCCGGCCGCGTGGTCACGCCGTTCGAGCGTGCCCTGACGACGACGGTCAACGACATCGAGCACATCGAGGCGAGTTCCTATACGACCTTCGGCATCGTCAAGATCTACTTCCATCCGTCGGTCAATATCGCCACGGCGAACGCCCAGGTCAGTGCGATTGCCGAAACCTTGCTGAAGCAGCTGCCGCCCGGTGAGACCCCGCCGCTGATCGTCAATTACAGCGCCTCGACGGTGCCGATCCTGCAGCTGGCGCTTTCCGGCGCGGGGCTGACCGAGCAGAACCTCGCCGATATCGGCCTGAATTTCGTGCGCACCCGCCTGGTGACTGTCCAAGGTGCGGGAGTGCCCTATCCGTTCGGCGGCAAGATTCCGCAGGTCATGTACGACCTTGACACCGGCGCGCTGCAATCGCGCGGCCTCACCGGCTTGGACGTCGCCAATGCGCTCGCGGCGCAGAATCTCCTGACCCCGGCAGGCACCGAAAAGATCGGCGACTTCGAATACACGATCAACCTGAACAGCGCGCCCTCCAAGATCTCGGATCTCGCGGACCTGCCGATCAAGAACGTCGGCGGCACCATGGTCTACATGCACGACGTCGCGCACGTGCACAGCGGCAATGCCGTGCAGACGAATATCGTGCATGTCGACGGGAATCGCTCGGTGTTGCTCAGCGTGTTCAAGAACGGCACGACCTCGACCCTGGACATCGTCAGCGGCATCAAGAAGATGCTCCAGGTCATCAAGCCCTCGCTGCCCGACGCGCTCGAAGTCAAGCCGATCGGCGATCAGTCGATTTTCGTGCGCGCCTCGATTCAGGGCGTGATCCGCGAAGGCGTGATCGCCGCGGCGCTCACCAGCCTGATGATTTTGCTGTTCCTCGGCAGCTGGCGTTCCACGTTGATCGTCACCACCTCGATCCCGCTGTCGATACTCGGCGCGATCGCCGCCCTCTCGGCGATCGGCCAGACGCTCAACATCATGACCTTGGGCGGACTCGCACTCGCGGTCGGCATCCTCGTCGACGAGGCGACCGTGACCATCGAAAGCATCAATTATCACCTCGAGATGGGCAAACCCGTCGAGCGGGCGATCATCGACGGCGCCACGCAGATCGTGACGCCTGCATTCGTCTCCTTGCTGTGTATCTGCATCGTCTTCATCCCGATGTTCTTCTTGGACGGTGTCGCGCGCTATTTGTTCGTGCCGCTGGCCGAGAGCGTGATGCTGGCGATGATTTTCTCCTTCCTGCTGTCGCGCACGCTCGTGCCGACGATGGCGAAGTACCTGCTGCGTCCGCATGTGGCGCACGCCGGTGCGGGGGATGCCGCGCCGCGCTCCCGGAACCCGCTCGTGCGCTTCCAGCAGGGCTTCGAAGCGCGCTTCATGCAGCTGCGCTCGGGCTATCACGGTCTCCTCGCCCTGGGCATCGCGCACCGGCGGGTGTTCGTCCTGGGTTTTTTCGGCTTCGTGGTCCTCTCCTTCGCGCTGACGCCGTTTCTCGGGCGCAACTTCTTTCCGCAGGTCGACGGCGGCCAGATCCAGTTGCACGTGCGCGCGCCGGTCGGCATGCGCGTCGAGGAGACGGCGGCGCGCTTCACCGAGGTGGAGAAGGCGATTCGCAGCATCATTCCGCCGAAGGAGACCGCAGCGATCGTCGACAACGTCGGCACGTATCTGTCCTCGATCAACACGATCTACAACAACACCGGCACGATCAACGAATCGGATGGCGACATCCAGATTTCCCTGACCGAGGGGCACGCGCCGACGGCTGACTACGTCAGCCGCCTGCGCAATGAACTGCCGCGCCGCTTTCCGGGCATGACGTTCTCGTTCCTGCCGGCGGACATCGTGAGTCAGATCCTGAACTTCGGGGCCCCCGCACCGATCGACTTGCAAGTCCGCGGCAACAACCTCGGCGCCGATTTCGCCTATGCCAACCAACTGCTCGCGCAGATTCGGCATGTGACCGGCGTCGCCGATGCGCGCATCCAAGAGTCGGCGCGGGCGCCCATGTTCGACGTCAACATCGACCGCACGCGGGCGCAATTCACCGGCGTGACCGCCGCCGACGTGACCAACAGTCTCGTCGTCAACCTAGCCGGCTCCACCCAGGTGGCGCCGACCTATTGGCTCAATCCGAAGAACGGCGTGACCTATCCGATTGCGCTGCAGACGCCTCAATATCAGCTCAACTCGCTGCAAGCCCTGCAGAATCTACCCATCAATGCGCCGGGCGCGCCGACGACGGTGCTTGGCGGCATCGCCGACATCCAGCGCTCGCATGCCGACGCCGTCGTCTCCCAGTACGATATCTCCTCGATGGTGCAGATTTATGCGACGGTCCAGGGCCGGGATCTCGGGGCGGTGTCTGCCGACATCCGCGACATCATCGCGCGCAACGCCAATGACAAGCCCAAAGGTTCGACCGTCGCCCTGGTCGGCCAGACGGCCACGATGAACAGTGCCTACTCGGG